>Ga0272443_10001995_pt1 | contig 27489 bp, 24 predicted proteins | sample SSMAcet12_FD_193581 | JGI IMG/M metagenome (GOLD analysis project Ga0272443, IMG submission 193581) | Marine sediment archaeal communities from Little Sippewissett salt marsh, Falmouth, MA, United States - SSM-Acet-12 | ecosystem: Environmental > Aquatic > Marine > Wetlands > Sediment ... | reverse complement strand
CGCGCGGCGGCACGTCAACCGCCGCCGGCGTCGGTGTGTCTTCAGTTGCGGGCGGTGCTGCCTGGACGCCGTCGTTATTTGGAGGGCCGACAAAGGTTGGCACGCGACCGCCGACGGGGATCTGGATGATCTGATTCACGGTCGGCTTGGCGTCCGATGCGAGCGTCAACGGTAGGACCGCGGTCGGATAAAGGTTTTCCAAATCGACCGGCACCCTGTTGGCAGCCAGGGTCCCCAGACATTTCAGTACCTCACCGACGCCACCCGTGCCGCGTGTGTCTGCTGAAAGGGCCAGGTGGGGTCGACCGTCTAAAATACGGCCGATCATCCGACTGCAGGTCGCACCGGGACCCAGTTCCAGAAACACTCGCACGCCGTCGCGGTAAGCCTGTTCGACGGTTTGGGGAAAGTCGAAACCATTAAGGGCCTGGTCGAGGATGGCGGCGGCGGTGCTTTTCCTGGTCGGCGCGTAAGCCCGGCCGGCGGCACAGCTGTAGAAGCGGACACCCGCTACCGGGGTGGTCGGAAAATCATGCAGGGACTTGTACGCCTCGGCCACCGGTGCCATGGCATCGCAATGGACCGTGAGGCTGTTTTTCAGATCGACGGCCTGACAGCCGAGTTGCCCGATGAGAGTGTCCACCTGTTCCCGGTTGCCGCCCACGACGCACTCTTCCGGTGTATTTACGATCAGCAGGCGGACCTGCGAAAAATTCCGCAGGGCCGTTTCAACCGTTTCGGCCGGGCGGTTCAAGACGGACACCCGCCATTCGAAGACATCTTCCGGTCTCAGTCCCCAAGCCCGGTGCAGGGACAGACAGGGACCGGCCAGCTCGGTTTTAAACAGGTCGCTGCGCAGCATGCGATCGAGCATCCGGTTGCGGTCAGGCCAAACCTTCATGGCAAAGAGGGCGGTCGACTCTCCGAGGCTGTAACCGATAACGGCCTGCGGCGTCACCTTGAAGCGATGCATCAGTTCGGTCATCATGCCCCCGAAGGTCACCTGGCCAAATATAGGGTTGAGCGGGTCGGCATCAATCCGATCGCCGGCATCGTCTTCCCACCCCGGTTCCCAGGAGGCCCGCTGCGGCATGAAAACCTCGGGACGACACTGGGATTTAAGGCGCGCGGTCTCGGCGTCCATTTGGCGCAGAACCTCCGGCCAGTGGAGGCCGACCTCGCGGCCCATGCCGATGTAATGGCTGCCGTATCCCGGGTAAACAAACGCGAGTTCACCGCTGCCGGCAGGGGCCGGAGTGTAACACAGCCCGCCGTCGGCGCCGAAGCGGTGTGCGGTTCCGGTTGCCACGGCCTCGCGTGCTTCGGCCGTCCAGTGTGTCAGGGAGGCAATGTTTTCCGCCAGCACGGCCACAGCCAATGGTTTTGACCGGTCGGGCGGATACCGGTGGTACCAGCTGCGGGCAACCGTGTCGAGCGACTCGTGCCGGCCGTCATAACGACCGGCGTGGCGCGCGAGCCGCTCGAGTGCCTGCATGAGCGATTCCCGATCGCGCCCCTCGATAACGAACAGGCTGCACGGCGCGGGTCCCAGGGGAAACCGTCTTTCACTCGAAAAGATGGGGTCCCCGGAGACCAGGCGGGGCGATACTTCTTCGAGGACAACCGCACAACTGTTGCCGCCGCCGGTCGCAAGGCCGGCACATGCCCGTCGCGGTCCGGCACCGCGGTCGCGGAGCCAGTATTGCGAGGCTCTCGGAACGTGGAATACGCCACGCCCCAAGATGTCTTCCGCGGGCTCACGATAGTTGGTCAGCGGTGGAATGACCTTCTGGTAGAGACACAGGGCCGTCTTGACGATCGACGCCAGGCCGGCGGCCGCACCGGTGTGACCGATGATGGGAAGGGTGGCGCCGAGGGCACAGGGGCTGGTGCGATCTGAAAACACGGCCTGCAGCGCCCGGATTTCCGAACGGTCCCGGGCCGGAATGCCGCAGCCGAGGGTTTCAACGAAGTCGATCCGCGAAGCGGAAAGATCGGCTTCCTGCAGGGCCTTTCTCAGGGCTTGCGCGTAGGTTTCGGTTTCGGCAGCATCGCCGGGACGGCCGCCGGCATTGCCGATACCGGTGACAACGGCGTAGATGCGATCCTTTTCGGCGACAGCCTGGTCGAGCCTTTTGAGGACCACTGCCGCTGCGCCTTCCCCCGGCAGGGTTCCGTCCGCACCGCGGTCGAAAGGACGGATGACACCGTTTTGGGAAAATTCACCGGCATTGCTGCCGGCAAGGATCTGCCGGATGTCGGCGGCGAGGTCGACGCCACCTACCAACACGGCATCGGCCTCCTGCTGCTGTAAAAAGCGAACACCGATTTCGAGGGCCCGGTTGCCGCTGGCAGCCTCTGCCGAAACGCTGAAACTCGGTCCGCCGCAGCGAAATTCTCGCGCGACCCGGCTGGCGACGATTCCGCCCAGAGCGCCCAAGGTGCGGCTCGCGGTCAAGGGTGGCGCCGTGATTTCCTGGAGGGCAGTGCACCAGGCCTCAATCGTTTTGTCATCGAGGTCCGGAAAATATTGCATCCGCCACCGCCGCACCTGATCGAACAGCGACCAGCGGGGATGAAAATTGGTGGCTTCATAATCGAAATCGAGTCCGATGACGACGCCCATCCGCGGTCGTTCGGATTTTGCCGTCAGACCGGCCGCGGCCATGGCCGCGGCCGCCACCTTCAACATCAGCAGGTGTTGAGGCAGAATGTCGGGAATCTCGTTGGGCGGGATGCGAAATTCGGAGATGCCGATCGGCAGGCGGCGCATGAAACCGCCCTTGCGGGGCAGCCGCACGCCACTGTGCTCGAGCATGCCGTCGCACCCCTTCCAGCGATCAGGAGGACGGTCCGCAATGATGCTGCGGCCCTTGAAAACGGTTTCCTGAAATTCACGCAGGGAGGTGATCGGGCCGAAGGCGACCGACATGCCGACCACGGCCACCGGCTCGGTTGTTTCGCGAACGGCCGCAGAGGATACGCGCCGGCTATCATCGAGACCGGTCGGCGTTTTGAGCCGGTTTCGGGCAGCGGCCGGTCGACGCGGCGACCACTCTTCCAGCAGCACGTGACCGTTGATGCCACCGAAACCGAAGGCGCTGACCGCGGCGCGGCGTGGACTTCCGTCGGTGCGGTCAGGCCAGGGTTCGGCCGACGTTTGTACCCGGAAAGGACTAGAGATCAGGGGACTGTCATCGGGCGGGTGTTCGAAATTGAGCGACGGCGGTAAGATTTTTTCGCCAAGGGCCAGCAGGGTCTTTATCATGCCGGCCGCTCCGGCGGCGGTCAGCAAGTGGCCGATCATCGACTTTACCGAACCGATGGCGCAGCGGCCGGCGGGTCCGTCGACAGACTCCCAGAGGGTCCGCAGACTGCGGAGTTCGGTGGCGTCACCCACCGGGGTTCCCGCCCCGTGGCACTCGATCAAATCCACCGCGTCCGGCGACCATCCGACCGACGCATACGCGGTTCGCATGGCGCGCAATTGGCCCTCACTGTCCGGGGCCAAAAGGTTGCCGCGCATGTCGTTCGACAGGCCGATGCCGCGAATCAAACCGTATATCCGGTCGTTGTCTGCGAGGGCATCCTCAAGCCGCTTGAGAACGAGAATTCCGGCGCCTTCTCCGACCACCAAGCCGTCGGCACTGCGGTCGAAGGGGGCGCAGCGGCCAGAAGCCGACAGGGCCCGCAGCTGGCTGAAACCGACCTGGGTGTAGAGACAGTCGGGTCGCGACACGCCGCCGGCCAGCATGGCGTCGGCTCTTCGAGCCGCGAGTTCGTCGCAGGCCAGTTTGACGGCATAAAGCGACGAGGCGCAAGCCGCATCGAGCGTGAAAGCGCCGCCGCCGAGTCCCAGGCCTCGAGCCAACATCGTCGCCGGCAGTGCCGTTACCCGAGAAGCCAACTGCTGGGTTTCGGATGGAGAGCGGTAGGTGGCGGAACCGAAGAGCTGCTGCTCGATCAGGCCTCTTATGAGATCCCGGCTGAGAGCGGAGGCTCCGTCGGTCGGAAGGGCGATCGCCGCCAAGACAACACCGGCCCGCTTGCGGTTGAATCTGATCGGCCTCGGGCCTGAAACCGCTGTCCGGCCGACGGACAAGACCATGTGCACCATCGGATCGAGGTCTTTCAAAAGATGCGGCGGAAGATCGAATCCGGTCGGGTCGCAAGCGACGGGATCGACGAAACAGCCGCGCCGGTGAAAGGCTCTGTCCGGAGTCGGGGTTCGGGTGACCATGCGTTCGGCACCAGCGACCCACCGGTTCGGGGGAACTTTGCGGTTGGCGTCAAATTTGGCGACGATGTTGCGCCAGTATGTCGGCAGGTCGGGAGCGCCGGGAAAAATTCCGGCCATTCCAACCACGGCGATCGGGGATCGTTTCATCATGCTGATGTTACGGCGACTGTCGGCCGTCGATTGAAGAGGCGTCAAAATTGGTGGGCGGACGGAGGTTGTCGCCGAGGAAAACGCCTGCGGCGGGAGAATCCGGGAAAAAATCAAACGGCCCGCACCGCTTAACCACTGCGTGCAGGTGCCGTGCGCTTCCGGGCCATCCTGTCACGAGATTTAATATCGACACATTCATAAACAATTTAAATAAACACAAAACAGGCTGACGGTCAACATTCAAAAATATAGATACGCGGCGGTCCTCCGACTCGCACCCGTCTTCCGGACATCGCTGCAGAACCCGGATCGGTGGTGCCGGATCGAAGAGGCGGAAAATGGAAATAAGCGCCGCACGCTCTGATCCGGCTTGCCTAAAATAACCGGGAATGATAAATTAATACATTTAAAGAACAAAATGGGTCATGGCTTCGGTAAAAAATCCCAAGCGAGCGATACTTGATCTTCCAACCCGCTGCGCGTGACCCACAACCCGTTTGAATCCGTGCGACCTTTTGCCTGCCATGGATAAAAAAAAGTGGTTTCTGTACAGTGTTTACGCGGTTGCTTTAGCGATTTTTTTTGTTTATTACCTGTTTCCGACCGAACGGCTGAAGACCTTCATCGTCATGCAGATCGGTCGTGTCAATCCTGCGTTGCGGGTAACCGTCGCAAAAGCCGGCCTGATGTTACCTCCCGGCGTGCGGCTTCAGCGGGTTCAAGTGGATCATGATAATGACCCCCTGCTGTTTGCAAACGATTTGGCAATCGTGCCGCATCTGAAGACACTATTAAGCGACAGAAAACTGTATTCCTTCAGGATGAAGACCTACGAAGGGACCATCACCGGAACGGCTGAAATCGACGACAGCGGGCAGGTGACGATCGATGCCGTGGTCGCCGGACTGAAACTGAGCGACATCCCGTTTTTAAAACGGCTGTCCGCCAATCATATCGAAGGCATACTGGACGGCAAGTTTGCCTATGTCGCCGCCAGCGGTAAACCGGAGGCCTTGGACATAAACCTGGATATCAATAACATGGCTGTCACGTTGGGGACCCCTTTATTCACGCTTGACCGCGTTCGTTTCGATAAAGTCCATGCCGACGCTGTTCTTCGGAATCGACTCTTGGAAATCACGCGCGTGGCGCTGACCGGCGACCAGATCGAAGGCAATCTTGCTGGATCGGCTTCCTTGAACACGGATCTCATGCACAGCATCGTGAATATGAACGGAACCGTCATGCCGCAGAAGCAATTTCTCGAAAATTCCGGATTTCAGGTTTCCGGCTCCATTCTGGCCGGGCTGAAGGCCGGAGGGGGAATTCCGATCCGGATCAGCGGTCCACTTGGTGACCTGCAGCTGGCCACAAGATAGGTGCCATTCGCCGGAGCGCGGAGTTAAAAAATTTCTTTGGAAACGCTAAGAGGTCGTTCGTACCGCCTTACACACTCAAATCGGTCAATGACATGTACAAACATCTTTTTACCCTGCTGAACCTGATACTTATCGGGGCGATCGTTTATTTTGGGGTGAACACCTTTTTCATGGTGACATCCGCCCATTTGGTTCAAGTGCCCCAAAGCGTCGAATCACAAGCGGCGCCCACGCCACCGGAAATGGAAAACCAGCGCCCGTTGGCCAATTACAACCCGATCGTCGAACGCAACCTTTTTGATACCAAGGCGACGGTTGAGGTGGCCTCCAAGAGTGTCGACATCGATGAACTGGAGCAGACGAGCCTTAAGCTCAAGCTATGGGGAACTGTAACGGGACCACCCGAAGAAGCGTATGCCGTCATTGAAGAAGCCGGGAAAAGGGAGCAAAATCTCTTTCGGATCGGAGACACGATTCAAGAAGCCACGGTCAAGATGATTCTGAGAGAAAAGATCATCCTGCGCGTTGAAGGCAAAGATGAAGTTCTGGAGATTGAAAAGGCCGCCGGACCCGGTTCGACCGCAGGAAGAGCCATTGCCGGCCGTCCCGTTCCGGGGCGGAGCGTGGGCCAACCACCGGTTCGGACGCAAAAAATCACGTTGCGGCGCAATCAGATCGACAGTGCGGTTCAGGATGTCGCGCAGCTGATGAACCAGGTCAATATCCGGCCCCATTTCACCCAGGGTCAACCGGACGGAATGATGTTTTCCCGGATTCGACCCAATTCCATCTTTATGCGCATGGGGCTGCGAAACGGGGATATCATTACCGGCGTCAACGGACGCGCCATCTCTACAGTAGACGATGCGCTGGGTTTCTACGAAGGTTTGAAGTCAGCCGAAAACGTTACCGTGGACATCAAACGCGGCGGCCGACCACGAACCATAGAATATACCATCAAATAAACCCATTCTCAAAGCCATGAAATGGTCGACTCCATTTTTACTGCTCTGTCTGCTATTGACGCCGACAGCGGTTCCGCCGGTGTCCGCGGCCGGTGAGAGCCCTGGTGCACCTGAACCGGAGAGGATGGTCACACTTAACTTAAACGATGTAGACATCACTGTTTTTATCCAATTCGTCAGCGAGTTGACCGGTAAAAATTTCATTGTCGACCGGAGGGTTCGAGGAAATGTCACGGTGATTGCGCCGAGCCGAATTCCGGTCTCGGACATGTACCGGGTCTTTGAATCGGTTCTGCAGATCCACGGCTTCAGTGCGGTTGCAGCCGGTCAGGTGTTCAAGATCGTGCCCTCGGCCGAAGCCCGAACCATGAACATCGACACCGGACCGGTGCAGGGGCAAAAGACATCGGGTGACGAGTTGGTGACCCGGATTATCCCGCTGACCTATGCCGATGCCGATGAATTGAAACGCCTCTTGACCCCGCTGGTCTCTCGAAATGCCGTCATCGGCGCCATAGCAGACGCCAATCAACTGATCGTCACCGATACCGCCGCCTCCATCCGACGGCTGATGAAAATAGTACGCGAAGTCGATATTGCCGATAACAGACGTGAACTGAGGGTTTTTCCGCTGGAGTATGCGAATGGCGGCAAACTGGCCGAGTTGCTGACCACCCTGTTCCCGTCGCTGGCGCCATCGAAAAGGGGCCGACCGACTAAGACGGCCACGGCCACTTTTGTCGCCGACGAGAGAACCAACAGTCTCGTAGTCATCGCCCCCAAGGCCGAGATTGCCCGAATCAAAGACCTCATTCACCTTCTGGACGGTCAAGTCCTGCGCGAAAAAGGCAAACTCCGGGTTTACTACCTCAAAAACGCCAAAGCCGAAGAGCTGGCCAAGGTCCTGCAGGATATGCCCGCCAAAGGCAGCGCCGCCCAACCGGTCAAGGGCGCCCGTCCGATTCTTGCGGCCACAACCGGGATTTACGCCGATGCCGCCACCAACAGTTTGATCCTGTCCGCCGAGAGCGAAGAAGAACTCCAAACGCTGGAAAACGTTATCGCTCGGCTCGATGGTCCGCGCGCGATGGTACATGTCGAAGTTCTGATCATGGAAGTTAACGCTCAAGACGATCTTCGCATTGGCGTCGAATGGACGGCGGTCGGCGAAACCCAGATCGGCAACAAGCCAGCCGCGGTCGGTGGCGGTTTTGTTCAAGCGCCCCAGGATTCTGCCCTGCCGGGGTTTGTAAACGGCACTTTTCCAAACGGTTTCGCCGTCGGGGTCTTCACGGAGGCCATCGATATTGCCGGGGTTCAGTTCAACAACTTGACGGCGCTGGTCCAGGCCGTCAAAGAAGAAAGAGACGTCAACATCCTTTCCACCCCGCAGATTCTGATAACCGACCAGGAAGAAGCCAAAATCAACGTCGGCAAAAATATCCCTTTTCAAACCCGCACGTCCTCCTCGTTCGATCAGAACTACCTTTCGTTTGAGTACCGCGACGTCGGAACGATTTTAAAGGTAACGCCACAGATCAGCGATAACGAGACGGTGCGCCTGAATATCGGGCTGGAGGTGTCGCTGCTGGAGTCGACCACGGACTTCAAACCGACCACTCTCGTGCGGACCATCGATACCAGTGTACTCATCAAAGACAGCGGAACGGTTGTGATCGGCGGACTGATCGAAAATAGCTCCGCGCGTTCGGAAAACAAAGTGCCGCTACTGGGGGATATTCCGCTTTTGGGCCGGCTCTTCAAGTATCAAACGCAGTCGCGTCAGAAAACCAACCTGCTGGTTTTTCTGACGCCGCGCGTGCTTAAGACATCGGCTGATGCCACGAGCCTCGACCAAGAAAAAAAGGCCCAGTCCGAAACACTGCAAAAAAGTGAGATTCAAACTCTAAAGACACCCCGCGGGCAATGAGTTCCTATAACCAAGAACAATACGACGCCTTGGTCATGGTCCGGCGATATGTGGCTGGTCTCGGCGACGATGAAAAAGCCGGACTGGTGGTCTCTCTCGACGACTACCTCCGGTTCCGGCAGTCGGTCGACGATTTTCTGCAGACTCACTTCGGATCTGTTTGCAATCAGGCCTGCTACCAGAGCCGGTTAAGTGCCTGCTGCAGCCGGGAAGGCATCGTCACGTTTTTCGCCGATGGGGTGATCAACGTGTTGTTGTCCACGCCGCAGGAAATCGATCGCCTGGCAGAAACGCTGCGACAAGATGATAACGGCTTGAAGTGCGTCTATCTCGGACGTAACGGCTGTCTGTGGCGTCTCAAACCGATCGTGTGTGCCATGTTTTTGTGTGATCGGGCAGAAAATGGGGTGTTTCGGGAACGGCCCGCCCTGCGTCGGCAATGGGAAGCGTATCGCGAACACAAAAAACGGTTTACGTGGCCCGACCGCCCGGTCCTCTTCGACAACCTTGAAGCCGTTTTCATCGCAGCCGGGCGCACCTCTCCGCTCATGTACCTGCACAATTCACCCGGATTGATCAGGGTGAAGCAAGAAGCACTAAGAAGAAACAAAAAAGCATATAAAAGATCAGCGGTTTACAACGGTTTACAAGGGAATGCCAAACAAGACGAAAGAAAACGAAACAAGCTTGAAAACCATGGGTAAAATTGCAAAGTGTTGACCAAACGTTGACCAAAATCCACTTCCGGGGATAGGGTAGCTCCCGAAAAACGGTTTTGCTGGACCGTCTTCCCCGGACTTACCTTCCAGACCGCTTTCAGGAGGCGGTTATGCTCGAAGACCTTCAACGATTCATTTCACAAAGGCAAATTACCGAAGGCGACGTTTTCGCCGATTTTTTCGATTATGTGACTGACCTTCACCTTCGCTTTTCCCACGACATCGACGCGCTTTACCATGCAAGGGACCGGGGAAGCTTCAAAAACAGCTTGAAAGCGAAGCGTGGCGCGCAGAAAAAGATCACCATTGAGGAGAGCGGCCTGCCGCAAGGGGCCAGGAAACTTCTGGCACTGGCCGCGGCAGTTCCGGCGAAAAAAGACGCCCGCAAGGCCGAGGGGAAGGTGTCGTTTCTGACTCACGTGGGCAACTAAACCGTCGATTTCTTCAGGGCGACGGGCGATATGCTGGCGTTTATCGACGATACGGTAATTGCCTTTCTGAATTTACTGCGCGGCAAGGCCCAGTATCGGCGCAGCGACCTGTGGTTGGTGATGGAAGCCTGCGGGGGCCAGGCGCTGCCGATCGTCAGCCTGATCTGTTTTCTGGTGGGATTGATCCTGGCCTTTATCGGCGCCATTCAGCTCCAGCTGTTCGGGGCCCAGATTTACGTTGCCGATCTGGTAGGCATCGCCATGGTGCGCCTGATGGCGGCGATCATGACCGGCATCGTCATGGCCAGCCTGGATGGCGCAATCGGTGCGGTGATGGGTGAAGGGTTCCTGACCGAATATCTCGATCTGATCTCCCTGAATCTTTCCCAAAAGGTCGTTCATTTTTGGGGACGACCCAAAAGTATTGATCAGATCAAATGTGCCGTCGTCCAATTCGACATCAAGTCCGGAGTTGCCGCCAGTCAGGCCTTTGTGTTCGACACCCGGGCCGGCATCCTGGTCGGTTTAGGCGAGATCAATCTGGGCACGGAACAAGTTGATTTTTTACTCGTTCCGAAACCAAAACATCCAAGTCTGCTGGAGTTTTCTACAAAGTTGCGGGTCAGCGGTACCATTTTGGACTCCAAGGTGAGACCGGACAAATTCGCCTTGTTAAAAACAGGCGCTCGGGCACTTAGCGGTCTTGTGATCGGTCCGTTCGGATTGCTGGCTCCGTTTGTACACCTCGGGGCGCATGAGAAGCATCCCTGCGAGATCCAAAGTATTGGACAATTGGAGTTACAAAGCCCTGTCCATGAATAGCCGAGTAAAACCTTAATTGGATAGGCTGGTCAATCAATAATGGCGAATTCGTAATAACCCGAAAGCCCACCATTCTCTGAGTGTCCACCTGCGCGGAAGTGATAATAAATTCTGATTAGCGTTCTATTATCTCATTTATGGAGGTGATAAAAATGAAAAACTATCGCTACAAGGATCGGTGGGTTTTGATTCTGTCAACCCTCTTATTGGTTATGTATACATTTTCAGGCTGCGCTGGGGTGGGACCACGTACTCTTAGTCACGGAAGGGTGGACTACAATGAAACCATAAACAAAACTGAGGACGAGCAGATGTTGCTGTCGATTGTTAAGGGTCGCTACGGAGAAACATTCTCTCTCCTTAAGGTCAGTGGTGTTGCAGCAAATGTCCGTTTTGGAGCGAGAGCCGGTATCGATATCGGATTTGGCCCCAGTGCGAATTATGCCGGCAACCTTGTTCCTTTCAGTGGTCTTTTGACCTATGAAGAGAACCCCACCATTACCTATGCACCTGTTCAGGGTGATATGTATTTCCGGTAATTACTCAAACCCATCTCACTTGATTTTTTATTATTAGTCATGCGTACCGGGCCATACAGTACATTGCCTTTGATCGTTTTCGTAAAAAGAATCAACGACATGAAAAATCCGGCCTTTCTTGATGAACCCTCGACTGAGCCTGATCGTGGATTCCATCGTTTTGTTGAACTTAATCGGGAATTGTTTTCAGCGGGTGTTGTCAATTGGGTGGCAGATCCAAAAAAAGAAGTCGCTTTCGATATCTTGATCACCGGCTATGCTCCCACATATTCAGAACAGGTGCGCGAGTATCTTACTTTACTCGGCCTGCCAATGCCCACGGAAGAATCGGAAGATATCGTCTGCCCTGTTTACTTTGCGGTCAAAAGTCGGAGTTTGGATGGCATAGCCATATCAACGCGGTCAACAGGCGACCTGATTCAGATCCTAAGAGCAGCAATAGAGGTACCTCAAGAGCATAAAATTGCAGGGGTAACAATTGAATATCCGGAAATGGGTTTGATTGGGAAAGACCTCCGGATTCATTCGTCAAAGGGTAAACCAGAGGGAACGGCAGTAGCTGTAAGGTATCGTGATTTCTGGTTTTATATCGATGATATCGATATACGCACAAAGTTGTTCTACCAGACGTTACGGATACTATGGTCCATCAGTATTGCTGCTTCATTGGATTCGAGCGCCGCACCAGTATTAACAATACCAGTGAGTCGGTAAATGTCAAAACCTTTAGATCGGCAATTTATAACCCTTGTAAATTTCAGAAAGTGAAACTGTATTTAATGACAGAGGGTTTTGCATTACACTGACCGTGGGATATTTGCTATCTTTACCCCACTGATTGTTAATTTTATTGTGATCCTATCTTGAAAGTACAGGTGTGAAGGTCAATCGATTGTAGGTTCTTTCAAATCACTCTAAAAATTTGGTCATTATTATATAGAGATTAGTCTTTGTAAGAATCTGTTCAGTACCAACTCTTAGTATGCATTGTGTATTCCGAAATCCAAATAATTGCAGAACTGTGTATATCGGCTACCCGTAAAATCGAATCTTTCAGTTTATTTTAGATTTCATCTACAAATACAATTTGATTATAATCCTGGAATTCAGGAATGTGTAATCTTCTGCTATTAGCATCCAGAAATTAAGGCCATAAAAACTGCATTCTTTATTTCCAATATTACATCTAAACAAACAAAACCAGGAGTAAGAGAATCCCGGTTTTCTGTTTGGTCGACTGATCAAATCCTAACCTCAAACGAAGGGAAGCTGATCAAAAGTGATATGGCGTTATAATTTGTTAGGTGTCAAGGTGAGGGCTTTACAATCCCAACAATTCTATTAAATGTATGGTATGTTCACTGTTTGACGGAATTTTGAAAACTTATTGTGGATGCAGGCAATTGGCTTAGATGGTAGATAGTCATTTTAGGCCATTGTTCCAGATAAGCTGTTAGTATTTTAGCATTCTTGTGATTCCTGTTTACTGCGATATTTCAGTAAGCTCAGGATTCCCCACGGCCGAAGGCTGTCGGGTGAAGCTGGTATGTGCTACCGTGCATTGACGAATCGGTACTGGCGGTTTTCTCACCTATCCCACCGTACACCGCATAGTAACGGATTTGGAATCATCACTTGGAGGTGCAAAATGGATTTGGAAGGAAAAGTCATTCTCATTACTGGGACCAACAGCGGAATCGGAAAGGCCGCCGCCAAACTGCTGACTGAAGCAGGGATGAAGTGCCTACTCACGGCCCGAAACAAGGAAAAGCTTGATCACCTGGCAGAAGAGCTGTCCGGTGCGGCGGTGGTCGCTGGTGACATGATCGACCCGGCCCTGCCATAAAGGCTCGTCGACACCGCCCTAGAAAAATTCGGACGGCTCGATGCCGTTTTCAACAACGCCGGGGTAATGAACATCGGCAGCATTGAAGAGGCCGACCTCGAGGCGCTTTGCTCAATGGTCCGGCTCAACTTCGAGTCGGTTGTGCGTATGTGCTATGTGGCGCTGCGATATATGAAACCGAAGGGAAGTGGCTCCCTGATTAACACCTAGAGCCTGGCGGGTCTAAGGACCTTCCCCCACCTGGGCGTCTACAATGGCACCAAGTTCGCCGTGGAAGCTTTGACCGACGCGCTGAGAATGGAGCTAGCAGGAAGCGGGGTGAAGGTGGCCGTGGTCGAGCCGGGCCGGACGAGCACCCACCTCTTCGACCACTGGGCAGCGGAACAGAAGTTCGACCCGGCCCAGGGGATGCTAGAGCCTGAAGATGTGGCCCGCTGCGTCCGCTTTATACTGGAGCAGCCCAGAGAGGTACTGATCCCCCGCCTGCTGGTGGTCCCGGCGAGGCAACCCCGCTAGTGCACTTTGCGCCGCGAGTGACTGTGGGGTTTGGATTGTGGTTGGGCGCTACGCATGGCAGTTAATATTTGGCTTGTGGTTGGTGTCAATTTGCATTGCATTGACCGCGAACAAGGCAATCGCGGAATATAGATTTATTTCAACTTGGACGCCACCATGCATGGACCTGTTCTCGGTATCAATTTTCGATAGGAAATTTTTTTATACTATATTTTAAATTTGAATCCCAAGTTGCCTGCAGCGGGGAATTCGAATTTAAAAATTTGTTAAAATAATGACTTGGTCGTATCGAAACAAGTAGATCTATAGCCGCAATGATTAAAAGAAAAGGAGATAGGAATGGCTTCAAATGTCTTTGTACGCTTTGTTGATGGAGAACGCTTTGCTCAGGTCATTGAATCCGGTGAGCATCAACTCTTCGCAGACGAACCGAAATCAGTGGGTGGATCTGACCGTGGACCTGGACCCTATGAATACCTGCTTGCTGCTCTGGGCTCCTGAACTTCAATGACACTGCGCATGTATGCGGAGCGAAAAAAATTAGCATTGCAGAAAGTTGAAGTACGGCTTAGTCATTTGAGAATTCATGCCAAGGATTGTGAGAATTGCGACACGAAAAAGGGAATGCTCGACGAGATCCGTAGTGAGATCCACCTTGAAGGAGACTTAGATGAGACTCAACGCAGGAGGCTTTTAGAAATTGCCACTCGCTGTCCCGTGCATCGTACTCTTTCATCAGAAATTAAAATTCGTACAACTGAAGTCTAATATAAAACCGCAACAACAGACAGAGGTAAATCAGATAATGGCAGAAGCAATTCGATACAACATTGAGCCTCGTAGAATTCAATTCGACGGCTTTCCAGTTGCCCGCCTTCTCCCGAGAATCGGTTTAAATGGTGTCGGGCCATGGCTTTTTTTCGATCACATGGGTCTTCATGATTTCGGTGCCGGCCAGGGCCTCGATGTTCCTCCCCACCCGCACATCAACCTGGCCACCGTGACCTATCTCTTCGAGGGGGAAATTCTTCATAGAGATAGCATTGGCAACGTCCAAAGCATAACACCCGGGGCAATCAATTTGATGGTTGCCGGCGCGGGCATTGCCCACTCCGAACGTGGACCAGATGCTCTGCGCCAATATAGTCATAGCGTTCATGGGTTACAGCTTTGGCACGGTCTTCCGGAAGAACATGAGGAAACTGCCGCAAGTTTTCATCACTACCCCGTCGAAGATTTGCCCGCTACGACTCTGAACGGTGTCCATATAAGGCTACTCATAGGAGAAGCATTCGGGCTAAAGTCGCCAGTACGGACTTTTATCCAGACGCTCTATGCTGAGTATCACCTCTGCGCCGGTCAATCGGCTGCCGTCCCGGAAAATGTGGAAGAACTGGCGGTCTATGCGGTGGATTCGAAGCTTAAAGTTGATGATGACATTCTGGCACCGCGCCGCCTTGCGCTCCTAACAGAGGGAAACCACCAAATTCATGCCGAGAACCATACCAGAGCTGTGTTTATCGGTGGTCAATCTCTGGGCAAGCGATACATGTGGTGGAACTTTGTTTCTTCAAGAAAAGAACGTATTCAAAAGGCAATGGACGACTGGAAGCAGGGACACTTCGGCGCCGTATATGACGATAATGGAACACCTGCGCCTCTTCCCGAATCCGATTCATATTCTTTGATGTCTGATTAACCCCTGGAAGCTTCAACGTCAAAATCAGATACGAGCTATTAACTCGATAAGTATTATATAATCTCAGAGAGGCACGGCTTTTATGGTGTTGTCGGACTGGCTCTTAATAGGTCACTATATCGCACAAAAACATAAAGACTGAAAGCGACAGACACCTTGCCAGTATATGAAATGGCAAAAAATCTCTGATAGGCTTTGGATATGTCCATCACGGAACAGATTGATTGAGAGACTCAAATTGGGGTCGAAAAGGGCATTTGGACCGAGTGTACTAGTCTATTAACGTCCAGAATATCGAGTTCAAAATACCGGTTTCTTTATTATCAATATCACACCCCCTAGAGGGTCCGGGGCATCAAAATACAGATGCCCCGCTCCTGTCTATCCGTAAAGGTTCTCAATCCACATGACAGCTTCTTCATCCGTGATTTTTCCCAAGTAGCGCTGGGTGGTGAGCTAGTTTGCATATTGCGCCTCTTGATTACCTAAGTGATCATGACCCAATAAAATTAAATATTTACAGTTGCTTGTGCTCCTTATTTCATCAGCGGTGAATTGACGCCGGGATGCTCGTAAAGGTATCCATTTCGATCATTGTAGGGGTAGGTTTTGATGATGTCCTTTTTCCCCATCTCCTCACTGTTGCCACTGTCACCCCCAGGAGATTTGCGACTTCATTGACTGTTAGCTTGCCAGTGGCCCTTAATCTCGCATACGAGTGCAGCTTTGCTGTCAGTATCGTGGCTTTTATCGAGATCGATTTTACGGTGATATTCTCAACGTCTGAGCTCACTGGCGGCGATGCAGCGCAGCGGAATCGACGTCCAGTGGAACGCCTTGGGCACCTCACTTAACGATTAGCATTATTGCCCTGTGAAATACTTGAGGAACTCCTTTCCAAAGCAATTTGTCTTGCAAGATAAATCTTGGCTAAACTCTGGTAGGGAACATCTTTCTTATTTGCTAGAATCTTCAGCTCTGCCAACATATCCTCGGGCAAGCGGATCGAAATTGACTTGAGAGAGGGTTTAAGTTTCGGAAATGAGGCTCTCTTGAATTTGCTGGGGTCAAAATAATCGAGAGGGGAATGAGTAGCCCAAAATTCTCGTTCTTCATCTTCATTTTTAAATTTCGGAATTTTTTTATCCATTTTTTTCATAAAACTTCCTTTCCCTCCGACTCATATCTCTTGCAGAAATGATTCTTATTCGTTTATCTCGTTTTGTAAATATTACCGAAAGATGCCGATTTGCATCAGTTTTGCCAAATGCAGCCCAACGCTTCTCTAAAAATGAATGTTTTGGGTCACCTAAAATAATCAATGGTTCGTTAAAAAAAATCTGTTCACACTCCCAGTTTTCAACGTTATGTTTGTCCAGGTTTTTATTAATATTACCTTTATCCCATTGAAATCCAGTGAACTGATCAAATTCATGTTTCATGATAAATAATGTATATGACAAAAATATACATGTCAAGGGTATTTCTGAGATTTAAATTGAGTTGAAAATTAGAATTTTATTATGCCCAACATTAATATTAGATGGAAAATTTTCCATCTAATGCGATATTATGATAGAAAAGCGGAAATTGCTGATGTTTTGATTTCATCCAGTATGTGAAATAGGGCCAAATCAAAGAAAGGCTTTGGATATGTCAATCAGGGTATAGGAAGATTGAAAGGCCCGAAATAGATCGAAAAGGGAATTTGGACTTATTCTACTTTCTGATTCTAACAAAGGGTGTCCTCCGGTACGAATTCGCTTTATGGTCTGGCAGCCTTAAGATTTTGCAGCCGGCTTGATGTTTTGGTTCATACGGAAAAGATTTTCAGGATCCCATTTGGATTTTATCTTTACAAGTCGATCCCATACGGCAGGTGGGTAAGCTTCCTTGACACGCGCTTCTCCTTCCTGACTCAAAAAATTTACATATACTCCATCGGCGAACTCGCGGGTGGCGTCGTGGAAATCCTTAACCCATGTCAGACAGCGCTCATCGTCCTCGGCATACCGCCAGCGCGTATGAATGTTTAATAGAAAAGGGGTCTTTCGGTGAGCATAGGCTGTAGCATCTTCCGGAATCCTGCTTTGAGCGCCTTCCAAATGGGGGATAAATATCTCACATTCCTCAGTAGGAAATTTTTCTGCAAATTCAATAACCTGGTCGATACATCCATCGGACAGGTCCTTTAGTTGGTGTGATTTCCAATAGTTTCTGGCCCCATGCTCGACGAGAGCGTCAAATCCGGATTGCCAAGCTGTCCAGGGATTCATTGCAACCCATTCTCCATGAGAGGGTGCCGTTTTACGGATGGGCTCAAGCAGTTTTTCGCCTTCTGCCTGCGGACCGAGATACGCAAACGCCACGACCACCACCCTTTTACCATGAACATCTGCAGGCAAAAAAGGTAAGGGAGGGGCATGACGAATTACTAGCCACGCCGACATATCATCGGGAAGTCCACGAACATAATCACGGTGAAACTGTAAGTATTGCCTAGCATCCTCAAACCGCTTAACGATTAATCCCGACAAGATCTCGGTGCCAATGGGCGCACAATTAAACTCGAAAGTTGTCACGATACCAAAATTTCCGCCGCCGCCTCGGACTGCCCAGAATAGGTCAGGGTTTTCATCAGCACTGGCAGTGACTACCTTTCCATTAGCGGTTACTACTTCAGCAGAAACCAAGTTATCGACGGTCATGCCGTATTTGCGTCCCAGCCATCCGTATCCCCCACCCAGGGTCAACCCCCCTACACCGGTATGAGAAATAATACCGCCTGAAACGGCGAGCCCATACAATTGGGTTTCAAAATCCACATCGCCCAGAAGTGCTCCTCCGTCCACACGAGCGGTTTGATTGTTTCTGTCAACCGTGACACTACGCATCAGCGACAAGTCGATCATAACACCGTGATCGCAGGCGCCCGTGCCGGCTGAATTATGGCCACCGCCCTTCACGGATGAGAGCAGTCGGTTTTCCCGTATAAAATTAACAGCCCGGACCACGTCGCTTGTGCCCACACATCGTATGACAACGGCTGGCTTTTTATCAAAAATTCCGTTCCAGATTTTCCGGGCCTGATCATAGCCGTGTTGGTCACCATATAATACCCGGCCGCGAAACCCAGATTCAAATTCAGTCAACTGGTCTTGGCTGAAGGTGGATTCACCACCATCAATGGTTTTAATCGTCAAAGTTTTCATGTTGTAACCTCCTTTCACGAGGTAGATTGTCGACAGTATAGTTTAAGGAACCAATAAGCGCTTTTTCTGTATCTTTTAACCGGCCGGAAAAATTCGAGGTCCGATTTCTTGGTGTTTAGGGGTAATGATGAAATCAGAACGATATTCATCGGTAACGACGTTGCCAGCACCATGGCAAAGTCTATGCGACTCTGTTTATCCTGCCCGATGATCGCATTATGTTTTGGTTTTCTGGCCACAAAGGCTTATGCCAATGGTGCCATAATCAAGTGCACTCGATGGGTTGGGCACGCCTTCAAATATATTGTGCCGATGCCGTATTTCTACATTTTCAAATCCGGATTGTTGAACCGACTTTAAAAGATCTACCTCCGGCAGACCACCGGCAATTCAACCGGTCCACAATGAAATATCATCCAGTGCTTCCTGCGGTATCCTTTCCGATACCAGAATGTCGCCGATATAGAGACGCCCACCAGGCTTAAGCACCCTTGCCCAATCTCTGAGGGTTTTCTCTTTATCAGGGCTTAAGTTCAACACACCGTTGCTGATTAGAACGTCAGCGAAATTAGCCGGCAGAGGCAATTGATCGGCATATCCCTCTCGAAACTCGATGTTATTTGCCCCCATGTTCTTTGCACCAGATCGTGCCTTGGAGAGCATCTCATGGGTCATATCAATACCAACAACCCGACCTTCCGGGCCAACCATCTGAGATGCAATCAATGCATCAAAACCTGACCCTGATCCCACATCAACCACGACATCGCCGTCATTGATGGGGCCAAGGCTGAATGGATTTCCTGTTCCGGCAAACGATGTGATGTTTTCTTCAGGAACAAAAGCGTAAAGTACCTGATCATACTCGATTCGATCCAAAGCAGCACGTCCTGTATGAAAATGATATTCTTTCTCAGGGTGTATAGCGACATTCGAGTATTCCCTCTTAATCGCATCGAGAAGCTCTTCAACCGATATGTTTATAGATTGGGGTGTAGCCATATCGTATTCCCTCCGATGGGCGCGTTCATGCATCAAATAATTGAGCATACCTCCGTAGTATTTTGAGGTCCGATATCCTGTATCAGGTGGTGAGATAGGAAATGAGTCGTTCATTGCGACAGAGTTCGTCGACCAGATTTCTGCTGGTCTTGCATAGTTTAGTACGCTTATTTTCAGGTGTGATTCTCGATAGCTTCGTGTGCGCGGCTAACACTGTCTAATAGTTCAAACTAATGCAGATTTTAAAAATTACCACAATGTGGCATCAGATTTTGCATTTAATTACCGCCTATGCTTTTTGGGGCGCCACTTTCGTGAAAACCTGATCGGCGGAACTGATCTTAAAGGGCGTCACTCCTCTGAGCCTTAATTACCTGATAAATTTATCTGATTTAAAAGGATAAACGGATTGTCGCCATTGTCTGGATGATGGCTTCGATTGGACTGATCGCCGGCTTTACGGCCACGATTTCTGCGTCTCTCACCGCGGAAAAGCCGACCGGTAAGGTGCGCGGCCGCCATGAATATCGCCCGGGTATTAAAGAACCCCGGTCCGAAATGCCTTATAAATGAATTCGGTGACAGCACCGTCAATCTCATTTTGCGCGTCTGGATCAACGATCCCCAAAATGGAATCGCCAATCTCAAAGACGCAGTGCTGTCGGAAATATGGGACAACTTTCACGCCAATGGGATCGAGATCGCTTTTCCGCAGCGTGACCTGCATATCAAGGATTCCGTGCCGCTGAGAATATACAGGAAAGAGGAAAAGACCGAAGCTGATTCGCCACCGGAGGGTTCACCGAGGAGGCATAGAATCCGGGGGAGCCGCTCTCGCTTGGCCGTACGGTGGTAATTTTTGTGTTCTCCGCAGGAATAGACGGATGGTCGATCATTATTAGAAGTCTTACACATACTCACAGAACCGAATTCAAGCGGACAGAGGGGCAAAGACTATGTATATATTAATAGGCTGCGGCATGATCGTGATTTGCATGGCGATTCAATGCGTTAGGTTTCACCGACATTCAATTCGTTCATGATCACATAACTGTTGGATTTCTGCGCATCAGTCAGTACACTGCGCACTTTCTCAAAGCCGTCTTCCTCATTTAGATACGCCAACAACGCCAAGCTATCCAGTAATCTTTTTGCCTGAAATGCGACGTCGTCAACTGTCTTCCCTCTGCGGTTTTCCGAATCAACCGGAACCGCTTTGCCTCCACTACCCCATTTTTTCACCTTTTTGGGGTATTGACTATTTGACAGTTCCTTCGAATTGTTATCTTAATAGTCTAATCAGGCAAACCGCCTCCGCGAATTAGGCAGGGGAATTGCCTATTCGATGCCGCTTGACGCCCAGGAGGTCAACATCATCAGGATGGTGGTCCGGCCTCACCTAAACCGGAATGTCGCCGAGCTTCTCGCAGGCGATATCGAGCGCGCCTGCGACTTTCTTGAAATTATCACCGTTGCGTCTGCAACACAAAAAAGGAGGCAAAAATGGCATTACATGAAAAAGACAAAATCAGAGACAGCATCAATGATGATGTGTACGCATCTTCGGACCTTTCGGTCGTGATGCCCAAGTACAAGATGCCGGAGAAGGAACACGACCCGCGCCACGCCTACCAGGTGGTGCACGACGAACTGATGATGGACGGCAACGCCCGCCAGAACCTGGCCACTTTCTGCCAGACCTGGCTGGATCCGGAGATCCACAAGCTCATGGACGAGTGCATCGACAAAAACATGATCGACAAAGACGAGTACCCGCAGTCGGCCGAAATTGAAAACCGCTGCGTGCACATGCTGGCCGATCTATGGAACTCGCCGGATGCCGCCAACACCATGGGCTGCTCTACCACCGGTTCCAGCGAAGCCGCCATGCTGGGCGGCATGGCCATGAAGTGGCGCTGGCGTGCTAAGATGAAGGCCGCCGGCAAGCCCACCGACAAGCCCAACATGGTCTGCGGTCCGGTGCAGGTTTGCTGGCACAAGTTCGCCCGCTACTGGGACGTGGAATTGCGGGAGATCCCCATGGAGGGTGATCGCCTGATCATGACCCCGGAGGAGGCCATCAAGCGCTGCGACGAGAACACCATCGGTGTGGTGCCCACGCTGGGCGTTACCTTCACCTGCCAGTACGAGCCGGTCAAGGCGGTTAGCGACGCCCTGGACAAGCTTCAGAAGGAAAAAGGAATGGATATCCCTATCCACGTGGACGGCGCCAGCGGCGGGTTTCTCGCACCCTTTGTCGATCCCGACCTGGAGTGGGATTTTCGCCTGCCGCGGGTCAAATCCATCAACACCTCGGGCCACAAGTTCGGCCTGGCACCCCTGGGAGTCGGCTGGGTGGTCTGGCGCGACAAGGAGGACCTGCCCGATGACCTGATTTTCTGGGTCAACTACCTGGGCGGCAACATGCCCACTTTTGCACTGAACTTCTCGCGACCCGGCGGGCAGATCGTGGCACAGTACTACAACTTCCTGCGCCTGGGCAAGGAAGGCTACCGCAAGATCCAACAGGCCTGCTACGACACGGCCCAGTATATGGCCGACGAGATCAATAAACTGGGCCCGTTCAAGATCATCTACGACGGCCGCGGCGGCATTCCGGCCATGAGCTGGTCGCTTAAAGACGGCGTGGATCCCGGGTTCAACCTCTTTGACCTGTCCGACCGGATCCGCATGCGCGGCTGGCAGATCGCGGCTTACGCCATGCCCGCCAACCGGCAGGACCTGGTGATCATGCGGATCCTGGTGCGCCACGGAGTCAGCCGTGACCTGGCCGATCTGCTGGTTACAGACCTCAAGAGCTGCATGGCTTACTTCGAGAAAAACCCGGTAACCCACAAGGGCAACGAAGCGGATTCCGGCGGCTTCAAGCACAGTTGATACATCGTCAATTGGAGATTGAAACCGTGAACGTTAGAAAGGCAATCTTGAGATGTAATGTCCCGGAGCATCGAGGTATTGATAAATTACAAATTTAAAGCACCAAATGTCACTGTTCAATGACCCAGACAGGTTCGGAATCGAAAAGCAGCTTCAAGCAAGTAGCCTTTTATATTGTTATAGACCCGTTAAAACTAAGGGGGAGGACCCGGCCCGTGGGTCAGCCGGTCCAGGCCGGCCTTCCGGGAAGGAAGGAACATATATTATGAACGATTCGTTGTTTATAAGAAAGAGGCCCGTGTTTGCGATGACACGCGCTGTGAGTAGGGTCGCGGCCGCTGCCGTTTTAGCCGTTTTAATCGTTCTGACGGCCGGCAACGCTCAGGCCTCCGGCACCGAACAGCATCCGGCGATCCATTCAGACAACGGAGGTAACTCGGGGATTCTGCTGGCCGCCACTGACGTCAATACCGCAGGTGCCGAACAGAAGGACGTCAAAAAGGAAACGGCCAAAGCGCCGGCAGGTCCGCCGCCCAGTAATTTCTGGATTGTCAATGTCCTGCGGGACAACGCCGCGCTGGTTATCTTCCTAACGCTGGCCCTCGGCTACTTTATCGGCAGTCTCAAATTGGGCCACTTCAGCCTGGGCGCGGTGACAGGCACGCTGCTGGTGGGCGTGCTTATCGGGCAGTTGGACATCGCGATCTCGGCCCAGGTCAAGTCGATTTTTTTCACCATGTTTCTCTTCGCCGTGGGTTACAGCGTGGGGCCCCAGTTCGTGCGCGGGGTTGCCCATGACGGCGCACCCCAGGCGATCTTTGCCGTGGTCATCTGCGCGGTCTGCCTGGCCGTCACCTATGTCTCGGCCAAGGTCGCCGGCTTTGACGTGGGGCTTGCCGCAGGCCTGTGGGCCGGCGGCCAGACCATCTCGGCATCCATTGGCCTTGCCACCAATGCCATCAACAATTCCGGCGTGAGCAATGCAAAGGAATTGCTCAACCAAATCCCCGTGGCTTATGCCATCACTTACTTGTGGGGAACCATCGGCACGGGTGTGATCCTATCCATGATCGGACCCAAGCTGATAGGCGTCAACCTCGAGGAGGCCTGTAAGGATTATGCAGCCAAACTGTCCAAGGGCCAACCCGCGACCGGCATGAACACCGCCTGGCACCAGCTCGAGAGTCGCGCCTTCGAGGTCCCCGCCGGCAGCAAGGTCGCTGGCAAGACTGTGTCCGATGCGGAAGCGATCCACGCGAAAGAACGACTGTATATCGAGCGGATCCGGCGCGACGGCAAGATCATCGACTTCGATGCCGGCACTGCCCTCAAGGCCGGTGACGTGGTGGCCGTGTCCGGTCCCACCGAGGCTCTCGTGGCATTAGAGCAGCACGCCAGGGAAGTCGCCGACAAGGAGCTGCTCGACATTCCCGTGGAGTCCGTGGACTTAGTCATCACCCACAAGGACGTCAACGGACGGACGCTGGTCGACCTTGCCAAGGAGGACTTTGCCCGGGGCGTCTACCTGCAGAAGATTACCCGGGGGGCGACTAGTGTGGATGTCCCCATCCTGGCCCAGACCACGGTTCACCGAGGCGACATCCTCAAGCTTTCCGGCACGAAACAGCACATCGCCCGGATCGAAAAGGCCATTGGCTACGCCGACCGCCCGTCGGATGCGACCGACATGGTCTGGGTGGGACTTTTCATCCTCGTTTCCGGCCTGATCGGGGCGATATCCGTCAAAATCGGCGGCGTACCCGTCACCCTGTCGGTATCGGGCGGCGTATTGATCGGCGGCCTGGTGCTGGGTTGGCTGCGCTCGGTGCACCCCACCTTCGGCCGCTTGCCGGCAGCCACCCAGTGGTTCATGAACTCCGTGGGCCTGAACGTCTTTATCGCCATCGTAGGGATATCGGCCGGGCCGGGCTTCGTGGCCGGGCTCAAGGCCAACGGCGTTGGCCTTTTCCTCTGGGGGCTTGTCGTCACCTCGGTGCCCATGCTGTTGGCGCCGTTTATCGGGAAATACATCTTCAAGTTCGACCCGGCCATCAACCTGGGGTGTTGCGGGGGGGCCCGCACTAGCACCGCTTCGGTGGCCATGGTGGCTGATGCGGCCAAGAGTAACATCCCCATGCTGGGCTACACGGTGCCCTACGCCGTCAGCAACACCCTGCTGACCCTTATCGGTATGATCATCGTGTTGATGTATTGATCTTTTTGAAAAACGGCGTTGAACCATGAAAAGACAAATACGTGTCACACTGGCGCTGATCGCAGGCATCGTTGGCCTTTTCTGCGGCCCGAATCCGCGCTTGGCGGACATCAAATGGAAACACACGCATGTTTAACCCAAAATTTGACTACATGGAGAAAATATGATGGAGACCAAAGATCTCATAAAATACGACAAGCTTAGCCCGTTCGAAGTCAAAGACAAGTTGATCGAACTGGCCCAAAGCCACCATGAACAGATGATGCTGGATGCCGGCCGGGGCAACCCCAACTGGGTCACCACCACGCCGCGCCACGGATTTTTCCAGCTGGGACTGTTTGCCCTGAGCGAAGCCGAGCGCTCCTTCACCGATATGGAGCATTTCGGTGGCTACACCCAGGCCGATGGCCTCAAAGCACGCTTCGACCAGTTCATCCAGAAGAACACCGGGGTCGCCGGCATCGACTTTTTGCAACAGGCCGTGGCATATGCCGAGCAGCAATTGGGTATTCCCGCCGCGGATCTGCTGCTGCAGTTCTGCGATGCCATCATCGGCAACCACTACCCGGTGCCTGACCGCATGCTGAAGCACTGCGAAACCATCTGTGCGGCCTATATCCGCAAGGAATTCGGGGCCGGCCGGCCCTTTGACCGTGCCTTCGACCTGTTTGCGACCGAAGGAGGCACGGCGGCGATGACCTATGTTTTCCAGACCCTTAAGGAAAACAAGCTGCTCAAAATGGGAGACACCATTGCCATCGGCTCACCGATTTTCACGCCCTACTTGGAAATCCCGCGTCTCAACGACTACCGCTTCGTGGAAGTCGAAGTTGCGGCCAGTGAAGATGAGCGCTGGCAGATCCCCGACAGCGAAATCGACAAGTTGCTGGACCCCGGGGTCAAGGCCTTCTTCCTCGTCAATCCCAGCAACCCGCCGTCGGTAAAACTCCAGGATGCGACCATCGACCGGATTGCGGAGATCGTCAAGACCAAGCGCCCGGACCTGATCATCCTGACCGACGATGTCTACGGCACTTTCACGCAGGGTTTCGTTTCCCTATTTGCCGCCATACCGGACAACACCATCGGCGTTTATTCCTGGTCCAAGTATTTCGGAGCCACCGGGTGGCGTCTGGGCATCATCGCTCTTTGTGAAGGCAATGTGTTGGACCGCATGCTTGCAGAACTGCCCCAGGAGGACAAAGACAAGCTGGCTGAGCGGTATAACAGCATCACCCTGGAGCCGGAAAAACTCAAGATGATCGACCGCTTTGTGGCTGACAGCCGTGCCGTGGCATTGAACCACACGGCCGGGCTTTCTACCCCGCAGCAGGTCTTCATGTCGCTGCTGTCGCTGTTCTGCCTTATGGACAAGGCCGATGCCTACAAGAAGGCGGCCCAGGATCTGGTCGCGCGGCGCTATAAAAGCCTCTACGAGGCTCTGGGCATTCCCCAGCCGGCCGACCCCAATTCCGCGCATTACTACACCGAAATCGACATCCGCCAGGTGGCCGCGGCGGCTTACAGCCAGGAACTGGCCGACTGGATCGACAAGAACATACACCCGCTGGATTTCGTCTTCCGCCTGGCCGACGAGGAAGAAGTGGTGCTCATGCCGGGCGGCGGCTTCGACGCCCCCAAAAGCTCCGTACGGGCCTCGCTGGCCAACCTCGACGATGCGGCCTACACCGCGATCGGCAAGCGCACGCGGGAATTAGTGGACGAATTTTACCAGCGCTGGAAGGCGGCACAGGAAAAGAAGTGATCAGACCGTTTGTTTGAAAGCGTACTGACTGATAAATATGGTGGTCGCCGGAGGGGTGGCGAATTTAATTTCGGGCCGTTCTTTGTCAAGCCGCAGGTGAGCTACTATCAGAACGTCGCGGCCGCCGGCTGGCTCGGTAGTGTATATCTCCCCTTTTCAAAGTCGGGTCTTGTCGATGAAATCAATTCCGCCTTTGGTACCGACCTCCAACTGGTCGGCAGTGATGGAGTCCTCGACGCTAAAAACCTGATGGCCATGCTGGCAGTTGGTTTCAAACCGACCGAATCGCTGGGTTTCGAGGCCGGTGTCGGCTACGTGGGCTACGAAACCGACGGTTATTAAGGGATTAAGATTAAAAATAACTATCTCGAGTACTATCTGCAAGCCGTGATCACGCTGGCCAAGGGTGTCTACATCGTCCCCGAGGTCGGCTACCGCGACTATGGCAAGGCAAAGTTTGATACGCCCTTCTATTTAAATGTGCCGGATGTCGATCTGGACAGCCTGTTTTACGCCGGTGCCGAGTGGCAGATCGATTTTTGAATCGGTTGACGCCGTTTTGATGTAAGGAAACCCCGAGGCGAATTTCCCGGGGTTTTTCCTGAATTTTGGAGCGCCGGACAGACCGGCGGGAAGTAGAGCGTATAGGGCCCTTGTTTTATTAACTTGGTATGATTTTACATCCATTTTGCTCGGCAATGGCAGTCCCCCGGGCCAGTGCCTTGCTTACCGCCGGCGTGGAGATGCCAAGCCGCCCGGCCATGGCCGTCATGCTCTTGCACAGCTCCCGCACGGCCCAATAACACAGCAGATTGCGCGCCTGAACCTGCGGTCGGAATTTGCCCGGTTGCCGGACCTGCTCGGTGTCCATTCCCAGCAACTCGGCAACACGCGCCGCCACGTTGTCCAAATCGATTCCGCTCGCTTTCAGGGCGTATTGCCGTTCGTATCGCTCCCGGCTTCTGGAGAGAATCTTTTCCGCGAAGTCCCCATCGCCTAAAACGCGCTCATCGCTTTTAACCTGAACTTTCTCCTTCTTCAGTGCCTTGACAGCGGCCCATCCTCCCGCACTGCGGATCAATCCTGCGCCGGTCAGGTCCCAGCGCCGACCCTGTTCGATGCCTTTGGTGACAAACGCGCGGTAACCTCGCTGTGCAGGCC
>Ga0272443_10001993_pt1 | contig 27499 bp, 29 predicted proteins | sample SSMAcet12_FD_193581 | JGI IMG/M metagenome (GOLD analysis project Ga0272443, IMG submission 193581) | Marine sediment archaeal communities from Little Sippewissett salt marsh, Falmouth, MA, United States - SSM-Acet-12 | ecosystem: Environmental > Aquatic > Marine > Wetlands > Sediment ... | reverse complement strand
TCCGGGCCCAGTCGGTCGTCGACCAAATTCTCGACGAACACGCACACCGACTCGAACCGGCGGCGGTCAAGGACCTCCGGAGCCGGTTTGCCCGGATCGTCGACGTCTGAGATCACGCCGTTTGGCAACAGCGGCCACATCATGCGCCGAAGGCTATCAACCCGGTCGGCCGTGACCAAAGGTGGAAGAAACGGCCTCCGACTCGGGTCTAAGCCCCGCCGCCGACCGCGAGGCAATCAGTTTGATCAACAGTGAAACTTCCCAATCCGTCATTCCGGGCTTGACCCGGAATCCAGTTGTTTTTTTGAATGGTTGTATCTCTTCGCTTGCCGCAGCCGCCCCTTCGATGCGCAGGGGGCCGTCATGAAACACTGCATCATCGCCTGCCGGGTATTTGAAGACGCCCTCCGCTTTCTGGAAATCCCTCGCCGGTTTCCAGACCTGCAAATCCGATATCTTCCGGCGCATCTTCACCTGAGACCGGATGAACTGAGGCGGCGGATCTCCCTTGAAATCGCCGAGGCCCGCCGGCGCAAAGAGCGCGCCTGCTGCCTGTTCGGGCAATGCTTTCCGGGCATCGACGCCGCCTTGCACGCCCTTTCGGTGCCGCGGCTTCCGTGCAGCCACTGCTTTGAAATTTTCCTGGGAACCGAACGGTACCGGCAGATGACCGAAGCCGCACCGGGCAGCTTCTTTTTGGAAAAGCGATTGCTGCTCAATTTCGACGAATACTGCTGGCAGCCGCTGGAGCTCTATGATCCGATGATGCGAAGCTGGTATTTCGAACATTACCATCGCGTGGTATACATCCGCCAACCCTTGGACCCGGATCTGATGGATCAGGCAGGACAGGTGGCGTCCCGGCTCTCGCTGTCGCTTCACGTAGAAGATGCAAACTACGGGGAATTGGAGGCGAAGCTGGTCTCCATTCTTCAAAAGGACGACTTCTAACCGGCGAGGTCGTATGAAAAAATTGCCTCGAACCAAAAAGAAAAAAAAGAAGAAATCGTATCAGGCCCCTCCCCGAACCGGTGGGCGCAGATCGATCTGGCTCAACGTGCTGCCGGACGACAAATGGATCAAGGTCAAAAAAGGGACGACGGTCTATGAAGCGCTGGCGCCGACCGAGATCGATCTCGACGGAGAATGCGGCGGGCTGGGGACCTGCGGCAAATGCAAGATCCGGGTGCTTACGCCCGTCGGTCCCCCCGACGAACAGGAGCGGGAGCTGCTCACCCCCGATGAACTGACCGCCGGCGTGCGTCTGGCGTGCCGCACCCGGCTGAACAAAACGCTGACGGTGCACACCGACATCGACAGCGGGGAGATGGAGCTTTTTCAGATCCTCAAGCATGGCCAAAGTCCCCCCCACGAGCTCGATCCGCTGCTGGAAAGACGCCGGGCCTCCGTCCCGCCGCCCAGCATCGAAGCGCCGACCTCAGACTTTTACCGGCTTAGGGCCGCGCTGGGAGAAGCCTACCGGGACATGAAGATCACCTACCGATGCCTTTGCTCCCTTTACGAAGACCTGCGCACGACCGGCTTCGAGGGTCAAGCCCTGATCCACGGCAACTGCATGCTGGCCTGGAAACGGATCGATTCCCTGGCCGGCCGATACGGCATCGTCTTTGACATCGGCACCACCACCCTGGTGGGAAAACTCATCGACCTGTCAGACGGCTTGGAGGTCAGCGTCATTTCCCGGCTCAATTCCCAAACCCGGCTGGGGACCAACGTCATCAGCCGGATGCAGTACGTCAAGGAAAACCACCACGGGTTGAAACGGATGCGGGAAATGCTCATCCGGGACCTGAACCTGATCACCCGGCGTCTTCTGGAGGCAAACGGACTTGTCCCGGAGCACATCTTCGTGGCCATGGCCGCCGGAAACACCACGATGCAGCACTTTCTTCTCGGCCTGGATCCTTCCGGGATTGCCGAAGCCCCCTTTTCACCGGTGGTTACCGAAGGAATGAGCTTCCGTACGGCGGACCTCGGGCTGGCCACGCACCCCGAGGCCATGCTCTACGTGATGCCTTCCAAATCCGGCTACATCGGCGGCGATTTAATCAGTTTTATTCTGGCCTCCGGAGCGGCCGAAGAGGACCGGATGATTTTGGGCCTCGACTTTGGCACCAACGGCGAGATTTTTCTCGGCAATCGACACCGCATGCTGACCTGTTCTGCCGCGGCCGGACCGGCCCTGGAAGGCGCGCGGATTTCGCGGGGGATGATCGCCAGAGCCGGCGCCATTGAAAGCGTGCACATGTCGGAAAACGACCTGCACTATGAAGTGATCGGCAACGTCAAGGCCCGCGGCCTCTGCGGAAGCGGCCTGGTGGATCTGGTGGCCGTGCTCCTCCACCACGGCGCCATCGACGCAGAAGGGCTGCTCGGTCCGGATGGCATCAGCGAGCCGGGCGACCTCTTCCGCTCCCGGCTTCTATGGCAGGAAAAACAGCAGGCCCACGATTTTGTCGTGGCCTGGCCCGGGGAAAGTTACAGCGAAGAGCGCGTCTTGCTGACGCAAAAAGACGTTCGGGAGCTGCAGCTGGCCAAAAGCGCCGTCGGTGCCGGGGTGGAGATCCTGATGGCGGAAATGGGGGTGGCGCCTGAGGACCTGGACATGATTTATCTGGCTGGCGCCCTGGGAAACTACGTCAATCCATACAGCGCCATGCGCATCGGCCTGATTCCGACTGTCGACGTCGAAAAGGTGCTGTCACTGGGAAATGCCGCCTCGGCCGGTGCCAAAATGGCCCTGATGTCCAAGCGCAACTGGCAAAAGGCCACCCAAATCGTGGAACAGATCGACCATGTGGAGCTGTCGATCCACCCGCAGTTCTACGACCGCTTCATCGAGGCGATGAACTTTCCGTCGGCAAATCTGTGGTGAAAAAAGCTGGGAAGCTGGGAAGCTGGGAAGCTGGGAGGCTGGGAGGACAGGATGCTGGGATGCTGGGATGCAGAAAAGCTCAAAACAAGGAATGGGTAAAAAAAGAGATCTTGATTTACACCGGCTGCCTTTCTGACGTCCGGGGCCTATTGGCTTCTGTTGATTTTGCTGTAAGCCTCCGAGCCTCCCAGCCTTCGAGCCTCCAAGCCTCCCAGCTTCCCAGCTTCCCAGCCTCCCAGCCTCCTAGCGGCGTGACAGCGCCTACAGGCTCACCCACTGGCCGACCGTGTCGACAGCAAGCCCGTCGCCGAAGTGCTCGGTGAAGATCCGAAAGTAGTACAGTTCTTCTTTGCTGCGGACTTTCGGGTACTTCTGCTGGACGGCGGCCAGTTCTTCGTCGGGAATCAACGATTCGAAATGCTTCGGCAGCAGGGCCGCCGATCCGGATCCCTGGGAAAACTCCTGCTTGAGGCGCCAGACCACCTCGCTGGGAAGCCGATCCTCGAAGGCTTTGCGGAACACCCATTTTTCCATTTTTCCCCCGGCATCGGGCTTCTGCTTCAGTTCCGGGGCAAGTCCCAAGGCATAGCCGAGGAGCTCTCCGGAAATCAGGGGCGTCACCACCCGAATTCCGTTGCACTGGTTCATGCGGTCGAGCCGCAGGGCGGCGTTGTTGTGCAGAAACTTCAGGCATTCGATCTGCCCGTCAAACAGCGCTTCCGGCGGCTTTTCCTTCAAATACAGGTAACCGCAGAACACCTCGTCTCCGCCTTCGCCCGAGAGAAGAACCTCGATTCCCTTCTGTTTGGCATATCCGGAAATGATGAAGTTGGACACCGCGCTTCGCACCAGGGACGGATCGAAGTTTTCCAGGTGGTAGACCACATCGGGGATTACCGCCAGGGCGTCTTCCAGCTCGACGATCACCTCGTGGTGCTCGGAGTCGATGGCTTCGGCCACCTTGCGGGCGGCGACGATGTCCTCGCTTTCGCCCATTCCCAGGGCAAACGTCTTGATCCGGGCGGTTTGCCCGAACCGTTTTTTATATGCCCGGCTGCCGAGCATGGCGATCACGCTGCTGTCGATCCCCCCCGACAGCAAGCTGCCGGTTTCGAAGGAAAAATCGACCCGGCTGTCGAAACTTTTTTCGATGATTCGCCGAACCTCTCCCACTGCCCGGTCCTCGTCGGTCTCCCAACGGTCCGGCGACTTGTCAGGCAGGGAGGCAAAGGGCTTCAGACCGCCTTCGGCATCCATCATGTGGCCCGGAGGAAATTCGTAGACCTCGTCGGTAACGGCCAGGATCCCTTTGAGTTCGGAAGCAAAAAAAAGGCCGTCGTTTTTCCGGCCGTAAAAAAGCGTCTTGATGCCAAGCAGATCCCGGGCGGCAAAAAAGCCGTCTTTGCCGGCGATCACGAATGCAAATACCGCATCGGTTAGCAGGGCCGGCATTTCGGCCCCCCGGGACCGGAAAAGCTCAAGCAGGAGCCTTTCCGCACAAAGCGGGCCGTCTGTTACCCCGAACTTTCCGCACAGCTCCCGGCAGTTTCCGATCTCGCCGTCGTAGGCGATCGCCCGGGGGTTATCGCTGCGATCCACGGCCGGAACCGCAACGGTTCGGTGGTCCGGGCCGATGTCCGCCCTTCGGTAGTTCTGGCCCACAAGGACTCCGGGTTCGGCAAAGACGCCGGATCGGTCCGGCCCCCTGTGCCCCATTTTTTCGATCATTTTTTGCACCTGCTCTTGGCTCACGTCGCCGATTCCAACGGCCAGTCCACTCATGAAACGACACTCCTTTCATAAACCATATAACTCTGAATTATTTAATTATTGATAATTCTAACGCAAATCAGCTCGGAGTGCAACCGGTCTTTCACTTTTGGGGGGATCACCCGCCGGCAGGCCTTGAAAAAGGAGGGGGGACCGACGATGGTCGGTCCCCCCGGGGAGGTGCTTCCACGATCTGGAAGGCGTCGGAAAGAGCAAGTCGAATCGGTGACAGGGTCGTTCGGTCAATTCGGCAAGCGGCGTGAAACAGGAAACACAGGAAAGATCACCGGCCGCTTGCCGGACTTTCTGCATTAATGGTGGTGGCCGTCGCAGCCGTCATCGTGCGCACCGCCGCCGCAGGCGTGCTCCTGCCCGAACTGGGGCAGGCGGCCGTCAAGCAGGGATTGCACCGCCTCGCCGACGGTTCTGGCCGCACCGCCCTGGAACACGTTGATGCCGAACTGGGCAAAACCCATCAGGGGACGCATCCCCATGTGGCCGGCGATAAGGCCCTGGACGCCGTTTTGGGCCAGGTATTGTACCGGCGCCATGCAGCCGCCTTGTTCATGGGGAACGGCGGGAATGACGTTGATCTCCTTCACCTGGCCTTCTGCAATAGACACTAGGGTGTACATTTCACAGTGGCCGAAGTGCTGGCCCATTTCTGCCTCCAAACCGCCCGGCGGCGCAGAGGGAATTGCAATGACAGCGTTCATTCTTCCTCCTTCAATATGATCGTCTCTTGGGTTTTTTGTTCGTTCAGCCCCGCTCGTTTTTCGATGCCGGCCCAGATCCGCCGGATCCGGCCGGACAACGGGGAGTCCTCAAGCTCAGTAACGGCTTTTTCCTGAATCATGGCCGCTACGAATTGTTCATCATGGGGCACCCTTCCCAACAAGTCAAGACCCCGCTGTCGACAAAATGATTCGATGTCCATGCAGGCATCTTCATTCAAGTCCGCCTTGTTGATCACCACGGCCGCCGGCATCCCGAAGTAGGCGCATAGATCGGCCACCCGCTCCAGGTCGTGTCTGCCGGAAACCGTCGGCTCGGAAATGATCACGGCCAGATCGGCGCCGCTCAGCGATGCGATCACCGGACATCCAATGCCGGGAGCACCGTCTGCCAGCACCAGGGAATACCCTCTTTTTTCAGCGGCTTGCCGGGCTTCCTGCCGCAGGAGGGAAACCAGACGGCCTGAGTTTTCCTCCCCCGGAAAGAGTTGGGCGTGAAACACCGGTCCGAACCGGGATTCGGACCGGAACCATTGGCCGCAGTGCCGCCGGGGAAAATCGATCGCCTCGGCCGGGCACATCGCCACGCAGAGCTTGCACCCCTCGCAGCGAAGCGGATCGATCTCGTAGATCTCGCCGGACTCGAACACCGCCCCGAAACGGCACAGGTCCGCGCATTGTCCGCATCCCTCGCATCGGTCGGGGTCTATGATCGCCTCGTTGCCGGAGTAGAATTCTTCGGTGGCCTCGATCTGCGGCTTCAAAATCAGGTGAAGGTCCGGGGCGTCCACGTCCAGGTCGCAAATCATCTTGTTTTCGGCCAGATGGGAAAACGCGGCGGTCAGAGAGGTTTTGCCGGTGCCGCCTTTTCCGCTGATGCAGACGATTTCTTTCATGCCGTCACCTCCCGAGCAGAAACGCAGCGCCTGCGGATCTCTTCGGCCAGCGCTGCAAACCGCTCCCGGTGCTCCTCGAAGGCCTCGGCCAGAATCAGGCCCCTGGAATAGGCCTCTGCGGCAGACCGTGTAAAAGGAATCTCGGCAAGCAAGGGCAGCCCTTTGTGCCGGCAATAGTCGTAGACTTTGTCGTTGCCGATGCCCGCGCGGTTGACCACCACGCCCATGGGCCGTTTGAAGGCGGCAAAAGAGTCCACCGCAAGCTTCAGATCGTACAGGCCGAAAGGGGTGGGTTCGGTGACCAGCACGATGATGTCGGCGCCGGTGACCGCTTTCATTGCCGGACAGCTCACCCCGGGAGGCGCGTCGTAGATCAGATCGGCACCGCGCTCGGACGCCGTTTTTTGCGCGGCATCCTTGACATGTCCGATCAGCGGCGGGCTCATCGCCTCGCCGACCCGGAGCCTTCCGGAAAAGCAGTCGATGTCGCCGCGCTTGCCCCAGGTAATTTCACCCAGGGATCGTGAATCCTCGGATATGGCCTCCTCCGGGCAGACCGCCATGCAGGCGCCGCAGCCGTGGCACATTTCCGGCAAGGTCAGCATGACCTGTCCCAGCACCGATATGGCCTTGAACTGGCAGATGTCCGAACAGGCCCCGCAGTAATTGCAGCGGGATTCGTCCACCTTCGGGATCATCATCGATATTTCCCGCCGGCCCGCAATTTCCGCCTTCAGGAAAAGATGCAGGTTGGGCGCCTCGACATCGAGGTCCGCCGCGGTCAGCGGACCCTGCCAAACCGCGGCAAGCGATGCGGCGACAGTGGTCTTGCCGGTGCCGCCTTTTCCGCTGGCAATGGCTGCGATCATCGGCCCATTCCTCTTCCGCGGCCCTTGCCGCTTGCGCCGCCCATGCCCATTCCGCCGCCGCCGCCCATGCCTCTTCCGCCGCCGGCCACGCCTCTTCCACCGCCTCGACCCATTCCACTTCCGCCGCCCGTGCCCTGTCCTCGGCCGCCGTTGGGCGACTGGGAGGCCTTGACCTGGCCAGTGCGAAATCGTTCCACCGCCTCTTTGACCGTCATGTTGTCCATGTTCTGCACCACATCGATGCCGGCGGCCTGAAGTGCCTGGAACGCCTTCGGGCCGACAAAACCGGTCAGTACGGCCGATGCGCCGCCCCGGGCGACGGACTCTGCCGCCTGGATGCCGGCGCCGTGGCCCATGCCCTGGGCTGCATTGTTGTCGATGAATTCTGCTGCCATGGTGTCGGTGTCGACCACCACGAAACCGGCGGCCCGACCGAATCGTGAATCGACTGCGGATTCGAGTCCCGGGCCTACGCTGCTCACTGCGACTTTTGTCATTCGAAGCTCCTGTTCTGTTTCGTGAAATAGATCTTTTTACGAAAAACGCACCCGCTACGGGTGCATCGCTCTCTTTATGGGCATATGCTTATAAAAAACTTACCACGACCCGCCCGCTTGTCAAGGTTTTTTATCGCTCCGGCTCCGCCGTCCCGATAAAAAACTGTAAAACTTATAAATACATTAAGTTATAGGCTTAGAGCGCTTGTCAAAATGGGGAAGGTTTTCCCTACGACCGGGAAACTGTTTGAGGCGTATGATGCCGAATTTTTAAGCAAAAAAACTACTTAGCGGAAGGCGGCCGCGGCCGCCTTCCGCTAAGCCCTACTCGTTTTCGCCGCTCTTGGTTTCGGCCAGTTCCTCGATTCTGCGCTTCACCGTGGAAAGCTCGGCTTCCAGGTCCTGAGCGTACCCCTGGAGATCCTCTTTGCGGTCAACCCGGGGGCCGGCGAAAAAACCGGCGCCGAAATCCCAGAACCGGCGGCAAAACCCCCGCCCGCGGCCGAAACCGCGGCCGGCGCCCCTGCCATATCCAGCACCGTAGTCGGCGCCGTACCCTCTTGCCCCGTAGCCTGCACCGGCATACCGTCCGGCGCCGCACCGGCCGAAGCCGCCTCCTGTCATCGGCCCTCTTCCCGTGGGCCCTGTTCCATCATAGCCTGGCATCATGCCACCTCCTGTGGTTGAGTTTGCGGCGTCGCCTTTTTATTCCCTGTTTCCTCTGCGGCGCCGTCTCCGGCCTTGGCCCCAGCCTTGGCCGGACACCTGGGGCCCCATCATCTGAATGGGGCCGCCCTCGATTCGGATAGCCCAGCCGTTGACCATGGCCCGGGCCACCACCGCGCGGGCTTCCGCCACCAGCCGGGAAAACGTGGGCCGCGAAATTCCCATCCGCTGGGAAGCTGCCTCCTGGTCCAGCCCTTCGGCGTCTGCCAGTCGCATGGCTTCCAACCCGTCGACGGTCAGCACCGCCTCCTTCAGGCCCGCCAGGGGAACGCCCTGGGGTTTGTAGTACTCGACCCGGGGGGCGAACTGCACCAGTCGTCGCTTTCTCGGTCTCGGCATCGACCCTCCTGTTATGAAATTATGTTCATTTCAAAATAACCGGCCGACCGTACCCTGTCAAGAAAAATAATGAACATAATTTCATAAATCGACTGAAACGCCGGAAAGCTGGGAAGCCGGAAGGCTCACCCGCATGGATGGTTGCCTTTCTACACCCCAGACTCTTTGCCTGCGGCAGCGCAAAGCGCCCATTTTACCGTTTTTTTGGGTTGGCAATAGGATTTTCACCCCATGGGATTTTCCTTGCGGCCATGAAATGATAAGTGATGATGGTGGGGGCAGGCGGGACACCCTGGTCCTCAGTATTTGATCAGGGGCGTCCGGTCCTGCCTTCGGGGATGAAAAATGAACATACGACGCACGAAATCCGAATTTCGGATTTACGTGCACATGCCCTCGGGTCATGGACGCATTTCAGCCGAACGGAGCAGACATGAAAAAGTGGCAGCGCTGGCTTTTGATTTTGATCGGGGTGATCGGGGTGCTGGCCGCCGCCTGCACCGCGTTCATCTATTTCTACCTGGACATGGTGGTCGACTACTGGTGGTTTTCCTCCTTGAAATACGGGGGATACTTCATCCTTCGCCTCCTGTACCGGTACGTAGTCTTTGCCGCCGTCACCCTTTCGTTTTTTCTGATCTTTTTTCTGAATTTCCGGGTCGCCTCGCGCTATATCGGCGCATCGGCATCGGGCTCCGGATCCGACAAAAAGAAAAAAACCGGCGTTCAGGACCTGGCCAGGATGTTTCGAAGCGGGTCGATGATGTTGTATGTGCCGCTTTCGCTGGTACTGGCCGTTTTCGTGGCCTATCCCGCCTTTGCCCGATGGGAGTCGTTTCTGTTTTTCGCACTCGGGCCCGCGGCGGGCGTGACGGATCCAGCCTACGGCAAGGATATCGGCTTTTACCTGTTTTCCTACCCGGTCTGGCGGCTGCTGCAGGAAAGGCTGCTGCTTTCCCTGATCATCGTGTTGCTGGCAACGGGCCTGCTTTACGGCATCGAGCGGCGCGTGCTCAAAGCAACGGAAAAGGGATTTCCGCGGGGAGCCAAGGTTCATCTGAACTTTCTGGCGCTTCTTCTGGTCGCCCTCCAGGGGTGGAGCTTCTTTCTCGAGCGCTACGACCTGCTGTACAACACCTCCCACACCCCGCTGTTTTACGGGCCGGGCTACACCCAGATGACCGTCACCCTGCCGCTGATCTGGGTTTCTTTGGCCGCCTGGCTGCTGGCGGCCTTTGCCGTGATGTTTCTGGTCAACTTCAAGAAGGGGTGGGTCGCCGCCATTATCCTTTGTACGCTGTTTGCCGCCAGCTTCGGCCTGCGCTACACCCAGGTACTGCCGGACACGATCCAGAAATACATCGTCAATCCCAACGAACTGACCAAGGAAGCGCCGTATATCGGCAACAGCATCCGGGCGACCCTGGCCGCATACCATCTCGGGGAGGTGGAAACCCGGTCGTATCCGGTGGAGCCGGTGACCCGGCAGGAAACCCGGGAGGCAATCCGCCTCAACATCGCCGACATTCCGGTCTGGGACCGGGAGCTTTTGGAGGACGTCTACGATCAGGTCCAGGGGATCCGGCCCTACTACAACTTCACCGGGGTCGACGTGGACCGCTACGAGATCGGCGGCAAAATCCAGCAGGTGAATCTGGCCGCCCGGGAAATCGATCTGGAAAAACTGACCGACTATGCCCGCAAGTGGACCAACCGCCACCTTCAATATACCCACGGCTACGGCCTGGTGATGACCCCGGCGGCCCAGCGCGGCGAGGAGGGGATGCGCTGGTACGTCAAGGGGATCTCGCCCAGATCGGACGTGGGCGTGAGCGTTGAACAACCGGGGATCTACTATGGCCTGTCCAACTACGATTACGCGGTCGCCCCCAACGAGGTGGGAGAAATGGACTATCCGGAGGGGACCGGATTCGTCACCAGCGACTACCAGGGAAATGCCGGGGTTCCGCTTTCTTCCTTGTTCAGGAAGCTGATCTTTTCCCTCTACTTCAAGGACCGAAACCTTTTTTTCACCACCAAAACCGTGAAGGAAAGCCGGATTCTGTTCCGGCGCAACATCCAAGAGGCGGCCTCCCGGCTGGCGCCGTTCTTCACCCTCGACAAAGACCCTTACGTGGTGGTCACCGACAAAAACCTGTTTTGGATCCAGGACGCCTACACCACCTCTTCCTGGTACCCGAACGCCGCCCCTTACGAGGAAGGCAAAAACTATATCCGCAGCTCGGTGAAGATCGTGGTCGACGCTTACGGGGGCGACATCGATTGTTACATCGCAGACCCGACCGATCCGATCGCAGCCGCTTACGCCCGCATCTATCCGGGGCTGCTCAAGCCGCTTTCCCGGATGCCGGAGAATCTTCGCCGGCACATCCGGTATCCGAAGGACATCTTCAAGATCCAGATGCGGATATTCAAAAAATACCATCAGACCGATCCGGACACTTTTTACCGCCAGGAGGACGCCTGGGAGCTGGCCAAGCAGCCAAAGAGCGGCCAAAAAGGCGGCGAATCGGAGCCGATGGAGCCCTACTACCTGACCTTGAATCTCATCGACCGCGACCGGCGCGAATTTCTGCTGCTGTCGCCCATGAGCCCGGAAAACCGCCCCAATCTCAGCGCCCTGGCCATCGCCGCCTGCGACCAGGACCGGTACGGCAAGATCTACCTGTACAGTTTTCCCAAGGGCGAGCAGGTCTACGGACCGGACCAGATCGGCGCCTTGATCGACCAGGACACCACCATCGCAGAGCAGTTCACCCTCTGGGACCAGGTCGGATCGGAAGTCAGGCGGGGCCGGATGATCATCCTGCCGGTGGGAAAGGCGGTCTTCTATATTCAGCCCGTCTACCTGTCGGCGGCCGGCCGCCTCAAGATTCCCCAGCTCCAGCGGCTCATCGTCAGCCACGGCGAGGTGGTGGTCATGGCCCGGTCCCTGGAAACCGCCTTCGACCAGGTCGCCCAGCGCATCGAACAGCGCCAGCGCGTTCGGCAGGAGCGTGCCCTGCCGCCACCCCAGGAGCAATCCCGGCAGCCGGCTGACGCGCCGACACCCGCCGAGGCCGGCGCCCCCCCGACCCAAACCGAACCGGCAGAATCCAACTGATCTGTGTTGACAATGGCAGGTTGCAGCAACAGAATATTTCTAAACTATGCCAAATAACAGGGTGGACAACATAGGTATGAATCATGCAGCTTCAATCCAAAAAATCGTTTGCCATGATCGACTACGGTCGCTGCAACCCGCGCGTGTGCGACCCTGAAAAAGGAATATGCCCCGCCGTTTCCGCCTGCGAGCACAAAGTGCTCAAGCAGATCGACGGGCCCTTCGAGCCCCCGATGGTGTTCATGGACCTGTGCATGGGGTGCTGGGACTGTCTCGAAGCCTGCCCGCTGGAGGCCGTGTATCGGAAGCATATCACCTGACGAGGTTCGAGCCGGCGGCGACATGCCATTTCTGCGAGGATGACGGCCTCGCAAACCGTCCGGCCTTTCATTTCCCTCCGAAATTATGGGACGCCGGTCCTTTTCAGGCCGTAGGTTCGTCCATGGTCAGGCCGCGGAAGTAGGCCGTGGTTTCTCCTTTGGTCCAGAGCCCCATGTAGCCCGATACCGGCTCCGGGGCGCTGAAGTGAATCCGGGTCTCGCCGTCCACCGACCCGCGGATCTCTTTTCCGGCCACCGTCGCCTCGACCCTCAGCCAACGGTCGATGGGCACCTCCAAGGAAATGCGCTGAAGAAAATCGCGCCGATTGTTGACAAACTCGAGAAGCTGAACTTCTCCGGCCGCGGCGTCCAGAGCCAGGACCAGGCTGTTGCCGACGTTGGTCAGACCGAACGCCAGGCCCGCGGCAAGATCGACGCACCCGGAGCGCAGGCGCACCTCGACGCGGATATGTCCGTCGCCCATGCGGCTCTCCCTTTTGACCGCCACCGGGTAGTAATGCCGGGCGTGCCGGTTTTCCAGGTATCCACGGTAGCGGCCGCCCAGGACACGGTCCAGGGTGTTGTGCAGGGCGCACGAAACCGTTCCGGCCATATCCGATCCGTCCTGGACGACCACCGGTCCGCCGTCGAATTCGGTTCGAGACCATTGCCCCATGGATGCGTAAAATCCGGGCAGCCGCTCCTCGGAACGGTTGAGAAAATCGTAGTGCCCCTTGAAAAATCGGTCGACCAGCCGATCGACCTCTACCCGGCTGCCAATCGCCAGGTCCAGCAGGCGGGTGCTGGCAAGAAGTCGTCCGGTCTGGTCGAGGACGTCTTCGGTGGTCTGCGCATCCAATCCGTTCAGCGAAGCGCGCAGCAGGTCCCCCTGAACGGTTGCGGTGTAGCCCAGCTGCTCCAGCACCCGACCCAGGAAGGCGATGCGCAGGGCTTTTCCCTCCCCGGTGCCGGCCCCGCCGGCAAACTGCACGGCAATGGTGTTGGCCGAGGGATCGTCCGACGCCAGGGCTTCCAGGTTCGCGTAATGATAGCCGAACTTCACGCTCAGGTTGAGATAGTCCTCCGTACCCAGGGCGTAGGAATCGATGCCGGGCCGACTTCGATTCTCCGGCCCGATGCTGCCGGCCATCAGGGCCATGAAATTGCGTGCGCTGATGTCCACCGCCCCGGACCAGGTAATCCCCGGGTGGCTCAGCCCCCGCCAGAGAGCCGCCATCGGACGGGAGCGGATATGTTCCGGCAGAATCTCGTCGCAGTCGGTCAGCCCGGGCTCCAGCCCGCCGCCCAGGTCGATGAAATGCAGGGCCAGGGGAATGTTGGCGCTCATCTTGCGGGAAACCACCGAACCGTCGGCCGGTTCCGAGAGATTGAACATCTCCGCCATGGCCTTTTCATGGGCAAAACGGATCACGTCGTGCAGGGTGCGGCACCCCTGGGGCGAAAATTCGGAGGCCCCCGGATCGGTCAGGTTCAGCGGGGAAATGGTTTCCAGAATTTCGCGCAGCTTTTCCCCAATGGGGCCTGACGCCTCGTCGCCGCCTTGGGCCGGCAGTTTGCGGTCCAACTCCGGCACCCGGCCGAGGTAGACCTCGCCGGCATCGGCCAGGAGGGTGATCGCCTGTCCGGCCGGAATCTTCGCGGTGGCCTTGCGGGTGTCCACCAGGGCCGGCACATTGAATTCCCGGGCCACCGATGCCAGGTGGCTGGCCGCGCCGCCAAAATCGGTGATCAACCCGCGCAGCCGGCCCATGTGCCGCGCCAGGTCCGGCGCGGCGGTGCGCGCCACCAAAATGGCATCCGATACTTCCCGGAGGCTCGACTCGTCATCGGCCAAAACCGCCGTTCCCGATACCATCCCCGGACAAGCGGTCTGACCGCCGGTCAGAACCTGTTTCAAGCCGGAAAGGTCCGGGATGGGATGTATTTCACCCTCTTGTGCAATCCCCAGGGGCCGGGTCTGGAGGATCGCCAGTAAACCCTCGGCATCCTCGGCCCATTCGATGTCCTGGGGAGCGCCGAAGTGCTCTTCGATCCGCAGTCCCGATTCGGCCAGTGATCTCACGATGGCGTCGGCGATGGCCGGCTCGGGATGTTCGACAGCGCCGTCATCGTTTGGGGAGCGAATCCGTCGATCGACGATCTTCAACGAGGTTCGGTCGACGTGAAAGACGTCGGGGGAAGCGGACCCTCCGACCACTTGTTCCCCCGGCCCGCGGGCCGCATCGATCCGGACCTGGCCGGCCGCCGGACGGGATGGATCCACCGTGTAAAGGACCCCGCTGGATCGGGGCCGGATCATCACCACCGCCGCCACCGCCATGGGGGTTGACGCATCGGTCAAGCCGTAGCGCATCCGGTAGAGGATGGCCCGAACGGTGTACTTGCTGGCCACCACTCTTTTGTAGGCTTCGGCGAGCCCTTCGGCATCTACCGGAAGCACGCTGGCATACTGGCCGGCAAAGGATGCCTCGGAATCTTCGCCCACGGCACTGCTGCGCACGGCCAGTTCAAGGGGTTTTTCGTGGCGGGCGGCAAGATCCTGAAAAGCCTCGGCCAGGGCATCGGTCAAATCGCCCGGCAGGGGGGCCTGAAGGATCGCTTCGCGGATTCGCCGGCAGTCGTGCGCCATTTGTTCGCGATCCGGATCGAATTCGGCCAGCAGGGCATCGATACGGTCGAAAATCCCGCTTCGGCGCAGGAACCGGTCGAAGGCAGCCGCGGTGACGACGAATCCGTCCGGAGCCGGCATGGAAAGCTCGTTTCGCACCCGCGCCAGGTTGACCGCCTTGGCTCCGGCCAGGGGGATCCGGTCGGGCCCGAGCTCTGAAAACGGCAGGATCAAGGGACCGTCGATGGCCGGACGCGGCGCCTCGATCAAGGGGGCCAAAGTGCGAGAGATCTCGTCCAAGACCGGGAACAGGTCCTGGTAGCGATCGTTTGCCAGGCGGCTGAGGGCCTCGACCAGACCGCGCACTTCTTCAAGAAGCTCTCCGGTGCGGCGCCGGATCGAGGTCAGGGTCGCCAGGCCGGCCCCCCGGTCGATCAATTCCAGTTCGGCGAGCAGCTCCAGGGCCCGGTGGTTGTGCTTCAAAAAGGCTTGGTAGTGGCGGAAACGCCGGGCTGCCGGACCCTCGGGATCGGCCAGCAGGCGGCAGGTATCGTTCGTGTCGGACATGTTCGTTACTCCTATAAACAAGTCGGTATTGGCCCCCCGCCGGAAGGATAAGGCCTCCGGAACGCCGGCCGAGGCTTGGCGTTTTCCACATTGCCGGTCACGCTCGGAAAGCCGGCGATGGCTTTCGATGAAAACGTGACTTTTACGACTTTTTGTTCTTCAGCAAGTCCTTTAGAATCTCGAAGGGCCTGTTGCCGGTAGACGGCTCCTCCCAGCCCGGCGGCGCGTCTGCGTCATACCACTCTGCGACCTGGTCGCGGGAATGCTCGTTGTCGTGGCAGTAGATGCACAAAAGCTCCCAATTGCTGCCGTCCGGCGGGTTGTTGTCGTGGTTGTGATCCTTGTGATGGACCGTCAGTTCCCGCACTTTTTTGCCTGAAAATTCGCGCCCGCAGCGGGCGCAGATCCACGGAAACATCTTCAGGGCACGATTTCGATACGTCTTTTCCTGGCGCTCCCTTTCGCGCCGGGCTTCTGCGATGACATGGTCTAGCCTGCCTGAACCTCTTGGCTTCTTCTCCGATGACATGGGGTCTCTCCACTTTTTGGGGAAAAATCCGGTGTAATCGACACGCCGGGCCGGTGTCGGCAGGGCCCGGGGCGCGGTTCGATTTTACTTTCAACCGACAATTGTGCCATATCCACCGCCATGATAGCGTATCGGACATACACTGCGGAAAGGGCCGGCTTCCCAGCGCTTTGAGCTGTTTTTCGCTTACTGTAACAACCGCCGGTATCGCATTCAACAAGATAGATATCAGCGCGTCACAGCATCATCCTGTTTCACCTTAAAGAAAAGGAATAACATGGAGCAAATCCAAAAAATTCCCATTACCGGGGGGCGTTCTGAGCAGTATGTATGCGACCCGGATTGACATTTGCTGGCGACGGGGATATTGCCTTATTATCTCTCGGCAGAGATTGTGCCGTTCCATAAAAAGGAGGATCTTATGAAAAAGGTCTTGGGTTTCGTTCTGGCTTTCATGCTCGCGTTTTCCTCGTTGGTTTATGCTGGAGGCGACAAGAACCACGGAAGCAACGGTCAGGGATCTACCGGTTCCGACGGCGGCGGCCAGACGACGCAAAAACGCGGGGGATAAGCGGCCGCAAAATCCCATCATCGAACCAAAAAGGCAGGGCGCTAGCGCCCTGCCTTTATCAATCCGCATCATCGATCCGCTGCTTTTGCCGCGCCACCCGCTCCTCCCAGGATGAATCCTCTCCGGAAAGATAGAATCCCGCCAACCGATTGAATTGCCGGGCCTTTCCGACGTCCCCCTTCCTGAGCCACACCTCTGCCAGAAAATAAAAATTCCGGTCGTTGTTCGGGTCGAGGTTCACGGCATGCGCCAGAATCCGGATAGCCTGATCCGGCTAACCGCCGTCAAGGATACAATTTTCAGTTTATATTCAAGTAAAAGGTTGGTACATCTTTCATGGGGGAGTTCCCTCATGGTCGAAAAAAATCTGAAAGCGGATATCCGCAGTTTTACCCATCGGCAAAAGGAGGAAAATATGCAGCGAAACGATGGCGGTTGGAGCCCTTATCTGGCCGGGGCGCTCAGCGGCATGGTGGGGATTTTTTCCGTGCTTCTCGCCGGAAAATACTTCGGGGCGTCCACCTCTTTTGTGCGCACCGCGGGATTGATCGAACAGCTCTTCGGTCCCGAGCGGGTGGCGCAGATGGACTATTTTATCAAAACTGCGCCCCGGATTGACTGGCAGTGGATGTTCGTCGTCGGTATTTTCTTGGGGGCGATGATTTCGGCGGTCACCTCCGGGTCGTTCAAGCTGCAGGCCGTGCCTGACATGTGGGCGCAACGTTTCGGCGCCCAAAGCACCGCCAGACGCGCCGTGGTTGCCTTCGTGGGAGGGGTGGTGGCCATGTTCGGGGCCCGGCTGGCCGGCGGGTGACCCAGCGGACACGGGCTGAGCGGTTCGCTCCAGCTGGCTGTCAGCGGTTTCATTGCACTGGTGTTTTTCTTCATCGGCGGCATCATCGTCGCCCGTCTGGTTTACGGGGGAGGTGAATCATGAAGCTGCTCGTCTATGGCCTGGTGACCGGTTTATTGTTCGGTTTTTTTCTGCAAAAGGGACGGGTGCTGCGCTACGACAAGCAGCTCGGCGCCCTTCGCCTGAAAGATATGACCATCGTCAAGTTCATGCTCTCCAGCGTCATCGTGGGCATGGTGGGGATCTACCTGCTCCACGACCTGGGGCTGGTTAAACTGTCCATCAAAGCCACAGTGTTGGGGCCGGTGATCATCGGGGCACTTGTCTTCGGACTCGGCTGGGGTCTTTTGGGGTACTGCCCGGGCACCTCCATGGGCGCCCTCGGCGAGGGACGATGGGACTCTTTGTGGGGCATTCTGGGCATGGTCGTCGGGGCGGGGCTGTTTGCCGAGGCCTACCCCGGCCTGAAGAAAACAGTCTACACTTGGGGCGACCTTGGAAAAATCACCGTCCCCCAAGTGCTGGGGGTGAGCCACTGGGTGATCATCCCGCTGTTTATCATCGGGGCGGTGCTGCTGTTTCGGTGGTTTGAAAAAAAGGGGTTGTAGGAAATAAAAAATCTATTGGAGCGTGTGGCCCGAACAAGATCGTAGATGACAGGCACACCGCAGAGAAATCGAAACAGCGCTGCGATCGGGCCTTACTTTCGACAGCCGCTCTAAAAGGTGAACACCTTGTCGGCCTCCATGGACAATTCATACAGGTCGTCCATCCAGGCGATCGGGCACGAACTCGATCCCACCAGACCGTGGGATTTCATGCAGACCCCTCAGACGTAAAAATCGCCCTCGAACTGGTCGATCTGCTCCATCACATTGAAGGGATCGCTGTTGTTCTGCTCGAAAAGGACCCCTTTGCCGAGCATGAATACGCTGACGTCGTCTTCCTTTTTCACGGCGACATTGGCCAGCCTCATCGCATTGTAAGCGGTTTCGGCATCGTCGGTGGTAATGATGAACAATACATTCATGACAATCCTCTTCTTTGCAGGATGTGATTATGATGCATTGTCATGGACCTCGCTGGTCCCGGGGCGCTGCTGATTTTCCCCGTGGACGAATTCGACGAGGTCGGGGAAAAACCGGAGAAAGTCGTTTTCGAGCTGATCATAGTGCCGCTCGACTTCGCCGATTGCCCCCCTGAACCGCTCACCGTGGGTCAGACGGCCGGCGATCCGGTCCAGGGTGACGCCCACCTTGTCCAGGGGAATGTCCTGCCTGGACTTCGAAAAAGTCTGTAAGACAATCCCTATAAAATAGGAGTTTTTCTTTATTGTCAAAATCATCTTGCCGTCGATATGAATACCGCCATCGATTCGAATGCGCCGGCAGAAAATTCGGACTCCGATCTAAGGACGATGAAACGAGGTGAAACGTCATGTTCAAGACGGAAAAGGAATACTTCGATCTCGGAGACGGGCCCCTTCGGGTTCAGGAGATTCGAGGCGTGAATATCGGCATGATGGTCTGCTTTGACTGGGCGTTTCCGGAAGTATCCCGCGTACTGGCCCTGAACGGATCCAAAGCAGTGGGCTCTTTTAATCCACAAGTTCTATTGTAACGTCTATGAGGCCCGCACGCGTATCGCCGATTTGACTGAATGCGGAACGACTCAGGTCAATGATACGCCCTTTTACAAACGGGCCCCTGTCATTGATTCTCACAATGACGCTTTTACCATTTTTGACGTTGGTGACTTTCACTCTTGTTCCATGTTTCGTTTGCCAAAACCACGGACGTTTCCACCTGCCGCTCCGGTATCGACCAAACGAATGGCGGTGGCTGCAAACTCGCTCGATTTTCGATCATATGGGGTCCCCGCGACATCGGAATAAAGCCCCTCAACGGAAAAGCCAGCCTCCCGAAACTCCTTCTCCAGATCCCCGGGTGCAAAATATTGCAGCCAGTTGTATATGGTTCTGACGCGCTCCGATTCAACAATCGTGTACTTGTCCAGGGAAACCATTTCTTCATCGTACTTGAAGATATTTAAAAAGCCGTAGTACTTGTTTGGTGACCAGAATCCGTCGAGCAAGTTTACTTCATATGTCGCGGTTTCTTTCTTTTTTTCAAACGCCGACAGGGAATACACATCGAGAAGGACCGAACCGCGCGGCTTTAATATCCTGTGAAACTTGCCCAGGATCTTTTTTCTTTGTCCGGGGCTGAGGGCGCAAAAATCGCACATAATCATCAGCACCAGGTCGAATCGGTCCTCGGTCTCAAACTCCAGGTAGTTCTGCTTCACGTAGTTGACGTTCAACTGCCCTTGGGCTGCGACTTTTTTTGCGTACGCGATGGACCTTTCCGAAAAATCAATGCCGGTCACCCTCGCTCCGCATTTCGTCAAAGGTGCCGCATACAATCCAGGACCACAGCCAAAATCAGCTATTTTGAAGCCCCTTCCGATGTTGAACTCAGATGCGATCCATTGCACAGATCGATGGATGAATTTTGTGTTTCTCGAAGAAACGTCGATGGCCTCGCTGAGGTGGTACGAGAGCATCTGCTTTGATGTATGTTCATCGGTCCATAGTTCGCTTGCGGTGTAGAACCGGAACGGTTCGGGCCGTTGGTTGATCCTCTCCAACTCTTCAAACATTCTCTTACCCTATCTTATTGCACAGAACGCCCGGCGTAATCAGCGCCGCCTGGGGTTTCCCATTGTTGCCACAAATTTTTCGGCGCCTGATCCACGCCGATGTTATCATTATGGCAAATATTTCGTTGTATAATGACTTATATTTCAAGATGCTGCCGAATAGAATTAAATCCACTCCCAACAAGCCTATGCAGATTCGAGCGATCATTTTCCCTCCCTTATTGACGGGTATTGCCACGCCCAAGGGCTACGGATAACCAGCCGGCCACCTGTCAAGATCCTATACCTGCGACCTGACCCTGTATTTTCATTCCAGATAATCCTCCGATTGCTTGAGGGCTTCCAGCACAAAGGGTGCTTTTCAGCTATTGCTTAAATCGGAAGGCGGCCGCACAGCGCTCGAATGTAAGCTCAGCGCGGTCACTGTGACCCATATCAGTCCCATGCCGAAAATCTGCGGGCCGACCAGGCTTTCATGTAACACCACGACACCGAACAGCGACGCGGTGACCGGTTCAACCATTGCCACAATCGAGGCCACAGCCGGGGCGGTGTGATTCAGGCCGATGACATACAAAACGAACGACAATCCTGCGCCAAGCACCCCTAGTCCTGCGAACAGCGGCCAATCCGGTGTACCCAGGGCGGCAATGGTCTGGTCGACATCGCCCGGCCAGATCAGGATGGCGGCAAGCACCGCGAACGCTATGGAGAGAATCGCATGCGGGCTGCCGTGCGGCGCCGCATACTTGAAGCCGAAAATGAATACCGCGTAGGACAGCCCGGCAAGCAGCCCGGCGCCCACGCCGATCGGCGTGACGCCGCTCGCGCCGATGTCGTAAATCTGTGTAAGCAAGATGATGCCGATCATCACCACGGCGATCGCCGCCCATTTGGCGGCGGTGGGACGTTCGAGCTTTAGAGCGAATGACATGAAATACACGAACACCGGGGCGCAGTACATCAACGTCGCTGCAACCGCAACGCTGCCCTGCGCAATGCTCACAAAATAGAACGAAAAGTTGCCTGCTACGCCGAAACCGGCAATGACTGACCAAAGCCATAACCGGCGGCTTGCCAGTCCGCTGCCGCGGGGGCGAAACGCCAGCCAGACCAGGACGAACATCAGTCCGATCGCGCCCCGGTAAAATGAAACCACGAACGCGTCCCAGCCGCCGGCCATAAGAATACCGCCGATCCCGCCTGACAACCCCCAGCAAAGAGCCGCCAGCGCCACAAAGGCTGTACTCGCCCCGGCTATTTGATCGTTTTTTTGCAATGAATATTTAAGATGCGACTCTCTTCTTTTCTCTCAATAATTCAAAGTGATCGTCAGATCTATGTCCGACCCATCGTATGGAAAGCTGGCGGCATCAAACGAAGGTGCACTCAACAGGGCTTTTGCGTCGTTTGAAAAACCGTATCCTTCCGTGGGGACCCCCAGCCAGTTGGTGCCAAGCTTGCCGTCCATATTCTCATCATGAATGACGGCCAACGCATATATTCCCGGCGGGATGTCTAAAAAGTCACAGCGTGCCTTCGTATCCCGAACTTTAATCATCATGATATTGGTTGCGGAGAGCAGAAACTCAGTAGGAAAGCCCTCTGGCGCTTCGAAAAGCGCGCAAGCTACCGATCCAGTGCTGTTTCTGATGTCCAGAATCTTCACGTGAATTCCAGGGCATGATGATTGGGCAAAGGCAACGGCGGGAATATTCGCAAACACCAGCACTGCACACAATACGACACACCGAACTCCCATGGAGACCCGCGTCACCGGATGCCTGACCGTGGAGGCCAACGCGAACTTTCGATATGTTGACTCGCTCATGATCTTCCTCATAGCGCCGGTCTGCGTAGCATAGTTGAATCCACCATTAGACACCCAAGGCCACTGTGAGCAGCACCGCCTGCGGCAAGGAGTATGCACTAATTTTTCGGTGTCCGCTCAACGCCTTAACGGTTAGACTGCGTACTTCAACACAGCGATGAAGTGGCAGGCGGTCCCCGCGATAACGAACAGGTGCCAAATGAAATGCGCATACCGAATTCGGTTAGCTGCGTAGAATCCAACCCCCGCCGTATAGACCAATCCTCCTGCCAGAAGCCAAAAAAGACCCCACGGGGGCATATTGAGATACAACGGCTTGACGGCAATTATAATGATCCAGCCCATAGCCAGATACAAAATCGTTGAGAGTTTCTGATACCTCACCCCGCCTATGGATTTAAGGACGACCCCCGCAGCGGCTATACCCCAGACAATTCCAAACAGCGTCCAACCCCAGGCTCCTCGAAGCACCCCAAGGGTGAAGGGCGTGTATGTTCCCGCGATCAGCAGAAAAATAGCGCCGTGGTCAAGAAGTTGAAATACCCGTTTGACCTTATTTCTGGCCAAAGTGTGGTAAAGCGCGGAAGTGATGTACAGCAGCACCATAGTGAACGCAAAGACGCTCGCCCCTGCAATTCCAGCGGAGCTGCCACGCTGAACCGCTGAGAATATGAGAACGGGGGAGGCCGCTACTGCTGCCAAGAAACCTACCCCGTGGCTAACGCTGTTCGCAATTTCCTCCCCGCGGGTTTGTTCCCGTTCATGTGATACAAGCGTCTTGGCCATGGAAACAAATACTCTTCATTCTAACGGTTAATCTTTGCGGCGCGGCAGCTATCGTCCGCACCAGTGAATGGTTCGGCCAGTTTGGCATCGGAATGCTGGATGCCTATGTCCATTTCAGCGGTTAGAATCTGGCGGCTCGCTCAACAATTGGTTCGCTGATTGAAAGCGTTCTTCCACCTCCTGGCGGTCCTCTTCTTCCGGCAACCCGTCGCCTGCCCCGCGAACGATCATCCTGGCGTGCCGCAACAGCGCAGCGCGGTCCTCTGACCGATGCACGGATCCCGCGACCACGGCAATCGTTTCCAGCATACGGATGGTCACCGCAGAGCTGGAACGGCCATATTGCCTGATCTGGTTAAATGCCGCATCTGTGACGTCCGGAAACGTAAAGACAGGCGAAATGACCCGAAGCTGATCCTGGCTGTCATATCGATAAGGCGACGGCATGTCTTTTTGAGCCAGGCGGCACAGTGCCGACCCCAAATGGTCCACACACGTCATCGCCGTGAACGGGTCATTCACCCCGGGGGAGAGCGCTCGTATCGCGATTTCGACAAGCTGGTTGACCGCAAACTCGATGTCCTGACCGGACGTACGCTGGTTACCCAGGGCAAACGCGGAATTGACGGACTCCATCAGCTGATCGGTTACCTTGTTTCCCGGCCAGACCATCGCCAGCGGGCGCGTGGCAACGACATAGTGGCCGGGTCGTCGCACCAGTCGAATAACGACATTCTCTTGCATGGCCAACGCCATCAAAGCGTCCCCATCGACGAACTGTAGATAGCCGTCCCCGGAAGATCCAATCGGACGAGCTTCCCGATCGAACGTGTCGAGAAAGTCTGCGTCGGGTGCATCCGTCGGAATCCGTGGTGCTCCTCGTCCAATGTTTTCCGGAAACAGCTGCTCTAACGCCTCAATCAACTCCGTTCCGACCCGCGCTACAATCTCGTTGACCTGGATAGAAATGGACACGTGATGAATAAAGAAGATCAACACCCCCACGCTCGCCACCGCGAGCAGCACGCCGAGGCTGACGGACAGGTGGGGGACGAAGACGAACTCCTCCGCGCGGCGGATGGTGCGGAGGACGAGCAGGCAGTACAGGAAAGTAGCGACAAACGTCCCGAGTACCACTTGGGTCGTGGTGTCACGCATGAAGTTGCGGAGCAGACGGGGTCCGAGCTGTGACGAGGCAAGCGACAAGGCGACCAGGGTCATCGAAAAAACGACCCCGGCGATGGTGATCATTGATCCGGCGATGGCCCCCAACAAGGAACTCGCTCCTTCCGCTCCACCGTTGAAAGTCCATCCCCAGTTGAGCGTCAACCAGCCGGTCACCGGCTTATCCAGGGCGACGGTGGCAAAGGACAACACCATTGCGCCGCCGGCCATGACCGCCGGGAAAAACCAGAAACTGGAACGAACGCGGTCCCATATTTTGAAAACCTGTACTCTCATGACGACGCCACCTCATTCAACAGTTCACTGCATGGGGTCGCCCATTGAAGGGCGTGTCACAGGCCGGAGCAACTATCTGCTGAAACTATATTTTCTTCCCAAAAATACCAGTTTAAGACCATTTTCCGAATTTTCCCGGCTGGCCGCATCCCAGGTGCTCGAGGCGCTCTATGATCGGCGGGTGGGAGTAGTGCAGCGCCACGTACAGCGGGTGCGGGAAAAGATTGGTCAGGTTGTCCCTGGCCATTTTTTTCAGCGCGCGGCACAGGCCCTTGGAAGAACCGGTCAGCGACAGGGCATAGCGGTCGGCCTCGCGCTCGAAGCGCCGGGAAACCGCCGCCGCTGCCGGCGATAAGAACACCGACAGCGACTGCAGCAGCAGTCCGGAAAGAAACAGGCCCACATACGGTGCCGGGCGGGAAAACCCGAAGCCGGCATACAGGCCGGGCCAGGCGATCAGAACGCCTGCGGCAGCAAAGGCCGCAAAACCTGCGGCTGCGGCCAGCGCCAGATGCTTGGGGATGTGGCGCCGTTTCAGGTGCCCGATTTCGTGGGCCAGGATCGACAGCACCTCGTCATGGTCGTGGGCGGCGAGCAGCGAGTCGAACAGGACAATGCGCCGGGTCTTTCCCAGACCGGCAAAGTAGGCGTTCGTATGCCGGGTCCGGAGGCTGGCGTCCATCTGGTCGATGCGCCGGATCCGGATGCCGGCCCGTGCGGCCATGTCCAGGATCCGGCGGCGAAGCTCCGGGTCCTCGACCGGGGTGAAAGTGTTGAAGATCGGTGCGATCAGCGAGGGATAGGCCAGCACCAGGGCCGCCTGAAAGGCGATCACCACCGACCAGGCCCAGACCCACCAGGCCGGACCGGCCAGGCGGATCACCAGCAGCAGTGCGGCTAGCAGGGCCGCGAATATCGTCGCCGACAGCAAAGCCCCCTTGGCGGCGTCCACAACCCAGGTGTGCAGCGTCCGGGTATTGAACCCGTGCTTTTGCTCGACTGAAAACACGGCGGCGTAGTCAAAGGGCAGGTCTGCGGCAAAAAGCAGCGCCCCGACGGTGCCGAAAAACACAAGCCCCGCGGGAATGTCCCCCCAGCCGGCGAACCGGTCGGCCAGCCACGGCAAAACACCCGACAGCAGCAGCACGACGAGGATCGCCGCTCCTGTAGCTGACCGGATGCGGCCGAAGCGCATCCTGTCAAGGCTGTAGCGTTCGATCCGGTCCAGCTCGGCGGCGCCGATCCATCCGGCCAGGGCCTCCGGCGGCCGGCCGCGCATGCGGGAGATCCGGTGCGCGTTGAGCTGTTCGGCCAGAAATTCCAGCGCCTGGCCGGCAGCGACCAGCCCGAGGTAGATCCACAATAGCGGCGTTGCATCGATCATGGTTCATGGGGTCGCAAGACTGGGAAAAGGAGCCTCAGGCTATTGTTTTCCGCGGTCCAGAGGCTGTTTGCTGACACTTTGCAGGGCGCTCATCGCCGATGTCACCATGCCGGCAAGGTCGGCGACGTTGCTGGGAATGACCAATGTATTGGAGGTCCGGGCCAGTTTGCCGAACTCCGATACGTACTGCTCGGCTACGCGCAGATTGGCAGCCGCCTGCCCACCGTTCATTTGAAGCTGTTCTGCAATGGTTCGAAGCCCCTCTGCGGTGGCTTCCGCCACGGCGAGGATTTCCTGCGCCTTTCCTTCCGCTTCGTTGATGCGCCTCTGTTTTTCTCCTTCAGAACGCAGAATGGCATCCTGCCGTTCTCCCTCAGCGCGGTTGATGGTGGACTGACGGTCACCTTCGGATTTGGCGATGGCCGCGCGCTTTTCCCTTTCGGCGGTCATCTGTGCCTCCATGGCTTTTTTGACCGATTCGGGTGGCAGGATGTCCTTGACCTCATAGCGCAGGACTTTGACCCCCCAAGCCTGCGCCGCCTGGTCGATGGATTCGACGACCTGACCGTTTATGGTTTCTCTCTCCTCGAAAGTCTTATCCAGATCGATTTTGCCGATGCACGAGCGCAAGGTGGTCTGCGCCAGTTGGGAAGAGGCAAGCCGGTAATCGTTGATGCCGTAGGCAGCCATTTTGCTGTCCATCACCTGCAGGTAGATCAGTCCGTCGACTTCGACGGTGACATTGTCCTTTGTGATGCAGGTCTGGCTGGGAATGTCGAAAACCTCCTCTTTCAGAGAAAATCTGTACGCCACCTTGTCGAGAAACGGGATCAGAATGTGAAAACCCGCCCCCAGCACCTTTTGGTACTTGCCCAGTCTTTCAACGACGTATTCGCTTTTCTGCGGCACGATAACGGCGGTTTTTACGATGATGACAATAACAAGGGCGGCAAGAACCGCCACGGCGATAAGCGTCGGGCTCATAGTATGCTCCTGATAAATTATGCTTTTCTTACAAAATAAATCTGGCGGGAATCTTCAGCGAACCGGATAATTTCGACGATCTCGCCTTCTTCGATTTCTTCATCTGCCGTTGCATCCCAGAGCGTGCCCCGGAAGAGGATTCGTCCATTTTCATGGGGGGTAATGCGGTGAGCGACTTTGACGCGCGTTCCCCTGGGGAAATCGTCGAAACCGTCGTCTTTGTTTCCGGAAGAAACGCCGCGAAAGATTCTCATCATCCACTTTCGAAGCAAAACTATCGAAACCACGGTCGCAACCATAAACAGAAGGATTTGCTGGGTAACCGTCAACGGCCAGATGATCAAGGCGCCGGCCACCGCCCAGCATCCCACCCCGAAGAACAGGACAATGAACCCGGGCATTTGAAGCTCCAAAAAGGCCAGTCCGATGCCGAGCAAAAACCAGATGAGCCAAGCCGGCAAAAAATCCAGATTCAAAACCGCCTCCCTGTGGAATCGATCCGATATCGGGCAGAAGACCGCACGGGGTTTACGCAACCGTCGCTTTATAGATCACCAAAGGTAAAATTACAATTCGTAGCCCGTTTTTTCTTCATGGCTTCATGGGGTCGCCAATTAAACGGAAAAATAAATATTTTGGGTTCCGGGACATTCTATTGCTTTATAATTTTCTCCATTGTTAACGATCTTTGTAGGTTCAGCCACAAAAATGGTAGCCTGGAAATTTATAAACCAATAGACCTAAAGTCCCCCGGATCTGGACGTTTCGACGGATTTGAGCCTCAAGGCTTTGAGAAGCTCAGGATTGAAATAGACGGCATCCCGTTTGACTTCGGTTGCCATAATGCCGCCTCCCTTCGTAGATATGACATGATAGCGCCATGACGTTATCGTATCAATGGTGGGAGAGCGAACGCTTGGGCTCAGACGCCGGTTTGGAGGCGCACCGCGCCGGAAAAGCGGTCGGCTGCAGCCATTGGTTCAAGTAAGCCGCTGCGCGGCAGAACAGCATCCCACCCATTAACTTTTCTGTAAGGCCCCTCCCTGGTTGCAGGGCTCTTCGAACTTCCGTC
>Ga0272443_10001991_pt1 | contig 27514 bp, 29 predicted proteins | sample SSMAcet12_FD_193581 | JGI IMG/M metagenome (GOLD analysis project Ga0272443, IMG submission 193581) | Marine sediment archaeal communities from Little Sippewissett salt marsh, Falmouth, MA, United States - SSM-Acet-12 | ecosystem: Environmental > Aquatic > Marine > Wetlands > Sediment ... | reverse complement strand
ACGACTCCCGATGCAAAAGCTCCGTTTCCCGGCTGTCCTCCTCCTGCTCTTCGTGCTGCCCGTGTCGCTGATCGTCGCCGGGATCGTTCCTTTCTCGTTCCGCTTTCCGGTGCTGGTGCTGATGTTCCTCTTCGTGATCGCCTACAGTGCGCTTCGGGGGTTCAGCTTCGCGGATCTCGGTATCCGCAGCGACAATCTCGCGGCGTCGCTCGGGGTCAACGCCGCGCTCTCCGCGCTTTTCTCGGGAGTGCTTCTCCTGCTGTTTTACTTCCGCCTGATCCCGGGACCGTACTTTCCCGTCTGGAGCTTGTTCATTCCTTTCTATTTCCTGTTTGCGAGCCCGGTGCAGGAGTTCCTGTTCAGAAGTTTTCTCTTCGCGGAGATGCGCGCCTCGGGAATCCGGCGGGGCTGGGTGATGATCGCCGTGTCCGCGCTGTCGTTTTCCTTTGTCCACGTCATCTACGGCGACTGGCGGACCCTGCTCGCCACGTTTTCCATCGGCATCATCTGGGCCGGGGTCTACTTCCGGTTTCCCAATCTCGCAGGCGTTTCGCTCTCCCACGCGATCATCGGCATGTTCGCCATTCTTGCCGGCATAGCCAGAAAGATGTAACGGATTCGTCATGAACTTTTCATTCCGGTGCCTTGTTGGCATTGCCGGAGTAGAGGTCTTTTCCTGACATGCCTGAGGCAACAAGATCTGTTATATATATGATTTCGATATCCGAAAGCTGTTTCCCGTGACATCGGCAAAAAAACAGGAGGAACCCCGCGCTTCGCTTGCCATGCGGATGACCTTTCTACAGACGCCGGCGGGCGAAATGGTTGTCGCCGAACGCGACGGAATGATCAGCAATGTCTGGTTCGACAGGCAGGCGGCGCAGGAGTACGCCTTGTTGTGTGAGACTCCGCTGCTTCGGGAGACCGCGCGCCAGCTCGCAGCCTGTTTCACCGGTGAACGCCGCGCTTTTTCCCTGCCGCTCGAACCTGCCCGCACGCCGTTCATGCAGCAGGTCCGGGAGGCCCTTTGCAGCATCCCTTACGGCGAGACGGCGACGTACGGCGAGATCGCGCGGCAGGTGGGCAGGCCCGGGGCGGCGCGTGCGGTCGGGATGGCCAATCACCGGAACCCGCTGCCGGTCATCGTGCCCTGTCACCGGGTTATCGGCGGCGACGGCCGCCTGGTCGGCTATCGCGGCGGGCTCGGGCTCAAGAGCTTCCTGCTCGATCTGGAACAGCGCGTTTTTTCTCGCTGATGTGCAGATTGTCTAAATAAAGGGGCAGAAAGTATATTCCTCTTACCCTCTTTTCTTGCTATGTTTCCAATCGATTGCCGTGGTGGACGGTTCCGTTGCATTATGGAACCTTATGCAGGTCCGGATAAAAATATCCAAAGGTGGGGTGATGGACAGCAATCGCGACATTCCGGTTTATTCTCTCGGTGAAAAGCTTTTCGACATCCGCAGGCTCAGGGATTGCAGGGCTGTGATGTTCGACGGGCACCACCGGCATGATTTTTTCGAGATTCTCTGGTTCACGGCATCGTCCGACGATGTCCACTATATCGATTTCCAGCCCTATGCCGTCGGAAACGGCATGATCTACCTGATGGCTCCCGGCCAGGTCCATGCGTTCGACGGAGAGACACCCGAAGGGTATGTGATGGTGTTTTCCCTGGATTTTTTCGGCGAGGTCCTCGACGAGAAGTTCCGCCTGCTGTTCAATCCGTTCCTGAACGACGCGGTGGAGGTCCCGGAAGAAGCCTCGGCGGTACTGCGACGTCTCGTCGAGCTCATGCTGCTCGAAAACGCCGGCCGACGGGACAGGGCGATCATGATTTCCTACATGAAAGCTTTCCTGCTTCAGCTCGTGCGCCTGAAAAAGGGGGCCGCCTTTTCCCTCGATCAGGGAGGGGAGCGCATCGGCAATCTTTTCGATCTGCTGGAAGAGCATTTCAGGACGGAGCGCAGGACGGGGTATTACGCAGCGAGGCTGGGAATATCCTCGAAAAGGCTGAACGAGATTCTCAAGGAGAAGCTCGGTACGACGCTGACGCGCATTCTGCACGGACGGCTGGTGCTCGAGGCAAAACGGGAGATCGCCCACGGGCGCAGGAACATGAAAGAGATCGCCTTCGAACTGGGGTTCAGCGATCAGGCCTATTTCAGCAGGTTTTTCAAGGTGCAGACCGGCATTACCCCCGAGTCGTTCCGTTCGAAAACGCTTGCGATGCAGTCACCGGGAACCCGCTGAACGAGCATGCTGCGGTCACGGCGCCGGAACAGGATCGGAATTACCGTAACGGATAACAGGAAACATATGGTACTGAAAAGAATGGCGGGAAAAACAGGAGGAATCGTCGCGGGCTGCGTTGTCGTTCTCATGGCCCTTGCCGGATGCGGAAGGGGGAACGACGGAGCAGGCGCACGCCAGGCGCCTTCCCTTCCGGTCATGCCGGTCGAGCGGACCTCGACCGTTGTGCCCCGCGAGTATTCGGCGATTCTCGAGGGGGTCGTTTCGGTCGAAATCAGGCCCCAGACCGAGGGCACCCTTCAGGAAATAGCCGTGGACGAAGGCGATTACGTCAGGCGGGGGCAGCTGCTGTTCGCGATCGACGAACGGGTCTACCGGGAGGAACTGCGTTCCGCCGAAGCGCAGCGCAACGCGGCCAGGGCGGCTCTTGCCGTGGCGGAAATCGAGGTGGAGAAACTCGGTCCCCTGGTGAAGAACAAGGTCGTCTCCCCGATTCAGATGAAAGAAGCCGTGGCGAGGCGGCGCTCGGCGAAAGCCGATGTGGAACAGGCGTCGGCGGCTCTTGAAAAAGCGCGTATCAATCTCGGTTACACGAGGATCACCGCCCCCGTGGACGGCTACATCGGCGATATTCCCTTCCGTCTCGGCAGCCTCGTCAGCAAGAACCAGTCGGACGCCCTGACGACCCTGACCGACGTCAGCCGGATCAGGGCCTATTTCAGCATGAGCGAAGTGGATTTCGTGAAATTCAAGCAGCGGTTCACGGGAGCCTCGATCGAAGAGAAACTCGCCTCCGTGCCGCCGGTGTCGCTGGTGCTCGCCGACGGCAGCCGTTATGTACGACAGGGCAGGATCGACGCGGTGAATGGCCAGTTCGACCGTTCCACGGCATCCGTCATGTTCAGGGCGACGTTTCCGAACGACGACGGGCTGCTGCGCGAAGGCAACACGGGCAAGGTACTGCTCTCCTACCGGTATGACAATGTGTTCAGGGTGCCCCAGTCGGCAACCATGGATCTCCAGGACCGCGTCTTCGTCATGAAGGTCGCCGAAGACAGCACCGTCGCCCGGGCGCCGGTGAGCGTGCTCGGCAAGAGCGGAACGGATTATCTGATCTCGGATGGCCTCGAAAACGGTGACCGTATCGTTCTGTCGGGTATGGGACGACTGCAGGACGGCATGCGCATCGCGCCCCGGCTGCCGGCGGAAGAGCATGCCGATGACGGCGGCAACGGCGGGAAAGGGGCGCAAGGAACAACGAAAGAGTAACAACGCATGCTTGAACGATTCATAAACCGGCCGGTTCTTGCGACGGTCATCTCGGTGTTTTTCGTCCTTCTGGGACTGATCAGCATCACGCAGCTGCCGCTGACGCAGTTTCCCGATATCGCTCCGCCGAGCGTCGAGGTGTCGGCGACCTATCCCGGCGCGAACGCCGAAACCATTGCCCGTTCGGTGGCGCCGTCGCTGGAGGAGGCGATCAACGGCGTGGAAGACATGACCTATATGACCTCCACGTCGTCGAACGACGGTTCGCTCACGATCAGCGTTTTCTTCAAGCTCGGCACGGATCCCGACCAGGCCGCGGTCAACGTTCAGAACAGGGTTTCGAGGGCTACCAGCCAGCTTCCCGAAGAGGTGACCAGCCTCGGCGTGACGACGTCGAAGAAGCAGAACAGCATGATCATGCTGATCACGCTCTACAGCGACGATCCGGAGACCTACGACGCGACCTTTCTGCAGAACTATGCGAAGATCAACCTGATCCCGGAAATCCAGAGGGTCAACGGGGTAGGCCAGGCCAGCGTGTTCGGTGCGAGGGACTATTCCATGCGCATCTGGCTGAACCCTTCGCGCATGGCCTCGTACGCCATTTCGCCGCAGGAGGTGATCGCGGCGATCCGGAGCCAGAACCTCGAGGCGGCTCCCGGACGCTTCGGTGAAGGTTCCGAAGAGGCCCTGGAGCTCATCATGCGCTACCGGGGGAAACTGAAGGAGCCGTCGGATTACGGCGATATCGTGCTGCGCACCAACGGGGACGGCTCCCTGCTTCGTCTCAGGGACATAGCGGACGTGGAACTGGGTTCCTACAGTTATGCGGTCCAGGCCGACGCCAACGGCAAGGAGTCGGTGACCATGGCGATCTATCAGTCGGCCGGCTCGAACTCGAACGATATCCAGATCGCCCTGCAGGAGGTGCTCGACAAGGCGTCGGAATCATTCCCGAAAGGGGTCGGTTACCTCGTGCCCTACAGTACGAAGAAATCGCTCGATGAATCCATCGAACAGGTGATGCACACCCTGCTCGAGGCGTTCGCCCTGGTGTTTCTGGTAGTGTTCATCTTTCTCCAGGATTTCCGTTCGACGCTGATTCCGGCCATAGCGGCTCCTGTGGCCATCGTCGGCACCTTTTTCTTCATGACCCTGTTCGGGTTCTCGATCAACCTGCTGACGCTTTTCGCCCTGGTGCTCGCCATCGGTATCGTCGTCGATGACGCTATCGTCGTGGTCGAGGCGGTTCATGCCAAGATGGAGAAAAATCGGCTGCCCGCCCGCAAGTCCACGCACCTCGTCATGAGGGAGATTACCGGCGCGATCATCTCGATCACCCTCGTCATGGCTTCGGTCTTTCTTCCCGTGGGATTTCTCGAAGGGTCGACCGGCGTGTTCTATCGCCAGTTCGCTTTCACCCTCGCTATCGCCATTCTCATTTCGGCGGTCAACGCGCTGACGCTCAGTCCGGCGCTCAGCGCCCTGTTCCTGACCAATGTCCATATCGGGGAGGGCGGTGAAAAGCCCGGATGGTTCAAGGGGATCGAACATCGCTTTTTCAAGGGGTTCAATACCGGGTTCGCCATCCTGACCGAACGCTACGTCTCCACGCTGCGGCTGCTCATCCGGCACAAGTGGCTCAGCCTTGGCGGCCTCATGGCTGTTTCGGGGATCGTCCTGCTGATGGCCGCTTCCGCTCCGTCGGGATTCATCCCGGACGAGGACAACGGATTTTTCATCGTCAGCGCATCCCTGCCGGCCGGGGCTTCCCTCGACAGGACGACGAAAACCCTCGACCGCGTCGAGGAGGTGCTCCGCAGGGAGGAGAGCGTCAAGACGGTCATCTCGGTGGCCGGCGTCGATATCATTTCCGGTTCAAGGTCGCCTTCCGCCGGTCTCATGTTCGTCAGTCTCGAGGACGCTCACGAGCGGGGGGGGACGAAGGACATCCACGCGATCATGAACGGGATCAGCGGAAAACTTTCGGCGATCAGCGAAGGATCGTTTTTCGCGATCCAGCCGCCCACCGTTCCGGGGTTCGGCAACGTCGGTGGCCTCGAGATCGTGCTCCAGGATCGTACTTCCGGCAGCCTTGACGAGTTCGGCGGTGTGGCCGGGGCATATATCGGCGAACTGATGCAGCGTCCTGAAATCGCGTTCGCGTTCACGATGTTCAACACAGGCTATCCCCAGTACGAGATAGAGGTGGACGAGGAGCGCGCGAGCCAGCTCGGCGTGGACGTCAGCGCACTGTTGAAGGTCATGCAGGCATTCTACGGCGGTATGCAGGTCTCGGATTTCAACCGTTTCGGTAAGTATTACCGGGTCATGATGCAGGCCGCGCCCGAAGACCGGACCGACCCGACCTCCCTCGACGAGGTGTTCGTGAAGAACGCATCGGGCGACATGGTCCCCATGAATTCTCTCGTGCGGCTGAAACGGGTCTACGGGCCGCAGACGGTCGATCATTTCAATCTCTTCAATTCGCTGACGGTCAATGCCTCCGTCGCTCCCGGCTACACTACCGGACAGGCGATCCGCGCCGCGGAAGAGGTGGCTTCGGGTTCGTTGCCCTCGGGATTTTCCTATGACTGGAAAGGGATGAGCAGGGAAGAGGTCGAGTCAGGGGGACAGTCGGCCTATATCTTCGTTCTTTCCCTGGTCTTCGTCTATCTGCTTCTTGCAGCGCAGTACGAAAGCTACATTCTGCCCCTCTCGGTCATTCTGTCGATACCGACCGGTATTCTGGGCGTCTTCGCCGGGATACGGCTGTTCGGCATCGAAAACAACATCTACGTGCAGGTTGCGATGATCATGCTCATCGGCCTTCTGGCGAAGAACGCTATTCTCATCGTCGAATTCGCGCTTCAGCGCCGCAAGGAAGGAATGCCGCTCGTGGAATCGGCGATCGAGGGGTCGAAGGCGAGGCTGCGACCGATCCTCATGACGTCGTTCGCTTTCGTCGTGGGGCTGCTGCCGCTGCTCTGGGCGTCGGGCCCTTCGGCCCTCGGCAACCATTCCATCGGCGCGGCCGCCGTCTGCGGCATGTTGAGCGGGGTAGTGCTCGGTGTCGTTATCGTACCGGTGCTCTACACGGTTTTCCAGGGAATCCAGGAACGCTTCAGCGGACCGCCCGCGTCCGATCCGGACGCGGAACCGGAACCAGCGGAATGAACCAACAGACAGTTATCATAACGTTCCAGTGAATGATGAAAAAAACGATCAACGGCAAACCGGCGGTACTGGGTCTTCTGCTGCTTTCGCTGCTGGGCTGTGCTTCGGTCGGCGACTACGCGAGGCCTGACCAGGGGATGGCGGCCGACTACCGGGGCGCGGCGGAAGGTGATTCCTCGCGAACCGCAGGAAATTCCACTTCAAATCTGCCTTACAGGGAGTTCTTCAACGATCCCGCCCTGCTCGCCCTTATCGACAGCGCGATGGTGCACAACAGCGATCTCCTGCTCGCGGTCAAGAACATCGAGTACGCTTCGCTGTCGTTGCAGCAGTCGAGGCTGGGGGTGCTGCCGACACTTTCCATCCAGGGGCGCGTTTCGACGAGCAGGCCTTCGGACAACGGCGGCAATCCCCTGCCCGAGGGAACCGGGAGTGCGGAGGACTACACGCTCTCCGCCGTCACGTCCTGGGAGGCCGACGTATGGGGAAAGATCCGCAGCAGGAAGAAATCGGCCCTGGCCGAGTATCTCCGGACGAAGGAGGCCGGAAAGGCCGTGCGCACAAGGCTTGTTTCCGATGTTGCGCAGGGCTTCTACAATCTTCTGATGCTCGATGAGCAACTCGATATGACGAAGAAAAGCCGGGCCCTGGCCGATACGACGCTTTCCATGATGAAACTTCAGTACGAAGCGGGTCTCGTCACGTCGCTCGCCGTTGAGCAGCAGGAAGCGGTGAGACTCGAACGGATTTCTTCGGTTGCCGGTCTCGAACGCCTTGTTGCCGCTCAGGAAAACGCGCTGTCCGTCCTTACCGGAGCGATGCCGGACTCCGTCGAACGTCGCCGGGGATTGGCCGCCCAGACCTTTTCCGTCGTTCCCTCGCCGGGGGTGCCCGCCGGACTTCTGTCGAACCGTCCCGATGTCAAGGCTGCCGAACTGGCTTTGATGAGAGAGCACGCCAACGCCGGAGTGGCGGCCGCCAGTCTCTATCCGTCCTTTACGATAACGGCCGAGGCCGGCCTCGATGCGCTCGAGGCGAGCGACTGGTTTTCCTTTCCGGGATCACTGTTCAGCTTCGTTTCGGGAGGCGTGCTGCAGCCGATCTTCCAGCAGGGAAAACTCAGGACGGCGTACAGACAGGCCATGGTGGAACGTGATCGCCAGGAAATAGTTTTTCGCCGTAAGGTGCTCGATGCGGTCCGGGAGGTATCCGATGCACTGGTGGCCATGGAGAAACTCGAAACACGCCTGCAGGCCGCACAGAAACGCCAGCAGGTGCTCGATGCATCGGTCGCGAACGCCACGCTGCTTTTCAAAAGCGGCATGGCGGATTATCTCGACGTCGTTACCGCCCAGGAGAAATCGCTCGACGCCGGGATCACTCTTGCCGACATACGCCGTCAGCGTCTCGACGCCGCGACCGAACTCTACAGGGCGGTCGGAGGCGGCTGGCACTGACGTTTCACGGCTTTGCGGCAGGCCGATGAACTCCCTGTTTGAAAGAACGGGGAATGATGCTATATTTTATCTTGGGTTTTTTCTGCATTATTTCATAACGGATCGTTGTGATATGGTCGATTCAAACCAGCAGGAAGCAATGCTCAAGACAGCCGCGGGGGTTGCAGGGGGAGCTCTTCTCTTTTCCCCCGTCGGTATGCCGATCGTACACGGTGTCGCCGGGCTCGCGGTCGCGAGCATGGGCGTGATGGCCGCAGGGTCTGTTCTGGGAGCCATCACCGACACCATCGGCAGCGCTATGGCCCCCAAGGAGAACCGGGGAGCGGAATCTTTCGATTCCGACGAGCTGTACGACCGGGATTGACGCCATTGCCCATGCCGGGAGCCGACGCTCCCGGTGAGCGTTTCCCCCTGGACAGGGAGGCTCTGTTCTGTTGTGCTGAACGGCAGGCAAGGATATTTCTATACCCGGTTTGATGAACATTCCAGGAGTGAGAAAAAATGGATGATCTGATCAACAAAGCGGCCGGTGCGGCCGGCCTTGCAGGTGGCGCTCTCATGTTTTCGCCGTTGGGTTTTCCGTTCCTGTTTCACGGAGTTTCAGGGGTGCTCGTCGGAGGAGCTACGCTGTATGCGGCCAATGCCGTCGTGGGAAAAATCGTCGAGGAAAACCGCCGGGAAACCGGTTCCGGCGATGAACAGGCTGCACCGGGACCGTTTCCACACGAGGGAATACCGGACGAATAACCGCTCATCGTTCGCCGGAGTTGGTGAGGGATGGGGCGGTCGTTTCCAGCAGCCGCTCGAGTGATTCCCAGTCCTGTGCCGGCGGGTAGCATTGCATCCCGGCGCACAATGTCGCCGCCGGAAGATTCTGTTCCGGAAGGGGAGCGGACGCCGTGCGGTTTCCGTCTTCCTGCCGGGAAGCGACGGTAGTGTCCGGCAGATATCTTCGCCCGATCTCTTCTGTGATCCTTTGAATCCGGTTCCTGTCGGCGCATTCGTTCAGGGTGACCTCGCGCATGCCGAAGAACGCCGTCATCAGACCTTTGAGCATGAAGGGAAGCTGTTCCGGATGCGCACCGATCGATCCGGAGAAACAGGCCAGCGTTTTCTTGGCGGCTTCCCCGAAATCGTTTCTTCCCGTTATGGAAGCGAGCCGGTAGAGCGTCGAGACGTTTACGGAATTCGACGAGGGTTCCGCTCCGTCGTATATCTCCTTCATCCGGAACGGGAGCGTCGTTTCACCGCAGGCCGTGTCGAAAAACCCCCCCTCTTCACGATCGAAAAACAGCTCTATCGATGTTTCCATGATCTGTACCGCGCGGTCGAGATGCCGCCTGTCGAGCGTGGCTTCGAAGAGGTCGAGCAGGCCCCTGGAAAAAAACGCGTAATCGTCCGCCTTGCCTTCTATTCCCGCTTCTCCCTTTCTGTAGCGTCTCAACAGGCGCCCGTTTTGTTCGTTGCAGAGGTTTTCGACAATGAAGTTCGCCGCTTTTTCCGCTGCATCGAGCCACTCCGGTTTGCGTGTGATTCCGAACATCTTCGAGAATGCCGAAATCATGAGGCCGTTCCACGAGACAAGTACCTTGTCGTCCTTTTCGGGACGGGGTCTCCGGTTTCTGGCCCTGAACAGTTTTTCCCTGGCGCTGTGCAGCAGGGTTTCGGCTTCTCTGTCGCTCATATCCCTGCGCAGCGCTTCTTCGTCCTGGCTGCCGTGCCGGGCGAGAACGTTCAGGCCCTCGAAAGCGCCGTGGGGGTCCTCCAGGACGTTTCCTTCCGGTTTTACGCCGTAAAGCCGGCCGAAAAGTTCCAGTTCCTCCGGATCGAGCAGGGTCCGGAGTTCATCGAAAGACCAGAGGTAGAATGCGCCTTCCCGCGCTCCGCCATCGCCGGCGGGAGTCGCACTGTCGGCGTCTTCCGCCGAATGAAAGCCGCCGCCTTCGTCCGTCATGTCACAGAGCACGTAGTTGAGAATATCTTCGGTAACGTCGAGAAAAAAGGGATCGTGCGAGATCATGAAGGCTTCCGCATAGGTGAGCGCGAGCTGTGCATTGTCGTAGAGCATTTTTTCAAAATGCGGGACGTGCCACCTGTCGTCGGTCGAGTAACGGGCGAAGCCTCCGCCGCCTTTTCCGGCGATCCCGAGATGGTCGTGGATGCCGCCGTCGGCCATCTTTCTCAGCGTCGCGAAAGCCATGTCGCGGGGTTTTTCCTGCCCGGTGTAATAGGAAAAGGCCAGGAGAAAATCAAGAACGGCCGGTCTCGGGAATTTCGGAGCGCCTCCGAACCCTCCGAACACCGGGTCGTACTGCTCTGCGAAAGCGTTCGCCGCCCTGTACAGCACGGTTTCGTCAAGGTTTTCTCCGGCCGGTTTCTCTTCGGCCAGCGACCGCAGGTTTTCCGTGATCGCCGAAGCGGTATCGGCCATTTTCGCCCCGTCCGCTTTCCAGGTCTCCGCGATGGAGAGCAGGATCCTGCGGAAACCGGCCATGCCGTAGCGATCTTCCGGAGGGAAGTAGCTTCCTCCGAAAAACGGTTCCTTTTCTGGGGTCAGCCAGACCGACATAGGCCATCCTCCCCGGCCGCTCGTCGCCTGGACATAGGTCATGTAAAACCTGTCTATGTCCGGATGTTCCTCGCGGTCCACCTTGACGGCCACGAATTCAGTGTTGAGCAGACGCGCAATGAGATCGTTTTCAAAGGATTCCTTCTCCATGACGTGGCACCAGTGGCATGAAGAGTAGCCGACGGAAAGAAAGACCGGCTTGTTTTCCCTGCGGGCTTTTTCAAATGCCGCGTCACACCATGGGAACCATCTGACCGGATTGTAGGCGTGCTGGAGCAGGTAGGGGCTGTGCTCGTGAACGAGGAGATTCGGTTCGGTATCGTGCTGTTTCATCTGCATCCTCCTGGTGACTTCATGTTCCTTTTCCATTGCAACAAGCGCCGGGGGGCCGAAGTTCACGTCCGCTTTTTCTTTCTTTCGGGAAACAGGCGAAAACACCCCCTGAATCGTGAAACCCTGGGATTTCTTTTATGGTTATATGTTTATGAATTCATTGAAAGGCGGGAGGGAAAATGAAGGTGTACCATTTTTTTTCGGTTGCGCTGATATGTTCACTGGCGGTGGTCGTCTCGTGCAGCGGTCCGGACCAGAGCGGTGCGACGAATCCTCCCGCGGTTTCCGACATATCCAGGGAGGACAGTATGAAATACAATCCACTGACGCCGGAAGAGGAGCGGGTCATCGTGCACAAGGGCACGGAAATGCCTTTTACCGGCAAGTACTACGATTACAAGGACGACGGAACCTATGTCTGCAAACGCTGTGACGCACCGCTTTTCCGCTCCGGGGACAAATTCGATTCGGGCACGGGATGGCCGAGTTTCGACGACGCGATTCCCGGAGCGGTCAGGAGCGTTACCGATGCCGACGGCAGACGGACGGAAATCCTGTGCGCGAACTGCGGCGCACACCTGGGCCATGTTTTCCTGAACGAGGGGTTTACCGACAAGAACGCGAGATATTGCGTCAACTCGATCTCGCTTGATTTCGACAGGAAAAAAGAGGCGGCCGCTCCTGCAGCCGGAACAACGCAAAAGGCGATTTTCGCCGGGGGATGCTTCTGGGGGGTGGAATATCATTTTCAGAAGGTGGACGGTGTGAAAGCCGTAACATCCGGTTATACCGGCGGCAGCAGGAAAAATCCCACCTACAGGGAGGTATGTTCGGGTGGGACGGGACATGCCGAAGCGGTGGAGGTCGAGTACGATCCTTCGGTGGTGTCGTACGAAACACTCGCCAGGCTTTTTTTTGAAATCCACGATCCGACGCAGTTGAATCGTCAGGGGCCGGATATGGGTACGCAGTATCGTTCAGCGGTTTTCTATGCGGACGATCAACAGAAAGCGATCGCGGAAAAACTGGTTGCCCGGCTCAGGGCAAAAGGGTACGATGTGGTGACCCGGGTTGAACCGGCAGGCGAATTTTATCCCGCGGAAGACTATCATCAGGATTATTACGAGAAAACCGGTCATCAGCCATACTGCCACGTTTATCAGAAACGTTTCGAGGACTGAGCGGTTTGCGCTCCGATGTTTTCCCGTTCCGCCCGCGGCGATTTGCCGCGGGCTGTTCTTATGTGTAAATTACAGGCATATGCTCAAAATGTTTTTCATAACACTTGCAATGGAGGCTGATCATGAAGATTGTGGTGCCGGTCGAGAATCGAAAAGGGCTGGAGTCGAGGGTCTGTGAACATTTCGGGAGTACGCCTTTTTACGCGATTTGCGATACCGAATCGGGGAGCGTAAGCATCGTCGAGAATTTCAACAGGAATCACGAACACGGCCAGTGTACGCCCACCGACATGTTTTCCGGCAACGGTGTTTCCGCGGCTCTATGCAACGGTATCGGTGGAAGGGCGCAGAAGAAACTGCAATTGCAGGGGATCGAGGTGTTCATGGCCGGGCTGGCGCCGACACTCGGCGAAGCCCTCGAACGCCATGCGAAGGGAATGACCCGGAAGGTTGACCCGGCAGGGGGATGTGCCGGCGGCCATGATTGTCATTGACGGGCAAGCCGGCGGGACCCGCGGGAGGAAGAGCATGTTGTGCCGGGGGATTGTGTATCTTTTCCGTATGGCACTTGTAATTGCGTGCAATCAAAATTCCGGCACATGGCGACGATGAAAGCATTCGTTCTCGACAGGATTGTCGATCTTTCCGTGACGCGTCAGCCTCTGCGCATGACCGGCATTGAGGTACCAGAGCCCGGAGAGGATGAGGTTCTTCTCAAGGTACGGGTCTGCGGCGTCTGTCATACCGAACTTGATGAAATCGAAGGGAGAACCCCTCCTCCCCGGTTTCCGGTCGTTTTGGGACATCAGGTCGTGGGCGAGGTCGTGGCACAAGGCAGGCGGGTCGGCCATCCCGCGACAGGCGCGCGGGTGGGTGTTGCATGGATCTATTCGTCGTGCGGAGAGTGCGAACTGTGCCGGCAGGGAAAAGAAAACCTCTGTGCGGACTTCAGGGCAACGGGCCGGGACGCGCATGGGGGATACGCCGAATACATGGTCGCCAGGGCGGATTATGTCTATCCGCTGCCCGATTGTTTTTCGGATGAGGAAGCCGCTCCGCTGCTGTGTGCGGGCGCTGTCGGTTATCGCGCCCTGAAACTGCTCAACGTCTCCAACGGCCAGCCCCTGGGGCTGACCGGTTTCGGCGCTTCGGCACACCTCGTGCTGAAGCTCGCCAGATTTCTCTATCCCGACTCTCCCGTGCATGTGTTCGCGCGAAACCCCGCTGAACGGGATTTCGCGCTGAAGCTCGGTGCGGTCTGGGCGGGCGACATCACGGAGGCCTCTCCGGTATCTCTCGTCGGGGTCATCGACACGACGCCCGTCTGGCTGCCGGGCATAGCCGCGCTCGAAAATCTCCGTCCGGGAGGACGACTTGTCATCAATGCGATCAGCAAGGAGTCGGCCGACAGGGATGCGCTGACGAAGCTGAACTACGTCAAACATCTCTGGATGGAAAAGGAGGTCAAGAGCGTGGCCAATATCACCCGCGCCGACGTTCGGGAATTCCTTGCGATCGCCGAGGCGATGGCCCTGAAGCCGGAGGTTCAGGTTTACCGGTTCGACGAAGCCAACAGGGCGCTTCTCGAAATCAAGAAACGGCGTATCCGGGGCGCCAAGGTGCTGCGGATAGCCTGAGCTGTCAGGCGAGCAGCAGAAGGCTCAGGGCCATGACCGCCATGCCGCTGATCAGGCCGGAAATGGAAATATGGTGTTCGCCGTACTCCTCCGCCGTAGGAAGCAGCTCGTCGAGGGATATGTAGACCATGATGCCTGCGACCGATGCGAGAACGATACTGAAAATCAGGGGGGTCAGGAACGGTTTCAGCAGGAAGTAGCCTATCAGGGCGCCCGCGGGTTCGGCGAGGCCGGAGAGGAACGAGTAGGAGAAGGCTTTCGATCTGCTTTTCGTGGCGAAGTACACCGGCACGGCGACCGCCATGCCTTCGGGAATGTTGTGCAGGGCGATGGTCGCTGCAATGACGATACCGAGATCATGGTTGGACAGTGCGCTGAAGAACACGGCGAGCCCTTCGGGAAAATTGTGCACCGCGATAGCCAGCGCGGTGAAGATTCCCATGCGGTAGAGCCTGCTTTCAGCCGGCGGCTCGTTTGTTTCCAGTCCCCCGATCATCGACATCTCATGAGGGTTTTCGCGTTTGGGCACCAGGAAATCGATCAACCCCGTCAGCGCGATTCCTCCGAAGAAAGCGAGGGTCGTGATCCAGGCCGCAAGGTGTTCGGAAACCTCTTCGAGCATCGAGTCATGTGCTTCCGGCATGATCTCGACGAAAGAAACGTAGAGCATGATTCCTGCCGAAAATCCGAGGGCGAACGCAAGGAATTTTTTGTTGGTATGGTGTACGAGAAGCGCCAGGGCGCTTCCTATTCCGGTCGAGAGCCCCGCCAGGAGAGTGAGGAGAAAAGCTGTCGTCATGCTTGTCCGGATGTTTGCGATTGGCTGAACCCCGGCCGTATCCTTATAATGTTAAGGGTTACATCGTAGAGCCCCGGAACAGGGTGTTTAACCCGTCCTTCAGGCCTGGAGTCCCCCCGGTTGCTAATAATGATACAAATTGATAGCTTTTTATGATAGAAAAGCTTTCGATTCCCCGGGCTGTTTTCCGTTATGTTACCCCCGCAGCCATGCTGAGCGATATATTGCTGATCAACGACAAGCACCGCAAGGCGGCCGAGGCGATCGCCGAGAGGGTGCTGCTTGAAAAAGAGGCTAAAGAAAACCTTTCGCCCGGATACCGTTTCATCGTCGCCATATCGGGAGAATCCGGCGCGGGGAAATCCGAGCTTTCCCATTCCCTGGCCATGGTGCTGAAAAAGAGTGGTATCCGGGTCAAGATCCTGCATACCGACAACTATTATCTGGTCGAACCCCTCGAGAGGAGGGCGTTACGCGAAAAGAACAACTTCAACGACATAGGTCCGCAGGAATACGACAGGGAACAGTTGCAGGGGAATATCGCGGATTTCCGCGCGGGGCGGGTTGCCGATATGCCCTGCATCGACATCATCACCGAAAAGGTGGACCGTCTCGTTACCGATTTCCGGGATATCGATCTGCTGATCATCGACGGACTCTATGCGATCGCTACTGCAGGGATCGATCTCGGCGTCTACATAGACCTGACCTACCATCAGACGAAAATGACGCAGCAGGCCAGGGGTAAGGAAAATGACGACGAACACCGGTGGAAGGTGCTGGAGAAGGAACACCAGAGCGCCAGAAAACTCCGGAGGCTGGCCAATACCTTTATCGACAGGGAATACAACGTTCTTTTCTGCGATTGACCGCCGATTGTAACGTAACCGGACGCCATGCAAGCTTCGCCGAGGAAAGCGACTGTTCTGATCGCCGATGACGATCCGGCAATGCGACGGCTGATGGCCGGTATCGTCAGCCGTCTGGGATACCGTGCGGTAACCGTTGCCGACGGGGACGCCGTTGTGCGCCACGTTGCCGGGTCGAGTTGCGACGTACTGCTCCTGGACCTCAGCATGCCGGGAAAAGGCGGACTCGAGGTACTTGAATATCTCGTGGACAACGATTACCATTTTCCCGTCATCATGATTTCGGGCAGCGGTGATATCGAGCAGGCGGTTCATTGCATCAAGCTCGGAGCCTATGAGTATCTTACCAAGCCGATCGACAACACCCGGCTGGAAATAACCCTCAAGAACGCCCTCTCCGAATCCGATCTGAAGCATCGCGTACGGTTGCTCGGCGCCGCCATGGAGCAGAGTCCCCTCGCCATAGCCATTACCGACACGAGGGGCTCCATAGAGTATGTGAATCCTTCTTTTTCAAGGAACACGGGCTACAGCCGTGACGAGGTTCTCGGAGAGAACGTCAATATCCTGAAATCGGGAGAGCATCCGGATTCTTTCTACAGGGAACTCTGGGAAACGATTACCGGGGGGGAGGTCTGGCAGGGGGAGTTTCACAACAAAAAGAAGAGCGGCGAGCTTTACTGGGAGCAGGCGATCATCAGCCCGGTCCGCAACAACGCGAGGGTGATATCCTCTTTTCTGGCTCTCAAGGAGGATATCACCGAGGCGAAACGCGACAGGGAAGCGCTTGCCGAAAGCGTGCAGCGATTCAGGGAGCTTGCCGACCTGCTGCCCCAGCCTGTTTTCGAAACCGACAACCGTGGTCGTGTGACCTATTCCAACCGGGCGGGATTCGACATTTTCGGTTATACTCCGAAGGATTTGCAGGAAGGATTCGACGCCCTGCAGATTTTTGCTCCGGAGGAGCGCCGGCGAGTAAGGGAAAATATCGCCAGAAGGCTCGACGGCGGCCAGTCGGCGGCAACGGAATTGACGGCCAGGAAAAAGGACGGCGCGCAGTTCCCCGTGCTGGTCTACAGCGCGCCGATTGTCAGAAAGGGAAAGATTTCCGGGCTCAGGGGCATCATACTCGATATCACGCAGCAGAAGGCGGTCGAACGATCGCTTCGCGACAACCAGGAAAAATACCGAAACCTGTTTCAGTCGATTCCGGATGCGATCATCGTCGCCGACGCCGAAACGGGGAAGATTGTCGAATGGAACAAAACCGCTTTGTCGTTTTTCGGTTATTCGGGTGACGAATTCTCCGCGATGAATGTCTCCGATCTCTATCCGGACGAACTCCGCAATGAGGCTCCGGAGTATTTTCGGAATTTCGTGACGATGAAGAGCGGCGCAGTTCAGGCAAGCATCATTACCAGAAACGGTTTCCTGGTCGATGTCGATATATCCTCGGCGCTTTTCGACACAGCCCGCACCAGGCGCGTCCTTCTGATTTTCAGGGATATTTCCGAGCAGAAAATGTCGGAACAGCTCATCAGGGAGAACATTCGCCTGAAAAACGATTTCATATCCAATGTATCGCACGAATTGCGTTCGCCGCTGTTCTCGATCCTCGGTTTTTCCTCGACGCTGCTTCGCGACAGAAACGAACTCGACAGCGGGACCATCGACGAGTTTCTCGGGATCATTCACGAGGAAAGCACCCGGCTGGCTTCCCTTATCGAGGATGTGCTGACAATTTCAAGGATCGATTCAGGCAAAACCGTATTCAAGAAGGAACCCCTCGATCCCGCCGATATCATCGAGAGCGCCTGCAAAAGCCTTAAACTGCGCGCCGACGAGAAGCGTGTGGGGCTGACGCTGAACCTCTACGAAAACAGCCTGACGGTCCGCGCCGATGCCGACGCCCTGAAGCAGGTTGTCATCAACCTCGTTGAGAACGCCATCAAGTTCACTCCTCCCGGAGGGCAGGTGTATGTTTCTCTTGTCAGGGAGCGCGATCTGATGCTTCTCACGGTTCGGGATACCGGGCTGGGCATTCCGAAGAAGGACCTGGAAAAGATTTTCGAGAAGTTCTACAGGGTCGAACGGGCAGGGGAAGAAACGGAGGGCACCGGGTTGGGATTGCCGATCGTCAGGGAAATCGTCAACGCTCACGGAGGCAGCGTGGAGGCCCGATGCAGTGTCGGAGCGGGGGCGACCTTCAGGGTTCGAATGCCGCTGTTCACGGAGGGTGCCTGATCATGCCTGCAACCGGACAGACCATTCTTGTCGTGGATGATCAGCCGAGCACGCGGCGCCTGCTGGATTATGCCCTGCAGAAGGCCGGGTATCGTGTCGTTACCGCCGTGAACGGAAAGGATGCGCTCGAACAGTGCGCCGCATTTCGCCCGGATCTCATTCTGTGCGACATCATGATGCCTGAAATGAACGGACTCGAGTTCCGTGAAAAGCTTCTCGCGCACGAGACGCTTCGCGATGTTCCCTTCATCTTTCTTTCGGCCAGGGCCCAGACCGACGAGGTTCTTGCGGCACGAAAACTCGATCCCCAGGGCTATATAACCAAGCCGGCGGAGCCGGCCAAGATCGTCGAAACCGTTAAACGATGCCTGGAATGAGCATGCCCCGGATTCTCGTTGTGGATGATTCGGCAAATATCCGCAGACTGCTTTCCCACAACCTTGGAAAGCATTTCGACGTATCGGTTGCGGCCGGTGCTTCACAAGCCTTCGAAACGCTGGAAAAGGGTGCGTTTCCCGATCTGATCGTCGTCGATGTGGCCATGCCCGGCATGGACGGTTTTTCCTTTGTGGAACGTATCAGAAAAACGCCGGGGCTGAAGAACGTTCCGGTGATCATGCTGACCGCGAGGGACAAGAGCGGCGACAAGGAAAGGGGGCTGAGAGCGGGGGCCGACGATTATATCACCAAACCCTTCAGCATGGACGATCTGGCCGAACGGATCAGGAGTCTGCTCGATCTGTGATTCTTTCGATAACCGGCCGTGTTGCCGCTCCGTCGTGGGGAGCGCGAATTTCTTAAACGACAACCTTGCGGGTCAGGCAAAAGCGGTTCAGATGTTTTTTTCCGCCTCTTCGAGAGCCATGTAGAGTTCGTCGATCGAATCGCATACCCGGTAGAGTTCCCCATGGTTTTCGCCCACGAGATGCTGTGAAGCGAGTTGATTGAAAAAAGCGATCAGCGGGTTCCAGAATCCGTCGATGTTGAGCAGCAGAATCGGTTTGCGGTGATGGCCGAGATGACGCCAGGTAATGACTTCGATCAGTTCGTCCAGGGTTCCGAATCCGCCGGGGAGGACGATGAACGCGTCAGCCCACTCGGTGAGCTTCATTTTTCTTTCGTGCATGGTTTCCACGACACAGAGTTCCGTCAGGCCGTAATGCGCGACTTCCCGTTCCTCGAGAAAACGCGGAATGATTCCCCTTACGCGACCGCCGCTTTCGAGCACGGCATTGGCTATACAGCCCATCAGGCCCACATTGCCTCCTCCGAAGACAAGCGTGATTCCCCGTTGTGCAAGCCCTCTGCCGAGTTCGGATGCGGCATTGAAAAACGTTGCGGGCGAACGGTTGCTCGAGCTGCAATAGACGGTGACGGATTTTGCCATTTGCCGGGTGTCGTGTTTTTCGGTTTGATGGATTGTTTTCAACGGTTACGGGTTATGCTGTCGTCGGCCCTGCTGTAGACATAGGTTCTGGGGGCGGTGAGCTTGAGAACGTTGTACAGGGCGGCGGCCCTGTCCCAGAGATCGGCGTCCTCGGCGTAGTCGAGATTCCTGAACCCCCCGAGCGAGAAAAAAACCTCGCGCCGACCGAAGAGGGTGCCGCCGAGAATGCAGTCGCCGATGTGGACCGTTCTCTCGGGGTCGAACCGGTCGACCACGCGAATGTCGTCTTCTCCCCGGAACCCTCCGCTCAGCAGATCCGGTGACGGGTCGGACGCCATGACGGCCATGCGGGATTCAAGGTGGCGCGGCAGGTAGCTGTCGTCACTGTCGAGGAAGGTGATGTAACGGCCGAAAGAGGCCTGGATGCCGGCGTTCCTCGACAGCGCCGCGCCCCGGTTGGCATGTCTCATGTAGCGTATGTTTCCGCCTTTGGCGATGAATGAGTCGATGATCGCCGGGGTTTCGTCCGTGCCGCCGTCGTCGACCACGATCAGTTCCCAGTCGGTGAACGTCTGGGCGATAACGCTTTCAAGGGCATCTGGAAGGGTTTTTTCCCGGTTGAAGGTCGGCAGGATCACCGATACGGCGGGTTCGGGTTGAAAGCGGGTGGTTTCCATGTTCCGTTCCTCAGGGTTCGCCCGTGACACGTACGAAAACCTCGCGGTCTCTCGGCCTGTTGTCATGATCGACAAACACGATCTGCTGCCACGTGCCCCGCACGATCTTTCCGGAACTTATCGGGAGCGTCGCCGAAGGCCCCATCAGCGAGGCCCGCATGTGGGAAAATCCGTTGTCGTCGCCCCATGTCTCCGAGTGGCGGCTCCGTTCGGTCGAGGGGACAAGCTGCTGGAGTTTTTCCCGAAAATCGGCCACGAGCGCGGGTTCGAACTCCATGGTCGTGACCGAAGCCGTAGAACCGATTGCACAGACAAGCACCAGTCCTTCGCCTATACCGGATTCGGCGACCGTTTTTTCAACCTGCGCGGTCAGGTCGACGATATCCGAGAAGCCCTTTGCCGCTATGTTGAGAGTTTTTCCGTATGTCATGGCCCGATGGTTTGAACGGTTCGTACGGCGAAAGCGCATACCAGCATGCCTGCCACCAGGAAGTTCTGCGCGATGGCGTTATAGCGGACGTCCATCGTTTTCGGGGACTGTACGAGGCCGAACTGCAGCATCAGCTGCGGAAAGACCAGCAGCGCAACGGCGAGGGCAAAGGCCGGCTGTCCGAGGAGAAGCATATAGACGGCGGCCATCAACTGCCCGGCATTGATAAGCACCGAGGCTATGATCGCAGCCTTGCGGGCGCCGAAAACGGCCGGCAGCGTTCGGATGCCGACCTGCCGGTCTCCTTCGATGGACTTGAAGTCGTTGATGGTCATGGTTCCGGTGCTGGCTATCGTGAACAGTCCGGCGACGATGAGCGAGGGTGTCAGGCTTTCAAGCGAGACCCCGGGCCTGTAGGCGATTTCTCCCGCGATCCACGGGATGACCAGGTAGGAGACGGCGACGATGATGTTTCCCGCCCAGAGACGTTTTTTGAGTTTGACGGGATTTGCGCTGTAAAGATGCGCATTGACGATGCCTATGACCACGTACAGTGCGATGAGGGGATGTATCAGGTAGCCGACGACGACCGAAAGCAGGGACCATATCGCGATGAGCACGGTTGCGTTGCGCAGCGATATGGCGCCTCCGGGAATCGGGCGCCAGGGTTCGTTGATTTCGTCGAGATCACGGTCGAAATAATCGTTGAGCATCTGACAGGTGCCGCTCGCCAGGGGACCCGTCAGCAGCACGCCGAGAAGGAACTTCACGCCGGTGATATCCTGCCAGCCGAACGATCCGCTGGCGACCGCTCCGCACAGAAAACTCCATATGACCGGTATCCATGTCACCGGTTTGAGAAAACGTATCAGCAGCGCCACGCTTGACAGGTGCACGGCCGTTCTTTTGCCCGGAGCGACCTGCTTGCGGACATTCAGGCCGTGCTGTCCGTCGCGCCGTTTTCCTGGTTCGAATGCTGAATCGTTATGCGGGGAAGAACCGCTCACCCTACTGCGATTAAGATTGCTCCGGCCGTCTCGGTCCGGGAGGAAGGTTTGAAAGGAACACGTAAAACTAAAGAACCGAACGACATATCACAAACCGGCAGGAGAAAAAGCCGTTAAAATCGAACCATGAGAATGTTGCCGGTACGCATCCCGCCCTTTTCAGGTGCGCGCACCCCGAAGGCCGGAAAGTCGGGAAAAATAAAAGCGGCCCGCAAAGGCCGCTTTTATTGTATCGTAAAACGGATAAGAGACTCAGCCCTGAACGATGCATTCTGCCGGGCAGACTGCTACGCAGGCCTGCTCGCTCTGACCCGCGCACTCGTCGCACGTGTTGGGATCGATGATGTAGATATCGTCACCGGCGGAGATAGCCTGGGTCGGGCATTCGGGTTCGCATGCTCCGCAGTAGGTGCATTCTTCGGTAATGTAAAGTGCCATGTTACTTCCTCTCTTAAGAGTTTCGTGAAATAAATGAGAAAGAAAAGAACTCTGTGGGTTAAAACAGAAGTCTAATATAAAACTTTTTTCATCCCTGCAAAACAAACATATCGGCATACGCATAACGTGCCCATTCCCGTTTTGCGGGTCGTTACCGGGCGTGTTGCGGCGAGTCGGGAAATTGCGCCGGCAGCGCTGTTCGAGACCGCGTTATACCTTGATGATGCAGTCTACGGGGCAGACCGCCACGCAGGCGGGTTCATCGAAATACCCTTCGCAGTCGATGCAGAGGCTTTCGTCTATGATGTAGATGTCGTCGCCGGCTGAAATCGCATTTACCGGGCATTCCGGCTCACAGGCCGCGCAGTAGGTGCATTCGTCGGTAATTCGGTGTGCCATGATACTTGATGTTGTGCGTTGTCGTTATGCCTTGTCTACACAGTGAACAGGGAGCGGTTCCGGCGCTCCCTCCGAAAATGCGTAACGGCTTTCATGGCGACATAGTTCCGCCGGTCCCTCAAATTCGGCCCTGTTCTTCTTCTTTTTCGTAGGCGTTGATGATGTCGCGGACGAGCTTGTGGCGCACGACGTCCGATTTGTCGAGAAAAACGAAGCTTATGCCCCGGATATTCTGGAGAATGTCGCGCGCGTTCATCAGGCCCGACTCCACTTCGCGGGGAAGATCGATCTGCGTCACGTCGCCCGTAATGATCGCCCGTGAGTTTATGCCGAGCCGTGTCAGGCACATTTTCATCTGCTTGTTCGAGGCGTTCTGCGCTTCGTCGAGAATGATGAAAGAGTTGTTGAGCGTTCTGCCCCTCATGTAGGCAAGCGGGACGATTTCGATCACGCGCTGTTCGGTCAGGGTCCTGAGTTTCTCGGCGGTGAGCATATCCTGGAGAGCGTCATAGAGGGGTCGCAGGTACGGATCGATCTTCTGGGCCAGGTCGCCCGGCAGGAACCCGAGGCTTTCTCCGGCTTCGACCGCGGGGCGGGCGAGCACGATCCGCTTGACTTTTTTCGCTTTCCAGGCTGCTACGGCTATAGCGACGGCCGTATAGGTCTTGCCTGTGCCGGCGGGACCTATGGCGAAAAGGATGTCGTTTGTTTTCGCTTCGAGCACCATTTTGCGCTGGCCATTCGTTTTTGCCCTGACGGTATAGTCTTTCGTCGATACGATCGTATCGCTTTCGGAAGAGGGAACTCCTGTTTCCGGAGGCGGCGGGGAACAGGCGAGTCCCAGAATGGCGTCGATGTCGCTTTCGAGGATTTCGCCGTGCTGGTTGGCCAGAAAAATCATTTCCCTGAAAATCCGGTCGAGGAGCCGAAGTTCCCCGGCTTCTCCCTTCATGGTCACGGTGTTGCCGCGTGCGCCGACAAGCGCGTGGGGAAACTCCTGTCGTATTTTCTTCAGATACGCATCGTGAGGCCCGAAAATGATGACGGGTTCGATGCCGGTGATTTCAATCGATTTTTCCTGTTGCAAACGCTGCGGTTTTGATTGTTGATTCAGGTGCGCTGCCGGTCGAGATACGGGTTCGCCGTCGCAAGGTGGTTGCAGACATAATCCCGTACGCCCTCCTCGAGCGGCGAGGGGTCGACGGGGCAGCCATAGGCTTTGAGTTTTGCGGCTTCGGCCTGTGTGAAATACTGATATTTGTCGCGAAGCTTTTCAGGCATGGGGACGTAACGGATGGACGGTTCACGCTCCATTGCGGAGAACGTGGCGCCGACAAGGTCGCGGAAACTCCTGGCTTTTCCGCTGCCGACGTTGAAAATGCCGTTGACCGAGGGGTTTTCGAGCAGCCAGAGCATGATGGCCGTGCAATCCTTGACGTAGATGAAGTCGCGCATCTGTTCGCCGTGCCGGTAATCGCTCCGATGCGATTCGAAAAGCCGGACTTCGCCGGTTTCGCGTATCTGGTTGAATGCCTTGAAGACGACGCTGCTCATGTCGCCCTTGTGATATTCGTTCGGGCCGAAGACGTTGAAGAATTTAAGTCCCGCGAATTTTGCAAGCGCTCCCGACCTGAGAGCCCAGAGATCGAACAACTGCTTCGAGTAGCCGTACATGTTCAGGGGACGGAGACTTTCGAGGTGCTCCTCCTCGTCGCTGTATCCTCTTGAGCCGTCGCCGTACGTCGCCGCGCTGGACGCGTAAACGAATCGTATCCCTTCGGCAATGCAGTGGGTGGCCAGTTCCTTCGAGAACTCGTAGTTGTTTTTCAGCAGGAGGTCGGCGTCGGTTTCAGTCGTGTCGCTGATCGCTCCCATGTGAATGACGGCGCTGATCCCGCCGGGTACCCTGCCGGACGAAAGCCGTTCGAGAAAGTCGTTTTTGTGTATGAAGTCCCTGAATCCGAGACCCGCGAGGTTTTTCCATTTTCCGGTTGTTGCCGAGGCAAGTTCATCGACGACAATGACGTCTTCAATGCCGTTTCGGTTCAGTTCCCACAGCATGGCGCTGCCGATAAAGCCCGCGCCACCGGTAATGACGATCATGCGGTTTCTGGTGTTGATTGGATGGAACGCCTGTGGTGGAAATATACTCCGGGCTGCGGAAAAACAAAAGGGCCGCTTCCTTGCGAAGCGGCCCTTTTGCCGGATATCTCATGCCGACGCCTTGAGAAGGCCGTCGAGCACAAGGGACTTTCTGCCCCAGAAAAGCCAGGTGCGTATGGTTTCAACAGGTTTGCCGAGTATATCGGAAATCTGACGATGTTTCATGCCGCTGATCGCCGCAAGCAGTACGGCAAGCTTCACGTCCGCCGCACGTTTTCTCATTTCACGGAGTTCGGCTGACGATTTTCCGTTTTCGTGCTCGAGCAGGGCGAGTTCGGCATGCTGTCCGTAACGGTCGACGTAGGTGTTTCGGAAGCGTTTCAGAAGCTCGGTTTCGGGGCTCTCTTCACCAGCCTTCTGGTACGTATCGCGTACGAGCTCCTCCGAAGCCCGTTCACTGCCGGTCATCCAGTATGCAAGGCTGTAGATATCGTCGAGTATATCGAGAGGCGTTTTGCTGATTCGTATCATCATTTCCTCCTTCTTGTAAACAGGATTAAATTTATCTTGTTTTAAGTTATGGAAAAAAAACGGGAAATCAAGCTCTTTTTTGTGACAATCGTTTAAAAAGGGGATATTTTTCCTGTGGAGCCCGTATGGATTATGTTATCGTTTCCGGTTTCTTATAGTTTGACGGGAACAGAAAGGATTTCTTGCGCTTCCGGTCGGCTTCCGATCGCGATTTTTCCCGGCGGGCGGGTTTCTGCACGGCGAGGAGCATGAAGGGACGCGCGCACGGTTTTTCTTATCAGAATTCAGCACATCATGAAGAACGATTACACCGCTTATCTGAATCCGGCATTGCGGCGCATCGAAGCCTACAAGGTCGAGGGCGGACAGCAGGCGGATATTAAACTGAACCAGAACGAAAGCCCTTTCGATCTGCCGCTCTGGCTGAAAGAGGCCATCATGGAGGAATTCAAGCATGAACAATGGAACCGTTATCCGGATATTCTTCCTTTCAGGGGAATCAGGGCCTATGCGGATTTTCTCGGGGTTTCTCCGGATTGCGTGATGATGAGCAACGGTTCCAACGAAATGCTCTATACCATCTTCCTGGCCTGTCTCGAAAAAGGGAGCAAGGTGCTCATTCCACAGCCGTCGTTCTCTCTCTACGAAAAGCTCGCGATTCTCCTGCAGGCGGAAATCGTGCCGGTGCCCATGCACGACGATCTTTCTTTCGACGTGGAGGGGATAATCAGGAAGGCCCGTGAGGAGTCGGTGCGTTTTATCGTGCTCTCCACGCCCAACAACCCGACAAGCAAGTCCATGTCCCTTGATGAGGTGCGCAGCGTGGCCGCCGGGACCGACGCCCTTGTCCTCGTCGACGAGGCCTATATGGAGTTTTCCGAAGAGGAGTCCGCCCTCGGGCTTGTCGCCGGGATGGCCAACATCATGGTCCTCAGAACCATGTCGAAAGCCCTTGCCCTTGCCGGTATGCGCATCGGATTCGCCATTGCCGATCCGGAGTTGCTTTCCGAGATAGCAAAGCCGAAAATACCCTTTACGTCCAGCAGGCTCTCCGAAATAACCCTTCGTCACGTGCTCGAAAACTATTATCTCGTCGAAGAGGCCGTTGCAGGCATTCTGCGGGAGCGGAAGCGGGTTTTCGATGCATTACAGGGGAAGGAGGGAATCAGGGTTTATGAAAGTGACGCGAACTTTCTTATTATCAGGGTTCCCGACGCCGGAAAGGTGTTTTCCGCGCTCGCCGCGAAAGGGATACTCGTTCGGAACGTCTCGGGCTATCCATTGATGAAAAACTGCCTGCGCTTCAACATCGGTCACGGGACTGAAAACGATCGACTGCTCGCCGAGCTGGAAAAAATGTTGTGATCATGGCGTTACGGAAACTGCATGGTGACGAAATGGGCCGTTTGAGCGTTGAGGAATATGCCGGAGCGGGAAAGCATCCGGTGACGCTGCTCCTGCACAACATTCGCAGCATGTACAATGTCGGTTCGATTTTCAGGAGCGCGGATGGAGCGGGGATAGAAAAAATTATTCTGACCGGTTATACGGCGACACCGCCGAGAAAAGAAATCGACAAGACGGCTCTGGGAGCCCAGAACAGCATGGAGTGGGAATACAGGCGTCATCCGGCAGAGGTGCTTCTCACCCTGAAAGCGTCGGGGGTTACGGTCTGCGGGCTCGAGATAGCCGAGAACAGCCGGAGTTATACCGATATAGGGCCGGGGGATTTTCCGCTCTGCCTCGTGCTGGGCAACGAAGTGGACGGGATCGACGACGACATTCTGGCGCTCTGCGATCACGCGATCGAGATACCCCAGTATGGGACGAAACATTCCCTGAACGTGTCGGTCGCTGCGGGAATAGCGTTGTTCGAACTGGTACGGGCTTTCAGGGAGTTCCGGCCTCTGAGGGGCTGAGGGTTAATAGTTTTACGGTTATGCTTCATTACAGGACATATGAAATTTCCCCCGAAACGCCCTGGGTCGTCTTCGTCCACGGAGCGGGCGGGAGTTCTTCCATATGGTTTCTGCAGCTCAAGGAGTTCAAAAAACATTTCAATGTCCTGATGGTCGACCTTCGGGGGCACGGGAAATCAAAAGCCCCGGCGTTGCCCAAGAAACCGCACTACAGTTTCGAGGACATCACGCTCGATATTATCGAGGTCCTCGATCACCTCGGGATCGAAAAGGCGCATTTCATAGGAATATCGCTCGGCACGATTCTCATTCGCCAGATAAGCGAACTTGCACCCGAAAGGGTCTGCTCGATGGTCATGGGGGGGGCGATTATCCGACTGAACGTCAGGGCGAGAGTGCTCGTGGCGATCGGTAACGCATTCAAGCGTTTCATCCCCTACATGTGGCTTTACAGCTTTTTCGCCTGGATCATCATGCCGCGGGCCCGGCACCGCAAGTCCCGCCTGCTGTTCGTGAACGAGGCGAAGAAAGTGGCCCAGAAAGAATTCATGCGCTGGTTCAAGCTGACCGGCGAGCTCAATCCGCTCCTGAAATATTTCGAGGAAAAAGACACGGGTATACCGACCCTGTATCTTATGGGGGAAGAGGATTACATGTTTCTGCCCGCCGTGGAATACATCGTCGCAAGACACAGGAATTCCTACCTGCAGGTGATAAGCAACTCCGGTCACGTCTGCAACGTCGACCAGCCCCACGATTTCAATTCCAGAGCGATATCCTTCATGCAGGACCGCTTTTCCTGTGCCCCTCTTCTTCAGCCCGAATAGAAATTCAG
>Ga0272443_10001990_pt1 | contig 27524 bp, 21 predicted proteins | sample SSMAcet12_FD_193581 | JGI IMG/M metagenome (GOLD analysis project Ga0272443, IMG submission 193581) | Marine sediment archaeal communities from Little Sippewissett salt marsh, Falmouth, MA, United States - SSM-Acet-12 | ecosystem: Environmental > Aquatic > Marine > Wetlands > Sediment ... | reverse complement strand
TCAACCTCATTTGCATCTTCTGTATTTACTTCAATAGTAATCTTTCCAATGATAACAGATTTTTTGGATAAAACAGTAGGCATAATCTTACTATCAAATAAATATAAAATTTTATCTTCAGGTTTTGCTATGGTTGACGAAGGCGGTGTTAGGTCCACATATTTATCAACATAAAAATCCCAGTTGTATTCTTCACTTCTGACAGTTCCACCAACTATAACAGAGTCTTGATTATCGAAAATTACAGCATTAAGATGGCCATTAATATTGGATCTTTTTAAGCCTAATTCCTTCCCATTTTTATCATAATAAATTGCACAATGTTCTGAATTATTATTCTGACCAAAACCGCTTGAACCAACAATTATGATATTTCCTTGTGAATCAACATCTATGTCACTTGAATAATCCCCTTCACCGCTAAAATACTGCCTTTCCCATAGAATTTTTGAATTGGCATCGCATTTTATTGTTGACCACTTACTCGATGTTTGAGTAAAGCCTTGTCCTCCAATGATTATATTATCCTCATAATCGATGATCATATTAACAGGTTGCATTGTATTATCAAGTCGTTTCATCCATATCTGATTCCCATTGCTATCGTATTTAATATTGTAAAGGCCCTGACCTACAAAAAATTCTATAAAAAAACCTGAATTTATTATGTTGTCCTGGGAGTCAACTGCAACCGCAGAGGCAATATCCATCATGTCCTCTTGAAATATTCTGCTCCATAATTCTTGCCCATCCGGATCAAATTTTGTTGTGATGCTTGTAAATTCATAAAAACTTAAGTTTCCGAAACCTTCCCCTAATATTATGTTGTCGTTAGAGTCAATGGCTATGCCTCCCGGGAAAGTATTATTACCTCTGCGGAAATTTTTTTGCCAGATTTCATTACCATTTTTATCAAATTTTATTAAAAACATGTTTATAGAGAGATTGTGAAATTCATCTAAAGTTGAGGCATTTGCCCCGTAAACAATAATGTTGTCTTGCGAATCTACGACGATATCAGCCGCATAGTCGACACCTGGACCATCCCATGATATGTTCCAAACCTGATTTCCACTGATATCAATTTTTAATAATATGATTTTTGAAACAAATGGCTCCAAATCAAATGAGTGGCCCGTTACTATGATGTTCCCTTCCGAGTCGTAAGTCATTGCATTCGCAGCATCCTCTATGCCCTCATCCATTATCAATGGCCAACCTTCATCTAGCATTTGTCCAAAAGCTGTTTCATCAAAATATTTCTCCATTAAAATTAGTTCTGTACTTAGATTATTTTCGACGCTTATTCCAGCAACACCAATACTGCCTATAATTATTATTGCACCGAATATAACCAACATTTTCTTATTTCTCATCTCAAAACCTCCTTTATTCATATCCTCCCAATTTTAGACTCGGATCCCCTAGTAAAATGAATTCTTCTATAGTAAAAGCATCACGATAAGGAATTTCCTTTAAAAAATTGGTTTGTGCGGTAGAAAACATCTCACCAAGGGTTGTACCTTCTTGGTAGGCTTCAAAAAACTTCAAAGCAAGATATCCCGCTCCACCATGTACACCCGTCTGATCAACCATTCCGTATGCAACTCTTGTAGCACCAATTGTAGCAATGGCTCCACCACCTTCATGTTTTACAAAGCACCATGCAAAAACAGGCAATTTTATCTGGGTGTCGATACTCAATATTTTTGCTAAGAAATCAAAAATTCTATACTGTCTATAATTTAAGACATCTTGCAAAACGAAATCAAGTTTAGCAGTGAGACAAGCATCGAAAAAAATGACAGGAAGCTTGTAATTATTTTTAAGAAAAACGATCTGCGGGGAAAGATAACATTGAAGAGTGTTTCCATTAGGTTTGTATGTTCCCATGCCGTGTTCAAAGCCATGGCCTGCGTAACATACGAAACCAGCACCATCACTGATTGCTTCGTTGATGAATTTTGGTTTAAATGTATTATCTGAAGTGAGAAGTGTGACTGGTGTAAAAGATTTCATTAAGTTTTCAATAATTCCAATGGTAAGTTCTCCCTCATTAATTCCAAAATCTGGATGAGTGTCGCCACCGATAAGAATTATTTTATTAAACCACTCTTCTCCATAAGTTTGTTGCTCGTAATGCATTATTTTATCAACGACAATGTCAACATCTTCTTTTGTATCACAAGGAAGTCTTCCAATGTATATATCTGGATAAAGGTCCAAATTATCATCAGTTTCATCTTCGTGCCAATACTCTCCATAATATCCATTATTATTTGAGTCCCAGCTACAAAAGCTTTTATCAGGAAAATATAAATCTGAATAATATAGATCTGTAAGAGCTGTTCTAGTTCTCATCCAAGTTTTTCTGATAGGTATTTTATAAATGCTACCAAACAGCAAAATATATTCAGTACCCCATTCTTCTAAAGCATCTTTTATAAAATATTTAATTTTCTCGCCATCGTCTTTACCATTAGTTGGAAAGTATTTGCTGGAATATATTTCTTCTAATGAGACTTGTTTAGTTGACATTCCATAAGAGTTTTTATGGTTAACAAGAGGTTGGATGTTATTTGTGAATTCTGATGGAGAAATAATCACCAGAGAATATTCACTATTATTGCCAAACTGGAAGGAAGGTTTTTCAACATTTACTATAAATTCTGCGCTTTTTACAAATTCCAAAATTTTTCCTTCTTCATTGTATCTTAACGGATAAAATTGGATATTAAGAATTGTAACATGCTCTCCTTCATAGATCCCCCCACCAACATCATATATGAATAATTCATCGGGGTAAAATTTATTGTTTTTAAATAATTGATGATTGTTTGTTACTTCAAAAAAAACTTGTTCTTGGGATGTTTGAGATTTAAACGAGTGCTTTAAAGCTTTATTTATCAGGATTTCCTCTGAGGGGGCATGATTACAAGATAGTGAAATAATATTTGTTCCTAGTGGAAAAGTTTTGACGATATTATAACAGGGCAATTGAGGCATATCTGGATAATTAAGTACATTATTAGCTTCTTTTAACTCTACTTTGTAATTCTCTTCACATTCGATTATGTTTGGTTGTGAAAAAATGACTTCATGGGTCCAGGTGGAAATTTCAACATTCGTGTTTTTTTGAGAGGATGCAAAGCTTATGGCACTAAAAGTACTTAAAACCATAATTCCTATAATTAGAATAGACAGTATTTTCATCAAATGTTCCTCCTAAATATTATATCATCTAGATGAGATGTATTTTATATTTGTATAATATATAAAAGATATATAAATGATTTTATTAAAATTATGGTCAATTTTAGAAAATTTGATATCAAATATTATATTTTGACCAAAATTTTGCAAAATATTCTCAATATCTTTTAAACCAATTTAAATCAGTAATTGTATCAATTTGAGTTAAGGACGAGAAGAAGTTAAAAAAATAATTACTATTATAGTGTGTCAATAATTCTTAAAATTATTTAAAATATGGAGGTATAATTCATTCAAAAAATGCAGAGGATATTATCTTGGAATGTAAACGGAATAAGGGCTGCAGAAAGAAAAGGACTTTTTCAATGGCTCCAGAAGGAAAAGCCAGACATTTTATGTCTGCAAGAAATTAAAGCTATGCCAGAGCAAGTTCCACTACATTTGAAAAACACACCAGGATATCATATTTTTTGGAACCCTGCTGAAAGAAAAGGATACAGCGGGGTTGTTACCTATACAAAGGAAAAACCCTTGCTGGTCAAAACGGGTTTCGGTATAAAACGGTTTGATAGCGAGGGTAGGGTGCTCATGACAGAATTTCCTGATTTCGTTCTGTTCAATATATATTTTCCGAATGGAAAAAAGAATAGTGATAGACTAGATTTTAAACTGGATTTCTATGATACGTTTCTTGGATTTGCGGATAATCTCAAAGCAGAAGGAAAAAATATAGTGGTCTGTGGAGATTTCAATACTGCTCATAAAGAAATCGATCTGGCTCGGCCAAAGCAAAATGAAAAAATATCGGGTTTCCTACCTATCGAACGAGCTTGGATTGATACTTTTATAGATCATGGATATGTTGATACTTTTAGACATTTCAACAAAAAACAAGGCCAATATACGTGGTGGGACATTAAAACCCGTGCCCGTGAGCGTAATGTTGGCTGGCGTATTGATTACTTTTTTGTAAATAAAGAATTTTTACCAAATGTTAAAAATGGTTTCATCATGCAATATGTAATGGGGTCAGATCACTGTCCAGTGGGGATTCAAATATAGAAAAATTGGAAGGATGAAAACACAAATAATTTTACATAATATTATAAAGATAAAACGAGTGTCGATAAAATGAAAAATTCTCTTGAATTTATTTATAAACAACAGAAGGAGCTATCAGTTCTTGGTGGAATTGGAGCACTTCTTGGCTGGGATCATATGACTTACATGCCCCCTGCTGGAGCAGCTGAACGGTCTGAACAAGCTGCTCTTCTTTCAAAACTTTCACACGAGATTGTAATTTCTGATGAATTTTGGAAACACATCACTAGATTATCGAAGAATATCGATGATCTTGATAAAAAAGACCGAAATGTTGTAAGCAGATTGGAAAAAGATGTGGAAAAGGCACGAAAAATCCCTTCTGATTTTGTAGAAAGAATGGCAAAAATTACCACTTTTGCGTATCAAGCATGGGAGAACGCTAGAGCTAAAAACGAATTCAAAATTTTTGCACCCAATCTTGAAAAAATAATTGATCTTGAAAAGGAATATTGCGATTATATCAAACTTCCTGGTCCATCATATAACAGCCTGCTTGATGATTATGAGGAGGGGATGACCGTTAAAAAACTTGAGCAAGAATTTTCTTTTTTAGAATCCAAGCTGGTAGAAATTCTTGAAAAAATTAAATCAAGTCAAATTTATGAGAAACAAAAAAAACCGAATATTAAACTTGAAAGCGAGAAACAAAAAAAATTATGCAATCTTATTTATGAGAAAATGAATCTTTCTAAGCAAAGAGCGAGAATCGATATATCTACTCATCCTTTTACCACGTCAATTGGTAATGATGATGTGAGGATTACGACCAATTATGAGCATGAAAATCCTCTTTTTTCATTTTTTTCAACTGTTCATGAGGCAGGGCATGCTTTATACGAGCTAGGTATGCCAAGAAATGATTACAAGGATACAGTTATTTCTGATTCGCCCTCCCTTGGCCTTCACGAATCTCAATCACGTTTTTGGGAAAACATGATTGCAAGAAATTACAACTTCTGGGAATATTTTCTTCCAATATTCAAGAAGATGTCATCTAACGGTTTTTCACATTTTGATCTTGAACAATGGTATAAACTTGTAAATCAAGTCCGTCCATCACTTATACGTGTTGAGGCCGATGAGTTGACATACTGTCTTCACGTTGTACTGAGATTCGAAATTGAAGTGGGGCTAATGAGTGATAAAATTAATGTTTCTGAATTACCGGAAGTCTGGAATGAAAAAATGGATAAATTGCTTGCAATAACACCAAGAAATGATAAAGAAGGAGTACTTCAAGACATGCATTGGAGTGGTGGGAGTTTTGGCTACTTCCCAACATATGCAATTGGAACAATTTATGCTTCTCAATTATTCAAAAAACTATCTGAGGAAAATTTAAAAGTGAAAACTGAAATCCAACAAGGCAATTTTAAAAATATTCTAGCTTGGCTAGACAAAAAAGTTCATCGATATGGCAGATTAATAACTGCAGATGAAATAATAAAAAAAGCATGTGGAGAGGGATTAAATTCAAAGGCTTTTGTAAATTATTTAAAAGAAAAATATTATAAAATTTACGAGGTCTAGCTACTATTTCTACGCTCCAAATTTTTCAAGTTTTTGGGCATTTGCCAGTGCGAGAGGAATAAGATCAACTGCTGGAATTCTTGGTCCAAGTCCCCCAGAAATACAAGCTCTTTCTCCAAAACTTTTTACATTGTCTGGCCTGCATATTTCAGACCAAATAATCGTCGGTACCGGATGCCAACTGTGCTTTTTCATAATTGCAGGGGTGGAATGATCGCCTGTAACTAATACAACATCTGGCTTTAATGCTAAAAGTCTGGGAATTTCTTTATCAACTTCTTCTATGACTCTAACCTTTCTATCAAAATCTCCATCCTCTCCAGAACTATCGGTGGGTTTAATGTGAATAAAAAAGAAATCAAAATTATTCCAATTTTCTTCAAGAGTGCTAAACTCATCCTGAATAGTTGTCCCTGTTTCTAATAACTCCATTCCAAGGAGTCTTGCAAGACCGCGGTACATTGGATAAGCGGCAATCGCGGCACTTTTAATGCCGAACGCCTCTTCATAGGATGGCCAATCAGGTTTCTGAGAAAAACCGCGCAGTAAAACCATATTTGCAGGATGAGACTTTTTCAACAACGCTTTTGCTTGTTCTAAAAAATTATTAACAATCGCGATGGTTGAATCTTCTTTACTAGTAAAACCCCTGGGGTTTAAAGGAGCAACCCCAATCTCTTGAGGATCAGTATCGAAAAGATCCCCAGACAAGCCTTCTCCTCTCAAAACCAAAAGAAATCTATGTTCTTTTACTGTTTTTATAAAAACCTCAACTCTCGGTATTTGTATCTCACCAAGTAATTTACACAATTCCATATTTTTTTCAGTTGAGATCCGGCCAGCCCTGCGATCAATAACTTTCCCCTGGTCATCAATTGTACAAAAGTTGCCTCTAGCTGCAACGTCGTCCTTTTGAAGATTGAAACCGATCCCATGGGCTGCTAAAACCCCGCGACCTACCTGATATTTTATTGGATTGTATCCAAATACGCCCAAATGGCCAGGGCCACTTCCGGGGGTTATTCCCGGATTTACTGGGATGTGCAAACCGCAAATACCATGAGAAGCTAATTCATCAAAATTGGGAGTATGCGCTGCTTCAAGTTCTGTTTTATTATCAGATTTTCTTGGAAGTCCACCAATGCCATCTAATATCAACAATACAATTTTTGTATCAGATTTTTTAACCAATTTTTGAATAAAATTTAAATCCATATTTTACCAACACCTCTCACGAAATCAAAAAAGATTTTGAGATCTCACAAAATACTGAGAGAAATATTAATCGTTGTTAATAAGCGTTATGATGTAGATACATGAAATGTGCAATTGGACGCATTGTTAACAATAATATATATAGACAAAACATAAATATCCGTTCTGTTATCCCAAGTGTTCACTTAATTAGACGATACTATGCCAATAAAAAAAATAAAATGTCCAAAATGTAATGAAATTTTTACCATTTCAGGGGATTCTGGCGAGATTATAAAAGTAAGTTGTCCTGTATGCGGACTAGCAGGAAAATTTACTTTTCCAACAACGCGTACAAAACAAGGTGAAGCTACAATAACCGTTCAAAATCTCAAAAAAATATATGGAGATCTTGTAGCTGTAAATGACATATCTTTCGAGGTTAAAAAAGGCGAGGTATTTGCATTTCTTGGCCCAAACGGTGCGGGAAAAACTACGACTGTTGAAATGATCGAATCAATACGTCAACCAACCAATGGAAAAATTACCATACTTGGAAGAGATATAAAAAATTCTTTTAATGAAATTAAATCAAAAATCGGCATACTTCCGCAGGAATTCCATTCTTTTGAAAGACTTACCATTAGAGAGACACTTGAGTATTTTTCCAAACTTTATGATAGAAGAGCAAACATTGATGATATTATTCTTGCAATGGACTTAAAGGACAAGTCAAACACTTTATACAAGGAGCTTTCTGGTGGACAAAAACAGCGTGTTGGAGTAGCCATTTCACTAGTAAATGACCCAGATATAATATTTTTAGATGAACCCACAACTGGATTGGATCCAAAAGCAAGAAGAGAGGTGTGGGAAGTTATTTCAGGATTACGCAATAAGGGAAAAACCGTGTTTTTAACTACTCACTATATGGAGGAAGCGGAATATCTGGCTGACCATATTGCAATTATTCATAAGGGAAAAATCATCGCAGAAGGTTCGCTAGAAGATTTGGTAACAAGATATGGTAAAGGAAGTTTACTTCACATTAGGGGCTGTAACTCCTATGATATAATTGACACTTTGAAGGACAAGGGATTTGAGGCATATAGCGAGGGAAATGGAAATATCGCAGTTAAAATAGAATTCAAAGAGCGGGTTCTGGATGTATTATCAATTCTAAGACACCAATGTGTCGAATACAGCAGCATTGATATCAGGCGGTCAAATCTTGAAGAGATATTTTTGACTCTAACGGGTGCAAGACTATCGGAGGTAGCATCATGAACTTGAGATTTATTGGGGCAGATTTATACTCAAGTATAAGACAATGGCTTAGAAGCATCGGAACCGTTTTCTGGACTTTGCTGTTTCCGGTTCTTCTAATTATGATTTTCGGTGCTATTTTCTCTGGTGCAGGTGATGTTAATTATGATGTTGTTGTACAGGATCTTGACAATTCAACTTTTTCAGAAAAATTCATTCAAATTCTTGAAAATATTTCAGTTTTAAGGTTGGATACCGATATAACAGATGATGAAAACATTTCAGATTATATGCGCGATAAAGACATATCTGCGGCTTTAGTAATTCCCAATGGTTTTGAAACACAGCTTCAACAGGCGTTCATTAATCAGAATATAACAGTTAATCTTCAATTTTACTTTGATCCATCCGATCAATCCACGACCCCCATAATTAGAAATATTGTAGCAAGTACACTCAATGAATTCAACATGAATGTAACTAACGGTAGACGTATAATAGGGGTGGAAGAGAAGAGCACCCTTGGTGAAGATTATGGTTTTATTGATTTCTTTGTCCCAGGGATAATTGGATTTACCATAATGACCTCATGTATTTATGGAAGTATCGAAAGAAATACAAAATACCGTAAAGATGGAATTCTTAGAAAGCTTCTAACAATGCCTATTTCTCGAGCAGATTGGATAATATCAAAGATGCTATTTATGCTCTTTCTTTCTTTTATTTCTGCATCTGTAATTCTTCTAGTTGGAATATTGGTTTGGGGTCTCAATATAAAAATCAATATTATCTTCTTTATGATTATAATTGCAACAAGCTTCTTGTTTTCAGGTATGGGAATGATAATCAGCAGATTTGTAAAAGATGAAGAAACTGCGGATATGGCGGGCGGGGCCATTACTTTTCCAATGATGTTTCTTGCAGTAACATTTTTTCCACTAGATCAAATGCCTGCCTTTCTTCAGAACTTTGCTCAGATTCTTCCACTCTACTACGTAAACGAGGCACTGCGAAATGCAATGATTTATTCCAATATTGAAAAATCCCTGAATTTTAGTGCTTTTGTATTAGTCTTTGCAGCAATATTTTTCTTCCTTGGGGTAATTTTAACAAAATGGAAGGAAGAATAAAATCATTCCTTTGATGATTGCCCGTAAGAGGTATTTTTAAAAAACCCAAAATCTATATTGCCCCAGTCGTCAAAATCACCAGGTCCATGTAACCCATCTGAATAATTCAGTATATCCCAAGTGTATCGATAATTCATGCAGCTTTTATAATTACTAAATTGCCAATATTCCCAAAACCATGGCAAAACCGAGGCGCGATTGTCATTTCCACCAAAATCATCGGCAAATAGGCCAAGAGTGTGGCCAGTTTCATGCATAGAACCAGTTACGATTAGTTGCCCTCGTTCATATTTTGGGTTTGCATCAGCAAGCATCTGACCAGAAATACAAAAGGAATTGAGATGGGCCCAACCAATGAATGCAAACCCATTTCCAGGTCCGTAATTACAAATCAAACCATAATGGAAAACATTTTTTCTAGGATTATTTAGATCATTATTCAGAAAGCTATTCCAGTAGATATCTTTTAAAACATCATAATAAAAACCATCCCTATATGGAATCTCTTCCCCTCCACCTAACTCGCCTGTATCTACGTGAAGAGAAATATTGTGTTCGGTAAAACGCTGCTTCATTTCATCTATTAGATTTTCAGGAGGCTTATTTGTTTCGTCAGCAGCTAAAGTAGCCATCCAATCAAATTCAATAAATATATCCTTTCGAAATGGATTTGCACCATATTGTTCAGCAAAACATTCATCGACGTTTGATAACGCATCCCCATCGGGGTCTAAATTAATATGATCATCCCATTTGTTTTTATTATAACCCCATTTCTCCTCCCAATCATCAGGTACACCATCTGAATCAGAATCATTTCCCGGCAAAATTAATATTTCATCCCCATAACCATTTCTATTGATCTTTGTAAATCTTTCCGATACTTCCCAGGATGATCCCGCCTCTATTATTTGTTTAAAATACCAAGGATAAAAATCGATACTTCCAGGATCTTTTCTAATCCTATCTGCAATTCTTATTTCTGAAAACATGGGTCCAAGAAAGGTGCCCCACCAGTTATTGGCAGCGCTACAACTTACTCCTTTTACGTGAAGACCAACAATGGAATTGTTAAAGATATTACATTTATTGATATTCACATTACTATCTGAAACGTGCACACCGAAACGAAAATTATCTGTTATTTTACACAGCGTAATTAAAATATCTTTTGAATCGCGCTCTGCCGATATGGTGGAATGGGTATTATGTGATAATGTACAATGACTCATTGTTAAAGTCGAACAATTATCGAAATCAACACCAAATCCATTGTAAAAAATGTTGCAATTCTCAAAAGAAATGTTATTACAATTTAAAAGAAAAGCACCTCCTTGATTGTCATTATTATCACATATCGCTGATTCAGAAAAAGAAATATTTGAGGAGTCAATCATTAAACATCCAACGCCATTGGTATATATGTAACACCCATAAACATAGATTGTCTTTGATTTTTCTGAATGAATTCCAAAAGCACTATGTGAAAGTTCACAACTACCAATGGTAATATTTGAGGAATGATTTAAAAAAACACCTTCCCCATTTGTATGCAATAAACAATTTCGAATTTCAACGTTTTTTGATGCATTTAGATAGATGCCATTTCTCGTTCTGTATATTATACAATCATCAATTAATACGCGATTTGATGATATTTCCAATCCAGCATCGCTTGAAAAACCGCCTGAATTCCTTATGGTAACCCCACTTAGTTCTACACTATCACTTAATATATTTATTGTAGAACCGTCATATGATCCATCAATTATTGTACTATTTGGATCTTCTCCAAAAATTTTGACAGACTTACTAATGTTGAATTTTTCATAATATGTTCCTGAAAAAATATAAATTATGTCATTATCAGATGCGTTTTCGATTCCTTGAAAAATATATCGATATGGGTAATCTATTGTACCTTGCCAAGGGCCATATTTATTATCATCATCAACATAGATTTCTTCTGTAAAATTTAAAGAAATATCATTGCTAGATGATTGGCTACCCATCACCGCTTCAAAACAAATCAATAATAAAATACAAATAAGAAAAGCTGATAATTTTTTCAATTAATTAATGCCCCCAGTAAATGTTTTCCTAAAAAGGATTATTTTACTTATTTAAAAAGATTATGTATAATTAATATAATTATAATCTTATAATTTAATTCATAATTAAAACTGTTGATATAATTAGAAAACCCCAGTTTCTGTTTACGATATTTTTTTCGACAATAGATGAGAGTTTTTACAATCTTTTTTAAATATTCAGCAAACTCACCAAAAATTCGCAATTTTGCGGGTCAAAAAAGAAAAATATAAGTGCTATAAATGCATTTGGTTAAATGGGATGTACTCAATGGAAAATATTGTAAATCAGTTTGGTCAAGATGCTGGAAGAATATGGAATACTCTACATGAACGAGGGTCTTTGACAGAACAAGAAATATTACAAACCACCCGGTTGTACCCTAATGAGTTTTATACTGCAATAGGGTGGCTCGCAAGGGAAAATAAAATTAGAAGGGAAGGTCAATTCTACAGTCTTGGAGACACAAATTTAAATGAAAAAATTGGCTATGATGCTGGAAAAATTTGGAATGCATTAAATTGGCATAAAGAAATTGACCTTCAGTATTTACCTAAATTTGCCGAAATGCCGCTCAGAGATGCATTATGCGCGCTTGGCTGGTTAGCAAAAGAAGAAAAACTAAAAGTAAAAACATTAAAAACGGATGGATATCAAATTATATTTGGATTAAGATAAAATAAATCTTACACAGGCATCTGGCTGTTGAAAATTCTAAACAATTCGGTTATACTAAGTTCTATAAATGACGAATTGAAGTAAAATTTATTTTAAAAAATTTGAATGAGATTAAATAAAAACACCGAAATCAGTAGTATAATTTTTTATAATTCTCCCGAGAGGCTTTTTGTTCCAATCAAAGTTTTTGAATCAGTAACGCCCTTAAGCGCCCGTATTTTCACAATTACTACTTTTCCGATGGAATCAATGTCTGAAGTTTCGATTTTAATTAAGATGTCATATTCTCCAAAAAGTGGATGAACTTCAGTTACTTCAGGTATCTTTTTTAAATCTTCATATACTTCCTTTTCATATAAGGGACTTATACTCAATAATGCGAATCCTAGTGCCATATTATGGAATAGTTTTCATCTATCAAATAATTTTCTTTTTACCAAAGTTTATGATTTTTTAAGTAACTAATCTTAACCCAATATCTGATGATACCTTGTCAAGCATTGACAAATTTTATATACGGAAATAGCGTTACATGTGCTAACAATTGACTTAGGAGGTGTTATATGGAGGAAAATATTAGAACAAGCATTACTGACATTACCCAAAAGGAATTAGATCTTTTGGGAAGACATCTGGATGTACTCAAAACAGTTAAGGATCAGGGTCCAATCGGCATTATTCGTCTTTCACAAATAACGGGTCAACCTCAACACATGATTAGATACTCCCTAAGGACCCTTGAAAGAGATGGTATTATCGTTCCTTCTCCACAAGGAGCAATAATAACAGAGAAAGCCCAAAACTCCCTTGATACTCTTCTTACGAACCTAGACGAAATGCAAAGCACCGTAATGAACCTTAAAAATAAATTAAAATAAAAACATTTGCATAAAAAATAATAATATTGGCAATTGGTTGAAACAATATAATTATATATCACAAACAAATAACGCACTAATACATTGAAAGGAGAAATGCCAATGAATATTGCCAAAAAGTTGATAGTGGCACTGGGTATGTGTTGTATCATAATAGGAGCCATGTATTCAGCTACAGCAGCAGATGAAAACCAAACTATAAATGATAACAAAGACGATGTTCTCTCACTTAATATATATGGTGATGATTTAAATTTTACAGATCAAAAATCCAATATAGATATAAAAACGGCCACTTACCAACATAACGACGGCGTTAGACAAGTAACACTGACACTTGAGGTGTATGGCCAGATAGAAGACAGAGGTAATATAGATATAACAGATCTCAGTGATATAACAAGTGCGATTAGCAGAGTTTCATATGGATTTATAATTACTACGTCAGAAGTTGTATATCAGATTGAATATGTAAACCAAAAATGTAAAGTAATTTATTTAGACGAAACAGAGGAAAATATTACCAGCTTTTCCGTTAATGACGGAACACTTCAAGTCAACTTTGATTTAATTAATGCTGATGAAACATATACTGAGATGATTGCCAATACTCAAGATATTTTATTTGATCTCAACTCTGGGGAGGCCAACTTGTATATGGATATAGCCCCAGATGATTACCAACTAACCGTCGATGCAGGCGGCCCATACGAAGCCGAAGTTGGCGAATCAATTTCGTTTCAAGGAGAAGCAGAATATCTAATTCCAAGACCTGTTGAAAATTTTGACTTCAGTTGGAATTTTGACGATGGTACCACGAGCAGTCTACAAAATCCGACCCATAATTACAACGAAGCCGGTAACTATACTGTAACGTTAACAGTTACCGATGAATCCGGATCTGTCGCAAATGCCACTGCCGATGTAACAATTACTGGCGGTAGTTCGAGTAATGGAAATGGGCAGTCTAATGGTCAATCAGATGCGGGTCTTCTATTATTTGTTGCAATAATAGCAATTATTGTGATTATTGGTATAGTTGTCTTGGTACTCATTATAAGGAGATAAAAAATCATTAAATTTTTTTTATTCTCTCTTTCTTTTTAGTTATCTTTTTATGTATCGAATTGATGATGTTGGAGAGGCAAAATTTATGGCCGAAGCAGAAAGCAAACATGTTTATAAAAAAAGACCAGCTTGGGAAATCCTTTCAAATGAAAACATACAACAAGCCTTCGATTTTTCAGAACATTACAAAAGATTTCTTTCCGAAGTTAAAACTGAAAGAGAGGCAGTTATAAAAATCAAGGAAATGACTGATCAAAAAAATAAAAATATATTGCTTAACAGGGAATCAGGAGCCGCAATAGTTGTTCCAGGGTATAAACCTCTCACGGATGGTTTGCGTATTGTAATATCTCATATAGATTCACCTCGTTTAGATTTAAAACAAATTCCTTTATTTGAAGATTCAGATAGCAACCTTGCTTTATTGGAAACTCATTATTATGGTGGGATTAAAAAATTTCATTGGGTAACGATCCCTCTTGCTTTGCATGGCATAATCATAAAAAAAGACGGAAACAAAATTACATTTAGAATTGGAGAGGAAGAAAAAGATCCAATTTTTTCTGTACCAGACCTCTTGCCCCACTTATCTCATGATGTCCAGGATACTAAAAAAATGCAAGACGCCATTAATGCAGAAAATCTAGATATTGTTGTTGGAAACAGGCCCGTAGTTGGAGAATTTAAAAATAAAATTAAGACAGCAATTTTAGAAAAATTGCACGAAAACTATGGTCTTATAGAGGAAGATTTTATTTCCGCAGAAATTGAGGCAGTTCCGGCTTTCATACCAAAAGATTTAGGTTTTGATCGATCTATGGTTGCCGCTTATGGCCAGGATGACCGTGCCTGTGCATATACTGCATTGCAGGCAATTTTGGATATAGAAAATCCTAATCATACTGCAATTTCCATTTTTGTTGACAAAGAAGAAATCGGAAGTGAAGGAAACGCATCAGCTCAAGTTACCACCTTTATTAGATCAATTATAAAAACGATAGATCCACAAGTTGATTTGGATAATGTTATGCTCAAATCAAAAGTCATATCCGCAGATGTCAATGCAGCAGTAACGCCAAATTACACAGAAGTTTTTGAACTTAAAAACGCCTCTACACTCGGACATGGCGTTGTGATGTCAAAATACACTGGTCATGGTGGCAAATATTCTGCTAATGATGCCTCCGCAGAATACGTATCTGAAATAAGAGAACTACTAAATTCTAAAAGTATTCCATGGCAGACAGGTGAACTTGGAAAGGTCGAAAAAGGTGGGGGAGGCACTGTTGCCAAATATTTCTCTCGACTTGGAATGGAGGTAATAGATTTGGGTCCACCCGTATTGAGCATGCATTCACCATATGAGGTGACAAGCAAAGTCGATATTTACTCCTCTTATCTTGCATATAAAGCATTTTTGGAATCTTGATTATTTTCAATAGTTACGTTACGAAATCGTCAATATAAAAAAATCAATGTTAATTGGTTATATTCTGTGTTATTTTAGAAAGATCGAGATTCAGAGTGTCGACACCACTGTAACCCGTAAATCCAATAATTTTATTTTGCTTTAAAATGGGCACAGATATCCATAAACCTATAAAATTTCTGAAAAGCAATGAACCAACGTCTTCGTAATGGTATTGTTGAAATCTACTCCATATATTTACATCCAAATCCTTATTCTCTGACCAAATTGCAGCTATTGGTATATACGGTCTTTTTAAGGGAGTATTTGTATAAATAAGACGATCGAGTAGAAATCCATAAAACAGGCGGGGAGTAACGATAAAAATTGCTGGTATTAAAAAAGGAAAAAGACATTTTTCAATCACTGGAAATTGAAATAGATAAGCAAATAAATATAAAATACTAGTTAAGGATAAAAAAACGAACAAAGGACCTCCGATCGAACACTTGGAAACTGTCCCCGTTATTGAAACAAAACACATGTTGTGTTTTGCCATAGTATTATTTGTAACCTTGTCATTTTTAAGGGCCGAAAAATAATCTTTATGATTTTTTAAGTCCTCCCCTTTTTCCAAATAAGAGTCTTTGAGGGTTAGGATCTCAGGGAGAATTTTCCCAAGAATATCAACCAATCCTTTGTAAGATATTTCATCTTTCAAAGATTTTTGAAATTCATCGACACTTTCCCAGTAATTAGTAAAATCTTCCTTTGACATTTCTATTGAGTAGCTATCTGCTTTTTTTCCATTGTACAATCTAAATAAAACCTCAATAGTCTCATCAACAGGTTGATCATCAAGATAGGCAAAGGTAAGTGTTGATAAAATACTCGTGCTGCATAGACACCATATGCATGTGTAAACAACAAATTTTTTTAACACGGCTGTTACCCAATATAATATATATTTTAACTTAGTTTAAATTTTTCTATTAAAATAATAACATGCGAAATAATTTCAATTCAAAGATTTTATTAAAAATAATTAAAAATATTGAAATTTGATTAATTATTGGGGTCAATATAGAATAACCATCTTCCTCTAGTATGTCCTTTATTCCCTTATAAAAAATTTAAATATTAAAAGTGCATACAGCCTTCTCTATCCAGTAGGTGAACTATGGGCAAAGGAATAAACGCAGCAAGAAAACTCAAAAAAGGCAGAAAAAAACAGTTATGGAATGATAGATATTACAAAAAGCGGATACTACATCTTAAAGAAAAGGCAGATCCACTTGAGGGAACAGCCCAAGCGAGAGGAATTGTAATCGAAAAAGTTGGAATTGAGGCAAAACAGCCAAATTCTGCTATTAGAAAATGTGTAAAAGTACAGTTGATAAAAAACGGGCGTCAAATTACTGCGTTTGCCCCTGGAAACAATGCAATTGGATTTATTGATGAACACGACGAGGTAATGGTTGAAGGTATTGGGGGAAGAATGGGAAGAAGTTACGGCGACATTCCCGGTGTTAGATTTAAAGTAATCAAAGTTAATGACGTATCACTTAAAGAGATGATTAAAGGAAAAGTTGAGAAAGCAATGAGAAGATAATTATGTCAGAAAAAAATAAACCTATTAACTCAGATTGTTTTTTTTCAAATTTACAAAAATACGATATGAATGAAGTTAAAATTGAAGACAAAGGTCTTGAAAGATATATCAACCTTGACATTGAAAATATTTACCTAGGGGCAGTTTTCTCCAACAGGATGTTTGCAAAGGCAAAAGTTCCCATTATTGAAAGATTAATTAACAACATTATGAGAACTGAAAAATACAACGGTAAAAAAATCAAGGCATATAAGGTTGTAAAAACATCTTTAGAAATAATTGAGAAAAAAACAAAAACAAATCCAATTCAAGTTGTTGTAAATGCGCTTGAAAACGCTTCACCGAAAGAGGAAACAACTCGACTACGTTTTGGCGGCATTCTTGTTCCTAAAGCTGTTGATACCTCACCCCAAAGACGACTAGACATTGCATTACGTAACATTTGTGCTGGGGCGGTTAATACAAGTCATAAAAATAAAAAAAGTATAGAAGCCTGTCTGGCTGATGAAATAATGAAAGCGGCTAAAAATGATGTTGCATCATTTGCAGTGGCAAAGAAAAATGACATGGAGAGAGTTGCAAAATCTGCTAGATAATCATCATACTGTTTCATCTTTTTGGAGGTAATATTATGGGCAAGAAAGAAGATAACATCAAAAAAGCTAAAAATTTGATGAATAAATTGGACAATATTCGTAACATCGGTATTGCCGCTCATATTGATCATGGTAAAACCACTCTTTCTGATAATCTACTTGCAGGTTGTGGGATGATGAGTGAGGATTTAGCTGGTAAACAGTTAGTACTAGATTATGACGAGCAGGAACAAGATAGGGGCATTACAATCAATACGGCTTCTGCATCAATGGTGCATAAATTTGACGAAAAAGAGTATTTGGTAAATCTTCTTGACACTCCAGGTCACGTTGACTTTGGTGGAGATGTTACACGTGCAATGCGTGCCGTTGATGGATGTGTCGTTGTCGTTTGTGCTGTTGAAGGAGCAATGCCACAGACAGAAACTGTCGTAAGACAGGCACTTCGTGAGAAAGTTAAACCAGTTTTATTCGTCAATAAAGTTGACAGATTAATAAACGAATTAAGGGTAACCCCAGAAGAAATGCAACAACGTTTTGTAAAAATAATTGCTAAATTTAATGAATTAGTAAACAAGGTTGTTCCAGATGAATTTAAGGGAAAATGGAATGTTAAGGTAGAAGACGGAAGTGTTGCTTTTGGCTCTGCTTATTATAATTGGGCCATTTCGGCACCCTATATGAAAAAGACGGGATTAAGTTTCAAAGATATTTATGAATTCTGTAAAAATGAAGATCAAAAAACTTTGGCAAAAAAATCTCCAATTCATGAAGTATTGTTAGATATGGTGATATACCATCTTCCATCCCCAAAAGAAGCACAGAAATATAGAATTCCTCACATATGGAGAGGCGATCTTGAGAGCGGTCTCGGAAAAAGCATGATTGAAACAAAAGAAAATGGCCCCCTTGCTTTAATGGTTACAAAAATTATCATGGATCCCCATGCTGGAGAAGTTGCAGTGGGACGAATGTATAGTGGGAAAATCGAGCGCGGACAAGAAGTTTACGTTGCTGGGGCGCCAAAGATGAACCGCGTACAGCAAGTTAATCTGATGGTTGGAGCAGATAAAATACCTGTTGATTATGTTAGTGCAGGAAATATAGTTGCTGCAACTGGCATAAGAGATGCTATTGCTGGCAGCACTGTAACTGGTGTTCCCGAAGCAGAACCGTTTGAACGTATTGTCCATGTCTCTGAGCCAGTGGTCACAGTTGCTGTTGAGGCAAAAAATATGAAAGATTTGCCAAAACTTATAGAGGTGCTTCGTACAGTTTCTAAAGCGGACCCAAGTATACAAGTTGATATCAACCAAGAAACTGGCGAAAATCTGATGTCCGGAATGGGGGAACTCCACCTCGAGATTACCGAGTACCGAATTAAAAACGAGTATGGTGTTGACATTGTTTGCTCTGAACCAATCGTTGTATATCGAGAATCTGTAGCAAAGAAAAGCCCGAATAAATTCGAAGGAAAATCACCAAACAAACACAATCGATTCTATATTGAAGTTGAGCCTTTACCAGAGAATATTATCAAGGCATTGTATAACAACGAAATACCGCAAAATGCAAAGAAATATAAAAATGAAATTGTAAAAATCTTGCAAGAGCTTGGTATGAGCAAAGAAGAGGCAAAGGGAGTATTTGGTATCTATGGATTAAATATTATAGCCGATGTTACCAAAGGTATTCAGTATCTATTCGAAACCAGAGAACTAATCAAAGAGGCATTTGATGAAGTAATGAAAAGCGGACCTACTGCAAATGAACCATGCCAAGGATTGTTCGTCAAACTCGTTGATGCAAAACTTCACGAAGATGCTATTCATCGTGGCCCGGCACAGGTCATTCCTGCTGCACGAAATGCCATATACGGCTCTATGACCATTTCAAATCCAATAATACTTGAACCTATGCAGAAAGTTTTCATAAGTACACCACAAGAGCTCATGGGAGATGCATCAAGAGAATTAAATCAGCGAAGAGCAGTAGTACGCGATATGCAAACTGAAAAAGACATGGTAAATATTGATGCAAAAGCACCAGTTGCAGAAATGTTTGGTTTTGCATCGGCAATAAGAAGTGCTACTGGTGGAAGGGTGCTTTGGAACACTGAAAATATTGGTTTTGAGCCGTTGCCAAGACAATTACAACCTGGAATTGTCGGCCAAGTTAGAGAACGAAAAGGTCTAAAACCAGAACCATATCCGGCAGATTATTATCTGGGATAATTAAAATCCCACATAATTATTTTTTATTTTTTCAATAACTTTTATTTCAAATTCCCTTAAATCATGGACGACATTGTTACCATTTCTTTTATTATTTCTATCTAGATGATAACTTAGTATGTTCAAACTTTGGGGGATAGCAACATCAAAATTCTCATGATCACCGATATGCATTATCTCATTATTTGAAATGCCAAGTTGTTCCAAGATCAATTTGTAAAAATTTTTAGTCTTTTTAACTCCATGAAAGTCAGATGTTGAAGAAAAAATATGATTAAAATATAATTTTATGTTTGTTTGATCCAGAATTATGCTGATAAATTCTCTTTTTGCATTTGTAATAATTGCCAATTCGAATTTTTTCGATAGCCTATCTAAAACTTCTTTTACTTCTGGAAAAAGGGAAATGTCATGACGATATTTATCCAGCAGTTTCCTCCAGTCATTAACAAGATTGTAGCGATCAAACCAATATTGAAGATCATACCATTCAATTCTATCTTCTCCAATGTCGTCGTATGCCTTCATCAAAGTAGTTTTCGCCTCATCAAAACTAACATTTTTTTCAAGGGAATATATTTTTGGCAAACCCTCAAGCCACACAAGATCAGCGAATTTGCTTGTAACAAGTGTATTATCAAGATCGAATGAAATAATTTTAATCATTTAGGTGTCCTATTAATTGCGAATTCTTATTATATTTAAATATTGTTTTTATGTAAAATCAATAAATTATTAAAAAAATATTAGCATTTGACCAAGCTAGAAATCCCCAAACTTTAGTTTGTGGGATGAATCGCATGGAATAATAAATTTAAAAACGCCGGAAGGCGTTTTCTTCCCCCGCTAGGGAAAACCACATCATTTATGGTGTAGAAGGGGGATTTAAATTTAGAATAGGATTTCTTAATTACATAATTAAAGAAAAATAATAACTAAATTAGAGGTGTTAAAAAGAATATTATTGTTAAACGAAAATTTTAAACAATGACATTACATTACATTACATTACATTACATTACATTACATATAACGGGAGGTATCAATATGGCAAGAGAATCCCTAACAATTGGAATTGTAGCGTTATTATTAGGAGTAGCTTTTGCACCGTCACTATTTGCAGATGTTGAAACCACATCTGAAAAGCAAGAATTAGTTGAAATATCAGTGGAATTTTTTGGATTAAAAGAGAAAAAAAGTCAAAATATGACATTGACAATTAATGATGCAAATATACTTTATTTATATTTACAGAATCTTGAAAAAAAACTAGCAAATTCAAAAACAAAAAAAGAGACAATTCATATTTTTAATGATGTAATTGATGAATTGGAAAAATTTAGTCTTTTAGATAGTTATGATGTTAATAAAATTAAAAAAATAATATATGAAAATTATTTACCTATTGGCAAAACAAATTTGATAAACAACTTATTTAATACAAATGAAGGTGATTTTTTCAATGCTTTATGTTTTATTTGTGGCTTTACTTCGGTAACTTTTTCCCTAGGATTTCTAGAAAATTTAATATGTACTACCTTGGGTGAATTAAGCTATGTTTTCTATCAAAATCAAATGATGTTTGGTTTTGTGGTTTTTTATGTATTAAGTATTATAACGATATACATTTATGAATTATTTATTCCATTGCGCATAGTTGGTGATATTTATATTGGATTAACTTATTGTGATCTTTCCAATGAGACATTAGCTCCTAAAGAATCAGCGGAAGGTTGGATATTTACACTGGGTCAACTAGGTTTAAAATATTGTAATGACCCAAAATGGGGTCAACTTACAAAAAATGAAACTATTCCAATGGGGCCAGGTGTCCTAGTGCCTCTTAGAGGAGTCGTTGGATTTTCGGGGTTAATTGTAAGGATTTTTAATAAGATGTTTTATATTGGAAATGCATTGTATGTTGATATTGATCCAGAATTTCCTTTTTAGTTAACTAATTTTTAAAAATTATTATATATCAATCTTCGATACGATTTATTTGAGGGCAAATGGAAAGAGGAACTATATCAATTAACAAAGATTATGAGCTTGAATATAGATATTATGATAAAGACCCTAATTATAAGTATTTTAACAGGAAATTTGAGATTTATCTATTGGGAAAAAAGGCATTGAAAAAAAATTATCTTATGCATATGGATAACAGCAACACCCAATATATGGCCCCTTTTGTATATAAGGCACACCAAAAGAAAAGATACGATTTTGGGGTCACTACGCTTAATTGGAATGACATAAGAACAAATTTTTTAGACTTTGTTGTTGCTGAGATTGGTGAAGATAAAAGAGAAAATGTTAAAAAGGCAATTGGGAAACTATCTTCTCCGAAGTTGTAATTAAAAAATTTCTGTTTAGTGTTTATTAATTGCCTGTAACCTTATATTTTCCATGGGTGGGTTCGTAGATTTGACCATTTCTTTTCAATCGTTCCAATGCTCCTTCCGCTCTACTAAATTCTATGCCATTGATTTCAGCCTCACTGAAGATATCTCCTCTCTCCGCGTTTCCGTCTTCTGACGAATCACAGAGATGTTTTATTATATCTATAATTGAACGCATTCTACTTTGTTGGGTATGGCTCATGCCAGTAGCTATGATATCAATGTCGAATCTACCAGTTTCCTTATCCATGCCAACCCTTCTCAGATATTGTTCTATTATGTGAATTGAACGTTTGGCATCGTCAATAGTTACCTCCTGGCTTAGTCTCAATTTAGCACTGGCCTCAGCAAGACGAACAAATGCCTCAAGTTGCCTAGGGGTAAAAGTTACCGTTTCCTCTGAAGAATTTCTCAAATCAACGTAGTAATTTTTTATTAATTCTAATGCTTCGTCGGTCATTACAGGATATGTGTTTCTTTTCGCGTATGCTACATATTTTCTTAGAAATTCTGGTTCAAATTCGGGGATTATATGTTGCATTAATGCATCTTTTTCCTTTTCTCCCCTATCATCTAATTTTGTTTTGGAAATATGTTCGCTAATCTGGCCGGCCTTATGTGTTCGCAATATATGGGTTGCAAGATCCATATCCCTAGTACGGTTTGGTTTATCAAGTATTGAAAAAATCAAATCAAAACGTGAAATAAGTGCTGGAGGCATGTTTATCTGTTCGTGCATAGGCAGAAACTCATCAAACCTACCTAGTTTCGGATTTGCAGCAGCAAGTATTGCGCATCTAGACTTTAGAGTTGCATTAATGCCTGCTTTTGCTACTGAGATTTCCTGCTGTTCCATTGCTTGATGTAATGAGCTTCTATCTTGATCGCTCATTTTGTCTATTTCATCTATACATGCTATGCCCATATCTGCCAATACTAGTGCACCAGCCTCTAGAGTCCACTGACCTTCACCAAATTCGTCTCTTACTGCCGCTGCTGTAAGACCAGCAGCTGATGAAGCTTTACCGGAAGCATAAACACTTCTAGGTGCAAGTTTGGACATATATGATAACAATTGAGATTTTGCAGTACCTGGATCACCAACAAATAAAGAATGGATGTCTCCCCTGATACGGGTGCCATCAGGCATTTTCTTTGGTATCCCTCCAAATAACTGTAGAATAAGCGCTTCTTTTTCTAAATCCATTCCAAAAATTGTGGGGGCGATGCTTTTGATCATTTTTGTGTATACATCGATATCTTTGCTTACTTCCAATATTCTCGCTTCATCTTCATCAGTTACCTCTACTTCATCAAATGCCATTTGTTGTGTTTCTATACTTACAGCATCCATTGTTTTATCAAAAGAAGTTAATCGGAATTGACCACGTCGTCGTTGCATCGAATGAAGAATGCCATTTGCAATTACCCGATCTCCTGGGGCGATTTCTCCAGCTAGGTCGTCTTCCAAATAGACACTAATTCGCTCCGGTTGTGCCCCCCCTCTAAGCCCCTCAGGGTTTTCTTGGATCTCGATCTTTTGCGAGTCAATAAATTCTGAAAGAGATGTTAGGAGTTTAAATGATGAGACGCGACCACACCCTCCCTGATCTTCGGTACATTCAGTAGGTTCCTTTAGTATATCTTCCTCTTGGACAACTTTTATTATTGCACCACATTTCTGGCATTGAAATGCACCAACCTGTAACTTAGGCCTTACTTCTGTTCGTTTCTTAACTATTCCTTCAATGGCAGTAAGTTTACCTAAATGATTTGCTCGAATATTACGTATGATAATTTTTTGGTTATCCGGAAGGTTTTTTACTCTAAAATGCAAACGGATGTCATTTTCACTAGCAACATCAATATTTTTTAACGCCTCCTCTGCGTTATAAAAGGCTTTATAAGGCTGACTAACCAATAATTCTGATAGTTCCGGGTTTGCTTTATCTATGTCCCAAAAATCTACATAAAGACTACGCTTTGACGGGTACTCTATGGCAACAGTCTCAATTCCGGATTTACAATGCTTCTCAAAAAAAATCTGCCAGGATGCTGCTAAATTCTCATCTTTTAATAATCTAACCATCTATCTTCCCCCACAGCAATTTTTACTTTTTTAATTGAACATTAAATGAATTTTTTGGTTTTAGCGGGTGTAGAAGCACATTGAGTGGGTGCACGCTTCATCTAATGACTGCCCACCTACATTCTCAACCCCGTTTACCCATTGAGCATTAGCAGTTTGCGGTAAGGCTGCTCACTTCCGTGCCTGGCCCGGTTTCCGCAATTAAGATGACAATATGGCCCTCCAGCCATATATTTACATCACCTCTAATCCCAAAGGACAAGGTCTCATCGTCAACAAGTGGATCAATAAACGCTCGTTACATCGCCTCTCCGTTTCGACCCCAGCATATCGGCGATTTCTGGTAACAGGGAACGCCTACCTCCCCGGTCTATTCTACACCTATCGCCACCGTGTCTTTACCATGATCTTCTCATAATTGTCCATAGATTTCTGAAGAATTGAAAGAATATTAATGCAAGGGCTACTGCTAAAAATGCAACATCTCTTACAACGTATAGCCATATATCATTAGCATAACCCCATTTGAGACCGACCTCGATAGAGTCCCTAACTAGCAGGTATATGAATACTGCTACAATAAAAAATAAAATAATGTTAATGTAAAATGACCACCTGTACCAGGTTTTTTTACTCATTCTCTGAAAGGAGTTATCTGCCATAGTTCTCAATACTCCATTTGTAGTAACAATGCATAAGCAAATAGCTATTTGAAAGTTATGCCGATATTTTAAAGAAAATCGATTAATGTGGTCTTTCTAATCTTATCGCTAACAAAAAGCGAGTTTATTGATTTTTCCACCAGCTTGATACGCTGGCGGGCATATTGGGAAATGTTATATTTTTCCGCAATTTCTTTTGAGATCTCTAAATATTTTTTAACTGATTTTTCGTGAACTGTAAGTATCAGTTTTCCGTTGCATTTTTCACATAATCCTCTCAATGGTACTCTCCTGTAAGTTATATTACAGATAGGGCATCTAACTGATTGTTTACTAAATGCCCTCAAATTACCGATTATATCTGGTAAAAAGTGCCTTTCTATCACCTTATAGGCAACATCGGCTTCATCCACGGCACGTATTTTTGCTGCAAGATTTAGTTGAGCATTCATTTTATCCATCATAGTTTTTAATGTTTTGTAATTTGACATCTTCGGCCCTTCAGAAATATCGTTAGTGTCATGCGTAAATCCAAATTTTTCATATTGCAATTCTGTTCCAAGTCTAGAAGATACCAAATCCATTAACGGTTCTAAATCCTTAGAGTGTTTGTGAAACATTGTAGCTTCATAAAACGCAAGTGGATATCGTGAAAGTGTGTCAATATTATGGGCTTCTTTGTCAACTTCTGAAGGATCTATTCTTGTTGTAATTATAAGCGGTAAATCCATTTTCCCCCCACGTTTGTCGGGAACATAAGAATGAGAGAAATTTAATAATGCATCCATCAGAAGCATTAAACTGTCCTCGTCTCCGTCGCAATTTCTTCTCTTGGCTGCATGATAAAACGGATGGGCAAAACAGACCTGCGCATCTGTAAATCCAATTATGCGTGATAATGAACCAGCTGAGGTGTGAGGTGCAAGACCTATTGTTAAATGACCCGTTAAACTTTCCAGTTTTCTAATATTATAAAATCTATCCATTTTATAGAACCTTAATAAGAGGTCATCTACAAATTTTGTTACTTTGAAAAAATATTCTGCACATGATTTTGAGATAATAACATCTTGAACTTTTAATTCACAAAGTTGGTTTTCATCTGTCAGTTGATTTCCAAGATAATCCTTGGTGTACCCAAGTTCCCTAAGTCTTTTTACCAATACCCCAATTTCCCTTGGTCTAAAGTGGGTAAGGGGTGCATCAGTCATATCAAAACGAATTGTACCATCCTTGAATACTGATACATCATGTTTTCCCCTAAGAATCCCCTTTTCCAATGGTTCAGGTGTCTTGTGTTTAGATATTGTACCAACAACACCCTTTATTGTTTCAGGGATAGTTCTTTCCCTGATATTCTTCTGTGCAAGTTTTAATTCTTGATCTATGTTAATTATTTGAAAGTCAATTCTACCTTTTCCTTTTGAATCTGTAAAAATTTCTGTATGTGTTCCGCAATAACAAAAAACTCGGTGCGTTTTTTTTCCGCATTTTGGGCAAACTCTAATTCCTGCTTCAACCTCTAGTTTACCCGTCTCCACGGCATTGCCTATTAGCCTCTGGTTACCTCCATAGTTGCCTATTGGAAATAAAACGTGTGGCGGCGGCCTCATTTTTCTTGCGGCTGCCTTTTCTGGCCGTCCCATTCTAGTTCCTATACGAAAGGGAGAACGAGGCCGGATTGTAATTCCAGCAAGTCTGGAAACAGTTGAGACGGTATTTTCATCTTTATTAATTAATGACAAATTTTTATGCCTAGAAGTTTTTACAATCTTGTTATCTTCAATATCAAGGCCGCAACACCTGATGATGGGGTAGGAATAACGGTCAAAAATGATCATGCCCTCTTTTTGTTTGTGTAGAGCCCCAATTTCTACAAGTATTGTTTTAATTTTCTCTTCACAAGGAATTATTAATTTTGAATTTTCATCTATTTTGCCATGTTCAAAAATATACTGCGAAAGTATGGCAATATCTTCAGTAGTGATGTCGTGCCAAAAAAGATTGTATAGAGGGTGCAAAGGAACATTAAAAGTCCCCGAAATATTAAAAGCATCAACACATGAAGGGTTGTAAATATCTACATTTTTTCCAAATTTTTCATTTAATTCTTTAATTATTCTATTATCAGATCTAGTAACTTCGATAATTTTATAATTTTCCGGTAAACAACCAATGGATTTTTGCAAATCTTGAATCCACCATTCATAACAATATGGCGCGTCAGGTAATAATGAATTATTTTCAATAAATTCCCCAAATGGAATTAAAATTTCTCCAAGATCGATTATTCTTTTTATCTTACTTTGGTCAATTTGAGTGAAATCAGTGATTTCAACAAGATCGCCATTATGAAGTAAATCGATTGG
>Ga0272443_10001988_pt1 | contig 27527 bp, 27 predicted proteins | sample SSMAcet12_FD_193581 | JGI IMG/M metagenome (GOLD analysis project Ga0272443, IMG submission 193581) | Marine sediment archaeal communities from Little Sippewissett salt marsh, Falmouth, MA, United States - SSM-Acet-12 | ecosystem: Environmental > Aquatic > Marine > Wetlands > Sediment ... | reverse complement strand
ATCCCGTGCCAACGCGCCGTTTTGCACCGCAAGTCGGTCGAAACGGCGCCCCCGCCGGGCGGTGTCCGAAGGACTCCGCCCGGCGGGACGTCTCCTCAATATCTTTACATCGCGTCGATACACTCGCTCGGATGAGCACCGGGCGGAGCCTCACCCTGCGTACCTCGTTGCGCCGTACACTCCTTCCGATCCTTCTGGTAACGGCGGTCCTCACCGGACACGCCACGCCGACGATCGAAGCCGCGTTCGGCTTTGCCGGTCATGTCGTGCCGGAACGATATGCCCCGCTGCAAGTGAGGATTGGCGGCGTTGAAGACGGCACGAAGGCCCATCTTGTCGTCACGCAGACGCTCGGAAACGAGTGGCGCGATACGAGCACCGTCCGGCAGCAGCTCGGGCTCACGATCACATCCGATGGGCGTTTCGAGACCACCGTTCCGCTCTACGAGCCGCTGAATCCCGTTTCCATCGGTCTGATTTCCGACGACGGCACCGTTCTTGCCGAAACGACCGAGCTGTTGCGCTCCACACGCCGTCTCGAACCGTTCCGGTTGATGTACGGATCCTTCCCCTTCCCCGGCGACGGAGTGCCCGTGACAGCTCCTACGCTGCCGTCCGATTGGTGGGCATACGACGCCGTCCGCTCCCTCTGGATCGTCGAACCGCCGCCGCAGAACGCATGGGACGCCATCGCTCGCTGGGCCCTGTCCGGTGGCTCCGTCGTCCTCGTCGCCGGATCCGACTACTTCCGCTTCGATTCCCCCGTCTTGCGCACGCTCCTCCCGATCTCCGCCCCTCGACTCGAGCCGCTCGGAACCGACGGTCTCGTGCTCGTCGGAGCTCCGGTTCCAGAGGCGGTTACGGCCGTCTCCCGCGATGATGTCCCGCTGCTGATTCGTCGGCCATATGGAGCCGGACAGATGTCCGTCCTGACCGTCGACGCCGGCGATCTCGCACCCTCCGAGATCGAAGCGATCGTCGAGGCGGTCCCCGATGCCGCCCGTCTGTCGGTCGCGCCGGTCTCCGAAGCGCTGCTCGGCGACCTCCCGGTGGCCCAGCCACGCCACGCATCGGCGCTCCTGATCATCGGTTGCTCCATCGCGTCGCTGCTGATCGTCGTGTTCGTCGGGCGCCGCTGGCGGTGGGCCGGCGTGGGATGCTGCGTCGGCCTGTTCACCCTTCTCTGCGTTTGGTCCGGTTTCATCGTAAACCATGATACAGGTATTGCATCCGTATATCGTTTTTATACGAGTTTCCATGTCTCGACATCGTTCGGTATAGATGTCGTTTCGTTGAGTTTTTTCTCGGCCGAGGCCGATCCACGCGTGCATCCATTCGATCTCGCCACGATCCCGCTTCAAGTCACATCGACCCCTGTGAGCCCCCATCCGATCTACTCGTTCATGCCGCAGCCCACGGCGACGCCGTGGGTGTACGAGCACACCGCCGAGCCCGGTCGAATCGTGACGTCCGCCGCGGAGATCGGACAGAAGACATTTGCCTCGTACGGCACCTCCTCCCCCGCTGCACACCTTTCTATCGACTCCGCTGACGGCAGCATTGTTCTGGATGTCCGCGAGGATCTCCCGCTAGCGGACGGCTGGATCGTGATCGACGGGCGCGGGACCCGCCTCGCGGCCGTCTCACCCGGACGGCAGATCGTGGCCCTGGATTCGGCCGATTTCGTGCCGCTCGGTGCGTTATCCAGCGATGCGACCGACTCGGCGGCACTCGTCCTTCAGCACGTTGCCGAGCTTTTCCCGTTACACAGCGGCATCTGGTTCATCGGAGTCTCCACGTCGCGTGACGTTCCGCCGCCACAACCGGATGAGAAAGTGAGACATCTCGATGCGTACATCGTGCGGGGGGAGGTCGGATGAGGCCGCAGGACTCGATCCTTTCTGCCGGTTCGGTACAGGGCTATGTGCTGCTGTTGATCGCCTGCGGCGGCGCCCTGCTGCTGTCCATTCCGTCCGGCGCACGTGTCGCCCAGCTGATGGATCTCCAGTGGCACCCGTCCCCCATCCTCTTTCACGCCGCATACGTCGTATTCATCGCGTTGCTCGGCACGTTCCGCGGCATCACGGCGGCACGCTGGGGTCGGCCGAGGCGCCGAGCGCTGCTCCGCGCCGCGAGCCATCTCCTCTTTGCTCAGGTGACCGTCCTTCCCTGCCTGTTCTTCGCGCGAGCCCTGCTGCCGGGAAAGGAATACGTTCTTCCGCTGCTGGTCCTGTACTCGTCGCTTGCGGCCGGCATGCACGCAATGCTCGCGTTTCGACTCGAGCTGTGGGGGCGTGCCCGCGGCGTCCACACGTTCATGCTGCAATACGCGCTGTTCGGCCTGATCCTTGTCGTGCCCTGGAGTCTCGCGTTCGTCCCGGGCGCCCCGGCCGCCGTCACGCTGTTCAGCCCCATCGGCGTCGCCCTTCGGATCACCCAGGGTCCATCGGCAACCGAGCTTCTGATCGCGTTCGCCTTTGTCGTTTTGGTCCTCTGTTGGCGGCTCATCGGCTTGCGACGCATCGATAGGAGGCCGCATGCCGTTTGATTTTTCTCGCTTCCTCACGTCGGTCGAAGCCCGCGCCCGTTCGCTGCGCGGCCTCTCGATCGCGAGCATTGCATGGGCCGTCGGTGCGGCCGTCTCCGCCATCGCTATGCTCACGGTGCGCCTGCTCCGTTTCGAGCTGTCCCCGTGGCTCCTCCTTCCATTTGCCGCTCTGCCGCTGCTCGCCGCGATCGTCGGCTACGTTGTCGGCCGCCTCCGGCCGCCGCGCATGCCCTTCCTACTCCTTCGAATCGACGACACGCTCGGCCTCGACGCTCGCCTGAGCTCGCTCTACGAGATTCGCCGACGGCCGACGCGATCGATCTTCCGCGCTCGCCTCGAGGCAGAAGTGAGGGATGGCCTCGCCCGCTGGCGCTCCGCCCTGCCGGTCGACCGACGTACGAAGCTGGGCGCCCCGACCGGGGCCGTCTGCCTCGCCCTCGCGCTCGGCCTCGCCTTCGTGCCGCTCCCGACGCCAGCACCGTCGCCTCTGGAGCGTCTCGATGCGCCACACGCCGTTCCGGCCGCCGAGGAGCAGGCCGCGCCGACCGGGACACCGCATTCGAACGCCACCGCCCCGGCCGAGGCGCCGCCTCCGATCGGGACCGATCCGGAAACCGGCGCCGGAGAGGACAGCGCGACGCTCGGCACACCCGATCGCGATGAGACCCTCGACGACGTGATGAGAGATCTCTCCGGTCTATCGCCGGACGAGGCCGTCCTCGTTCCGCTCTCACCGGAGGACCTCGAGGAGATGGCACGCGCACAGGGCGCGGCCATGCGAGCGGCGTTGGATCTGCTCGAACGCATTCAGGATCGCCTCGAAAACACCCCGCCTTCGGAGGAACCGCCGCGGCTCACGGACGAGGAACTTGCCGACCTTCAACAGCAGCTGGATCAGGGAGGTCTCCCCCCCGACCTGGAGCAAGGGTTGAATGAGCTGATGGAGCCGCCGCCGTCTCGAACCGTCGAGGAGATCGTCGAAGATCTGATCGACCGCTTCGGGGACGAGGACGGCAACGAAGAAGAGACAAGCGGCCGAGACGGTCGTCCGCAGAGCACCGCGATGCCGCCAGATCAGCAAAGCATAGAGGATATCGCCGAGGAATACGGCCAGCCACCGGAGGACGCCGCGCCGGGCACCGACGGCGAGGGGGCCGGGCCGGACGGCGAGGCCGGCGGCGACGGATCGGGGGCCGACGGGACCGAAACGCTGGGGGGACCGTCCGAGGACGCCGGCCCGCGAGAAATCGAGGATCCGGACCCGTTCGGCGGCACCGGCGGCCCTGGCGGGCCGCTCGAAGAGTCCACGGAGCGACAGCCCGGGTTCATCCGCGAGGAGGAGGCGGGAAAGATCGGCTCCGAAGGGGATTTCGTCAGCGAGTTTGTCACCGAGGGCGTCCCGATCGAGGTTCTCACCGGGACGGATGCGTCCGAGCCGTCATACCGTGTCCGTTTCGACCGGATCGATTCGATCCTCCGCGCACGGGGCGTGCCGGGCAGTGCCATCGAGATCGTCCGAGACTACTTCAACGCAATCACGGAGGGAGAAACATGATCAACGAACGCGACGTAGAGGTCGCACAGACCGTATTTCACCGATTGATCTCCTCGATGGGGGGCGTCATCGTCGGACACGAGGAGATCATCCGTGCCGCGCTGATCGCGCTTCTGTGCAGGGGCAACCTGATTCTCGAAGGGGTTCCTGGCCTCGGGAAAACCCTTCTGGTGCGGACCCTCGCCGCGTGCCTCGGGCTGAAGTTCTCACGGATCCAGTTCACCCCCGACCTGATGCCGGCCGATATCGTCGGTACCGACCTCATCACCGAGGAGGCCGGGCATCGTCGGTTCACATTCTCCCCCGGTCCCGTCTTCGCCAACGTCGTGCTCGCCGATGAGATCAATCGCGCCACGCCGAAGACGCAGTCCGCGCTTCTCGAAGCGATGGAAGAGCGGACCGTCACCGTCGGGACGAACACGTACGTACTCGAAGAGCCGTACATCGTGCTGGCCACGCAGAACCCGATCGAGATGGAGGGGACCTATCCTCTTCCCGAGGCGCAGATCGACCGTTTTCTGTTGAAGGCGACGGTGCGCTTCCCATCGCTCGACGAACTCGTGACCATCACGGCCCGCAACACCGAAGGCGAGGGGATTCGACTGCCCGAGCCAACGGCGACCGCCGAAGACATCCTGACGGCGCGCCGTGTCGTCCGAGAGATCCCGATCGCCGAAGGCCTCCGGGAGTACGTCGCCCGTCTGCTGCTCGCGACGCATCCGAGTTCGCAGCATGCGCCGCCTCGCGTCGCGGAGTACGTCGAGTACGGTGCCAGTCCGCGGGCGGCCCTCGCGCTGATCAACGGCGCCAAAGCGCACGCATTCCTCTCCGATGCGGTGAACGTACGCCGGGACGACATCCACGCGCTGTTCCGCGGTGCGCTGACGCATCGGATCGTCCTCAACTTCAAGGGGGAGGCCGAGGGCGTCACGATCGACGAACTCCTCGACGACGTCTGGGAGCACGTCCCGGCTGCCTCGTAATGGCGACGTACATCGACGAGACCTTCCTGCGGCAGCTGTCGAACCTCCGTTTCATCGTGAAGGGCCGGCGCAAGGGTCATCTCGCCGGGCTTCATGCGTCGCCGCGAGCCGGCGTCAGCCTCGAATTCGCCGACTACCGGGCGTACACGCCCGGCGACGACTTCCGGACGATCGATTGGAATGTCGTCGGGCGCCTCGACCGCCTGTTGGTCAAGACCTACGTTCACGAGGCCGATCTCCCGATTCACTTGCTCGTCGACTTCAGCGCGTCGATGCGGATCGGCGTTCCGAGCAAGGCCCACTACGCCGCGCATCTCGCTGCCGCGATGGCGTACCTCGGTCTCCGCGGCCTCGATCGCGTCGGGCTCTACCCGTTCACCGATCAACTGATCCCGAGCCTTCCGGTCCGCCACGGGATGGGGCAGATGGGGCGAATCCTGCGGCTGCTGCGCGACATCGATCCCGGCGGCCGCACATCGATCCGTGCGGCCATCCTCGAGTTCCTTGCCCAAACGCACGAGAGCGGCTTGACCGTGATCATCAGCGACTTCCTGTCTCCCGGACCGGATTTCGAGGACGGGCTGGCCCGGCTCGCGCATCGTGGAGATGAGCTGGTCCTCCTCCAGGTGCTCGATCCCGAGGATCTGACGCCGCACAGCGCCGGTACGACACGCCTCGTCGATGTCGAATCGTCGCAGCACGTCACGCTGACCATCGGTCAGCGGACGCTCGACGAGTATGTCCGACGGATTCATGCCCAGCATGAAGCACTCCGAACGTTCTCCTTCCAGCGAGGCATCCCGTACTTCCGTACGACGACCGATGTCCCGATCGAGCGATTCCTGCATCAGGACCTGCGCCGAGGAGGTCTGCTCCGATGACGCTGGCCTCCCCGCACGCGTTCTACCTCCTGTTCGCCTCGCTTCTCGTCCTGCTGTTGCACGCGCTGAGCGCGCGAGAGCGGCGCCGGGACGTGTCCGCACTCGCCCTATGGGAGGGACTCCCCGGCGAGCCGCAGTCTCGGGCAGCCCGGCTTCGTCAGCAGCTCGACCCTCTGATCCTGCTGCAGTTGGCGGTTCTGCTCGCCCTCGTGACCGCCCTCGCGCAGCCGGCGTGGATGACCCGCTCGACCTCCCTCTCCGGCCTGGCGATCGTCCTCGATGGGAGCGCGAGCATGCGCGCCACGGACGACGATGACACGACCGCGTACGACCGTGCGGTGCAGGAGGCGCTCTCCCTGATCGAGCGGTACCCGGCGACCGCGACGGCGGTCGTCCAGCTCTCGTCACGCCCGACGATTCTCGCCCGGCCGGACCACGCCCACACCGACGTCCGCGATGCGCTGCTACGCTCCGAGCCCACGTGGTACGGCGAGGGGACGACCGAGACCCTCGTCGCCCTGCTAGGGAGCCTCGGAGGCGAATCGCAGTTCGAGCGGGTCGTCGTCCTCTCCGATCATGTCGCGCCGGATCTGCCGGCCACGTTCGAGTCGATCCTCGTCGGCACCGCCGACAACCTCGCGCTGACGGGGTTCACCGTCCGCGAGAATCGAGACGGAATCGGCGTCACCGCACTGGTCTCCGTCCTCAACGACTCCGATGGGTACGCGGACGCCACGATCCGAATCGACGACCGCACGAACCAGACCTCGCTCAGCCTCTTGCTGGAGCCCGGCGAAGCGGGATCGTTCTTGATTCCGTTTCCGACCTCCGGCGGCACGCGCTTCACGGCGTCGCTCGACCCCGGCGACGGCTTCCCTGCCGACAACCAGCGCACCTTCTCACTCGATCGCCCCATCGACGTCCGCGTGCATTGGCTCGGTACCGAGAACCGTTACCTGATGGCGGCGCTCCGCGCCGTGGCGCCGATCCGTCTCGTCGACTCACCCGCCGACGCGGACTTGACCGTGGTCCACGATGCCGCCGCTCCCGCGTCGCTGGCCGGAACGATCCTCTGCATCCACGGCGCGATCGAGGGCCTCATCACGCCGGGAGACTCGTTCCCGGTGTCGCAGGTCGACGTCACCCAGCCTGATCATGCGCTGCTGCAGGATGTCGAACCGGACGCGTTTCGCATCCGCCGGGCGCCCGCCGCGGCGCTTCCCGCGTCCGCGTCGATCGTGCTCGGCAGCCGGGAGCTGCCTCTGCTCGCGATCGTCGACGACTCGACGCGATCCGTCGTCTACCTCGCGCCGGACATCCTCGACTCGAACCTGCCGATCACCGTCGGATTCCCGCTCCTGATCCGTAATATCCTGTCGGGCCTCGTCCGACTCCCCTCCGGACTGGCCTACCGATCCGCCGAGGTCGGCGACCCGATCTCGCTGGCCGGTCGAGGAACGATCGACGCGCTGTACGACCCCAATGACGAGCGTATCGACGTGCCGGACGGACTCTCGACGTTCCGTCCGACCGTGCCGGGATTCCATACCCTTCTGACCGATCGCGGTGCGTTCGCCATCGCCGTCAACGTTCCCGCCGGCGAGTCCTCCGCCCCGGAACCGCCCGGCGCTGTCGACGCCCCGGTTCACGCCACCCGAAGCAGCCTTCGTACGATCCCGCTATGGCCGCTCGTCGCCGGCGTGGCAGTGCTCCTGCTGCTCGGGGAAGCGGTCCTTCACGCCAGTCGTCGTCGTTTGCTGAGGAGGGCCCGATGATCCAGCTGTCCTGTCCTCTCTGTCTCCTTGTCGCACTGCCGATCGCTGTCGTTCTCGTGGCCCTGGCCGTTCGTCAGCGGCAGCGCCTCGTCCTGCGGGCCGTCACGCTCCTCCTCCTCGTTCTCGCGCTTGCCGGCCCGCGTGTCTCGCGGCTTCGACAGGAGCAGAACGTTCTCCTGCTCATCGACCGCTCGGCCAGTGTTACACGCACTTCCGACGATGCAGCGACACACGAAGCGATCCACGACTTGATCTCCACGAACCCCGACGTCTCCTTCGGACTGCTCGAGTTCGCGCGCAGCGGTTCGTTGACGGCACCGTTTGGAGTTCCTCCCGCCCCACTCGGCACGGCGTCACTCGACGATACCGCCACGAACCTCGATCGGGCCGTCACCCATGCGCTCTCGCTGCTCCCAGACGGCGCGGCCAACCAACTCGTCCTCCTCAGCGATGGTCGATTCGCCGACGACATGGACATCGCAGCCGGCGCCGCTCGGATCGCGGGCGTCCCGATCTCGGTTCTTCCGGTCGGGACGTCGCCGGAGGCCGACGCCGCGCTCGTCTCCTTAGACGGCCCGAGCGAGGTCACCGTCGGTCGGCCGTTTGCACTCGATCTCGCGATTCGCACGCCGACCGATGCCGATGCGACGCTCGTCGTCTACCGAGACGACGACTTGATCCGGTTCGAGCAGCTCTCCCTCTCCGCGGGCACGACCCGCTTCTCGATCGAAGACCGATTCTCCGAAGCCACGTCCCATACGTACGAAGCGATCGTCAAGGCCGATGACGACCCGATCCCGGGAAACGACGCGCTCTCCGTGCTCGTCATCGCCCGCGACCGTCCGTCGGTGGCCGTCATCGACCCCGCCGGGGAGTCGGCTGTCGCCGACTTGCTCACATCGCTCGACCTCGAGTTCACGTCGCTGCTCGATGTACCGACGATCGAGATCCTTTCCACGTACCGCCAACTGATTCTGACCGGGCAATCGTTCGCCACACTCACCGACGACGAGGTGGACGCGCTCGATGCGTTCGTTCGCGACCTCGGCGGCGGCTTGCTCGTCGTCGAGGGCGAAGAGGAGGTCCGCGGCATCCGCTCCGGAGGGATCGAGGAGATCCTCCCGGTGTCGTACACGATGCCGGAGCCGTCCAGAGAGGCGCAGATGGCGCTAGTCTACGTCCTCGACCGCTCCTCCAGCATGCGTTCGCGTGTCGGGGGGGTCACGAAGATCGAGATCCTGAAGGAGGCCGCCGCGGCGAGCGCGGCCCTCCTCGACGCGACGACGCATGTCGGGATCCTCGCCTTCAATCTCGAGCAGGATTGGATCGTCCCGATCGAGCCGGTCGACTCGTCCAGCCTCTATCACGCCCTTCGCACGTTGGAGGCAATCGGTGGCACCGACATCTACTACCCGATCGTCGAAGCGCTCGATCGGCTGGAGGAGATCGACGTCCCATCGAAGCACATTCTGCTGATCAGCGACGGAAAGACGGTCGACGAGCCGCGCAACTACGCCGGACTGATCCGTCGTCTTCAGGAACTCGATGACGTAACTCTGTCCGCAATCGGCGTCGGCAGGACGATGAACGTATCGCTTCTCAGTGCGCTCGTCGAGGCCGGTCAGGGCACGCTGTATCGGGCCGACGACTTCTCGCTGTTGCCGCAGGTCTCGATTCAGGCCACGCAGCGAATCAGTCGAAAGCGGTTCATCGACGGCCCGGCTCAGGTCGCCGGCCGGCTCGCCGAGGGATCCGATATCGAAGCGATCCCACCGCTTGACGGGTATGTGTTGACGTACCCGAAGCCGGCGGCCGATACCTCCCTGTGGTCCGGGGACGATCCGATCGTCAGTTCGTGGCGGCTCGGCCTCGGTGCCGTAACGGTCCTCAACACGGACCTGACCGGGCGCGGCTCGGAGGCGTGGCTGTCCTGGCCCGAATTGTCGACGCTGTTCGAGGCGATCCTCGCGACGGCGCAGCCCGACCGCCCGTCCGCACTCGGCCTGTCCGCGAGGCTCGTCCAAGGAACGGAGACGACCGAGTTGCTCGTCGACGCGTACGATGGCGACGACTTCGCCGACTTCCTCGATCTCGACGTCGCGCTTCTCCCCGACGGGGCGGTGCAGGAACTCGCCCAGGTCGGGCCCGGACTGTACGCCGCCACGCTCTCGACGCCCCCCGAAGGAGGATACGCCCTTCGCATCACCGACCGGTCGAGAGGGCGCACGCTGACTGTGCCGTTCACCGTTCCGTATTCCGGGGAGCTTCGGACCCTCGGGCCCGATCTCGCGGTTCTCGATCGGATCGCGCAGATCACAGGGGGGCGGCGCCTTGTCGGGGACATGTCCCTTCCCGGCGTCTCTGGCGGCACGTCGACCGAGCACCAGTCACTGCACGTTCCGCTGCTGCTCGCCGCTCTCGGCCTCTTTCTACTCGATCTGCTCGTCAGGAAGTGGCCGCAGCGAGCGACCAAACGGCGGTAGGCCGGGAGCATTCGCCAATCCATCGTGTTGCGCCCCGTCGATTGATCGGCTTCTCCGGCCTACCTATAATGGCCACGCTGCAGCGGGGAGTGGCGCAGCCTGGTAGCGCGCCTGCTTTGGGAGCAGGAGGCCGCTGGTTCGAATCCAGTCTCCCCGACCAGGAGGATCGTCGTGACCAAACCGTCAGAGAGCCTTTCGATCTATCGCCGTTGGCGACCGCAGCGCTTCCAGGATGTCATCGGCCAGGAGGAGATCGTCAGGACGCTGCGCAATGCCGTCTCGTCCGACGCCGTGGCGCATGCTTACCTGTTTGCCGGCGAGCGCGGGATCGGCAAGACGTCGATCGCGCGAATCCTCGCGCGCGCCGTCAACTGTCTCCAACCGACCGATGGCGAACCATGCAACGAGTGTGACCACTGCGAGACGATTCTCGCATCGCGATCGCTGGACATCGTCGAGATCGACGGCGCGTCCAACCGAGGGATCGACCACATCCGACGCCTCCGCGAGGAGGTCGGCTTCGCACCGACCGATCTCCAACGGAAGGTCTACATCATCGACGAAGTCCACATGCTCACGAACGAGGCATTCAACGCGCTGCTCAAGACACTGGAGGAGCCGCCGTCTCATGCGATGTTCATGTTCGCCACGACCGAGCCGTATAAGGTCCCGCGCACGATCGTTTCCCGCTGCCAAGCGTTCGAATTCCGTCAGATTCCGCCCCAGCAGATCGAGGAGCATCTCGCCCGCATCGCGTCGTCCGAGCATGTCACGCTCGCACCCGACGCCGCGTCGCTGCTCGCCCGTCGAGCCAACGGCGGGATGCGGGACGCGTTGGTGATGCTCGAACAGGCAATGAGCTACGGTGGCGACACCATCTCGTCTGACGCCATCCTGGATATGCTCGGCCTCGTCGAACGCCAGGTTCAGGAGTCGTTCCTCGAAGCCATTCGCCGGGGGGATCGCGACACGGTGATCGGCACGATCGAGCAACTTGTGGACCGCGGCAAGGATCTCGAGATCTTCCTGTCCGATGTCGTTCACATCCTTCGCGACCGGCTCGCCGCCGGTTCGCCGACCGCCAAGGTCGACATCGAGACCGCGCGTCGCCTTCTCTCGATCAAGGGCGACCTGTTCCGATCGCTCGACCGCCGGATCCACCTCGAGATCGGCTTGCTCGACCTGCTGGCCATTCTCGGCCCCACCGAAGCGACCTCGCCTCCCTCGGGTGCATCCCAGCAGGAAACTCGTCGAACCGAGCCGTTCGATCCGCCCGCGAGCGAGCCCGCCGATACGCCGATGCAGCCCGCTTCTTCGACGGGGCCCACCCCGGCCGACGGCGAGCCCACCGAGGACGCGGCAACCGAGCAGGCCACGGCCTCCGCACCCGAGAAGATCGCCCGTCCACGCCCCGCGGCGCCCGAGGGCTTCGAGGAGACGTGGAATGCCCTGTTGCAAGAGATCGAAAAGGACCGGATCGCCATCGCCGCCTTTCTGATCGAAGGCCGTCCGACGCTAAACGAATCGCAGCTGCTGATCTCGTTTCATCCGGATCACTCGTTTCACAAGGATTCGATCGAGAAGCGCGACAACCTGCAGTATCTGGCCGGCGTCGTCCGCCGCCACTTCGGAGACGGTGTCCACGTCGAAGTGGAAATCGACGACGGAGTGGAGCGGAAACCGTTGCCCCACGAGGTCCTTCAGGAAAAGGCTCGTCTGGTGTGCAAGGTCTTCGACGGAAAGATTGTGAAGGAGGAACTGTGAAAGCCCCAGGCGGCTTTGGCAATTTGATGAAGCAGGCGAAGCGACTCCAGGAAGAGATGGAACGGGCACAGGCCGAGATCGCCGACATGCGGATCGAGGCGACCGCCGGCGGCGGCATGGTCACCGCGACGGTGTCCGGCCAGGGCGACCTGGTCAACCTGAAGATCGAACGAGAGGTCGTCGACCCCGATGACGTCGAGATGCTGATCGATCTGGTCGTCGCGGCGGTCCAGGAGGCACAGGGCAACGCAAAGGGAGCGGCTCAGGAGAAGCTCGGCCCGCTGGCCCAGGGCCTCAACTTGCCCGGCGGATTGCCCGGCTAGGCGTCCGGGGTGGCACGCCTCCCTTGAAGCGCCTCATCCCGGCTCGTATAGTCGATTCAAACCGTCGTTTCATATGGGGGGACCGTGCTGCCGGAAGTCACTCAGCTTCTCGAACTCCAGTCGATCGACGGGCAGTTGAACGAACTGTCCGCACGAATCGACCGCTTGCAGGGGCAACAGCGTTCCATCGAGGCGCGCATCGCCTCCGAGGAGCAAACCGTCGCCGGCCTGCGCGGCGAACTCGCCCAGCTTCAGCACGACAGCCGGATTCGAAACCTCGAGGTCGATGAACTCGACGCGAACATCCGACAGTACCAGGAGCGCCTCGACACGGGAATCATCTCGTTCAAGGAGATGGAGGATCTTCGCGCGAAGATCCTCAGTGAGCGCGGCCGCATCTCGGCGATGGAGGACGAAGCGCTCGTCCTGATGGATAGGATCGAGGAGACCGCCGCCAAGGTGGAGTCCGGCACGGCCGCCTGCACCGAGAAGGTCACGCAGCACCGAACTCAGATCGACGAGATCGATGCGCAGATCGATGGGCTCCGCAGCGAGATCGATCGGTTGCACGGGGACCGGGCGGCACTGTGCGAGACGATTCCGGCCTACCTGATCAAGCAATACGATACCCTCCGCGCTCGATCCGGCGAGCCGATCGCGGTCGTCCGAAACGGGACCTGCTCCGGCTGCAAGCTGAAACTCGCCGGCAGCACCGTCGAACGTGCCCGCGGAAGCCTCGGGATCGTCACCTGCGAACACTGCTCGCGCATCCTCTACATCGAGGAGTTCGCCCACGACGACTGACCGTCGATCGGACTCCCATTCCCACACGATTCGGTATACTGGGCGTTCGAGAGAGAGCCAGGAAGGCGCATCCGCTGAACCCGGCGGATGAGGAAAGTCCGGACTCCATAGGGCAGGCCACTGGGGAAAGCCCAGCGGGGGCGACCTCGGGACAGTGCCACAGAGAACAGACCGCCGATGGCGAGCCGCATGCGACTCGCTCAGGCAAGGGTGAAACGGTGGTGTAAGAGACCACCAGCAGCTCGGGCGACCGAGCTGGCTCGGTAAACCCTGGCTGGAGCAAGGCCGAATAGGAAGGTACTTTCGGGTGACCCGCTCGACGCCTTCGGGTAGGCCGCATAGATGGATGTCTTCCCACGACAGAATCCGGCTTATCGGCTCTCTCTCGTTTGGTGCCATGAGACGACGAATATGGACCGCCTTGCTGATCCTGTACGCCGGGGGCATCTTCGCCCTCTCCCAGCTGCCGCTCGGGGCCGGCGAGCCGCTCTTCCCTCATATCGACAAGTGCTTCCACGCTGCCGAATTCGCCGTCTTCTTCGCTCTGGCTTGGGTGGCGACCGGCCGGCGAACCGTCGCAGCCTTCCTGCTGACCTTCTTCTACGCCGGGACCGATGAACTCCACCAGCTGTTCGTTGCGACGCGCACCGCAAGCGCGCTCGATCTGGGCGCCGACATGCTCGGTGCGGCCTTCGCAGCGCTTCTTCTGCCGCCGCTTGCTCGCTTGTGGGCCCTTCTGAGGCGCCGTATACTCAGGCCACAACACTCAAAGGTGGAATCCTAGCATGATGTGGGGCCTCCCGTACGTCTTCGGACCAAGCATTCTGATCCTGCTCCCGGCGCTCGCGCTCGCGATCTACGCGCAGTGGAAGGTCCGCTCAACCTACTCCCGCTACGCCCGGGTCGAATCGGAGCGCGGCGTCACGGCGCAATCCGCCGCCTTGCGGCTTCTCGAGATCGCCGGGATCGGCGACGTCACGATCGAATCCACATCCCGTCGACTCTCCGACCACTTCGATCCCCGACGGAAGGTTCTCCGGCTGTCGGCACCCGACTCCACGTCGATCGCCGCCGTCGGCATCGCGGCGCATGAAGCCGGCCACGCGATGCAGCAGGCTCGTGCCTACGGCCCGCTCGCGTTGCGAAGCGCCATCGTCCCGATCGCAAACTTCGGTTCACAACTGGCCTTCCCGCTCTTTCTGATCGGCCTGATCGCACAAGCGCAGCCGTTGATCATCGCCGGCATCGCGTTGTTCTCCGTCGCCGTGCTGTTCACCCTCGTGACGCTGCCCGTCGAATTCGACGCCAGCCGTCGTGCCGTTGGCGCGCTGCGCGAAACCGCGCTTGTCAGCGAGGAGGAGCTCGGAGCCGTCAAGGAAGTCCTCTTCGCCGCCGCCCTTACCTACGTCGCCGCGGCGGCGATGGCCGCACTTCAGCTCGTCATGCTGGTATCGGCCGGGCGGCGCAGATGAAACTGGCTCCGTCGATTCTCTCCGCCGATTTCTCCCGACTGTACGACCACGCCCGCGAGGTCGAGGCCGAAGCCGACCGCTTCCATTGGGACGTGATGGATGCCCACTTCGTGCCGAACCTCACCTTCGGCCCGCCCGTCGTCAACGCGCTACGGAAGCGTCTCGACGCCCCGTTCGATATCCACCTGATGATCGACGACCCGATCGAGTACGCGCCGCGCTTTGTCGTTCGGCCGGACGACACGATCACCTTCCATGTCGAATCGGACTGCGCGCCGCCGGACGCGATCGACGTGATCCGCGGTCTTCCCGCCCGTGTCGGGATCTCGATGCGGCCCGGCACACCGCTCGAACGGATCGCGCCGTACCTCGACCGCGTCGACCATGTCCTCGTGATGAGCGTCGAGCCCGGCTTCGGCGGACAGACGTTCCTCCCGGCCGCGCTCGAGCGGATCCGCGCGCTCCGCACCCTTCTCGACAACCGACCGGTGGAAATCGCCGTCGACGGTGGCATCGGTCCGGACAACGCACGCGCCGTGATCGACGCCGGGGCGGATATTCTCGTCGCCGGCTCGGCCGTCTTCGGGCAGTCGGGTCCCGCAGCCGCCGCGCGCCGACTGCGTCGTGCCGCGACCGATGGATGACACATGGATGCAACGGGCCCTCGCCCTCGCCGCACTCGGCGAGGGCGACGTCCATCCCAACCCGCTCGTCGGTGCTGTCGTCGTCCGTGACGACCGCATCGTCGGACGCGGTTACCATCGCCGCTGCGGTGGTCCGCACGCCGAGGTGTACGCACTCGACGAAGCCGGTGACGACGCGCGCGGCGCGACCCTCTACGTCACCCTCGAACCATGCTGCCATCACGGCCGAACCCCGCCGTGCACCGATCGGATCATCGCGGCCGGCGTCCGTCGCGTGGTCATCGCAACACGCGACCCGAACCCGCAAGTCGACGGCGGTGGGGTCGAGCACCTGCGCGCCGCCGGCATCGACGTCACCGAGGGCATCCTCGCTGCGCAGGCCGAGGCACTCAACGAGATCTTCTTCACCTACATCCGCCGCGGGGCCCCGTTCGTCCAGCTAAAGCTCGCGATCAGCCTGGACGGTCGCATCGCGACCCGAGCCGGCGATGCTCGATGGATCTCGTCGGCCCCATCTCGGATCGAGGCCCATCGACTGCGTCGACGATTCATGGCGATCGCGGTCGGCGTCGGGACCGTCATCGCCGACGATCCACGCCTGACAGTACGCCACGTCGTCGGCCCCGACCCGGTACCGATCGTGCTCGATCGCGCCGGACGACTCCCCCCAACGGCCCGTCTTCTCCAAGGCCCCATCGCGCCGATCGTCGCGACCGCGTCGATGCCCCCCGATGTGGAAGCCGTGCTCGCCGAACGCGGCGCACGGATCTGGCGACTCCGCGATTCTGAAGGAGCGATCGACCTGGCACAGCTTCTCGCGAGGCTCGGATCGGAACGGATCGACTCCGTGCTGATCGAGGGCGGCGGCGACACGGCGGCCCATTTCCTCGCAGCCGGTCTCGTCGACAAGCTCTCGTGGTTTGTCTGCCCACTGTTGATCGGCGGCCGGGATGCGATCCCCGCCGTCGGTGGCGTCGGCTCCGCACGGATTGCCGATGCGCTGCGGCTCAAAGACGTCAGCACGCGATGGGTCGGCCCCGACCTCTTGTACGAGGCGTATCCCGTCCGAAACGAAGCCTAGCAGCCTGTGTGAGAACTACGAATCGAGCATCTTCCCCCCTCTGTGATCGGGGAAGATCAAGATGGGGGTGGGCAAGACCCTGATAGGAGAATCCTTGCTCATTGCGGCTTTCCTCGATGCGGCACGAGTAAGAATCGAGTAGGGCGCCATCTGCTGCAGATCTCGCCCTTCGAGTACTGCGAGGTGCCGCGGCATAAACTCACAAACGCTGTCAGCCCGTCCGCGCAATTCCCCGCCCCCGTCTTCTCGCGCGGAGCCACGCCGATCCTCGAAGCGAAGCCGCTTTCCGCCGACAAGCCCAACAGGAAAGGGACGACTAACGTCGCTCATCTACAGCCGTTTCGCCCTTGGGACGAAACGGTAAGCTGCTTCCCGCGATGGGAAGCAGCCCGTCCACGGCACTGTATCCTGCATCTGCGCGCGAACACCCAAAGCGGACGCTACGTCACCCACGGCGTGTTTTGCCCATTGGGCAAAACCGCCCGCTGCTTGCCCGCAAAGGGCAAGCAGCCAAACTCCTATCCTCGACACGCAGGTTCTCGCCCGTCGACAAACCCAAAGGGAAGGGACCGACCTTAGTCGGTCCCTTCCCTTTGGGCGATGCAGGGCTCGAACCTGCGACCTTTCGGATGTGACCCGAACGCTCTCCCAGCTGAGCTAATCGCCCGTTTCGCTCCACGTGCACGTGATTGTACCATGTGCGCCCGCCAAATGGGAGTGAGCGACCGTGCGCGCCTGTGGCTCACGGAATCCCGCCTCACGCGTCGAACTTGGCGTTCTCGAGCATGTCGGCGAGGCTCTCCCCCTGACGCTTTCGGGTGATCTCGACGAGCCCGAGCGCCGTCATGTCGACAAAATCAGCCGACACACGATCCTTCTTCAGCTCCTCCTTCATCTTGTCGACGACGCGGTGCACGTCCTTCGGGTTCTCCATATCCACGAAGTCGACGATGATGATCCCGCTGATCTGACGAAGCCGCAGCTGCCGGCCGATCTCTTCCGCCGCCTCGAGGTTGGTGTTTAGAATCGCGGCGTGCTGGTTGCGATGACGCACATCGCCGCCGGTATTCACGTCGATTGCGATCAGCGCTTCCGTTTCGTCGATGACGAGCGATCCTCCGCCCGCCAGCGAGACCCGCCGTGAGAGGCTCTGCTGGATCTGGGTCTCGACGCGATAGACGTCGAACAGGCCTTGCTCTCCCTCGTGGGTCCGTACACGTTCCTTGTACTTCGACATCTGCATGTAATCGAGGAACGAGCAGATCTTCTCACGGAAGAACGGCGAGTCGACGATGACCGCCTCGGTGTCCGGATCGAGTCGATCGCGCAGGATCGTCTGCACCAAGCCCATCCCCTTGTAGAGAAGTCGCGGTTTGGACGATTTGCCGGCCACCGACCTGACCCCGTCCCACGTCTCGACAAGCAAGCGGTAGTCCCGCTCGAGATCCTCATCGCTCGCCCACTTCGACGCCGTTCGGGCGATCATTCCCTCATGCGGACGCCGCAGGGAGCGTGCCATCTTGCGGATCCGCCGCTGGTCGCGGACGTTCTCCACCCGGCGCGACACGCCAAGACGATCTTCATTCGGCAAGTAGACCCAAAATCGTCCCGGCAGGCTGATCTTCGTCGTGCCCTGCGGGTTCTTGTTCCCGATCCCATCCCGCCGAACCTGCAGCGTGATCATTTGCCCTTGCCGAAGGATCTTCGTGATCGGCACATCGGTGTCCCAGGGCTTCACGCCGGCTTCATCGAGGATGCGGTCGTTCAGCTCATTCCTGGAGAGGAAGAGGCTCTGGCGCTCCCCGATATCGACAAAGGCGGATCCCAATCCGGGCAGCACATCCTCGACGCGACCTCGATAGATGTTCCCGACCAGTTTTTCCTGAGATGGATGGCCATAGAAGATCTCCATCAGACGATCTCCCTCGAGGAGCGCGACGCGCGTGCGCCGGTCCTCCTGACTTCCGCCATCCACAGAGATCAAGATTCGTTTGGCAACGATGGTGACACCTTCTTTCCCTCATCGAGTCGTTCCAGTAGCTTTGCGTATCGCGTTCCGGTTCGCGGGTCGACGAGATCGGGCGCGATCTCGACCAGCGGCACCAACACGAACCGGCGCTCGTGCATTCGAGGATGCGGCAACGTCAGCCGCTCGTCCTCCTGCCGTCGCTCGCCAAAGAGAAGAATATCGATGTCGAGCGAGCGCGGCCCAAACCGAATCCCGTGGCGATCCCGTCCGAACGCCTCCTCGATCCGCTGGCACTGGTCCAGCAGCTCCGGCGGACTGAGCCGCGTGCTTCCCCGGATCACTTGATTGAGGAACCACGGTTGATCGTCGACCCCCACCGGCTCGGTCTCGTACACGGACGATCGCGCGGTCACCCGTACGCCGCACCGCTCGAGCTCCGCGAGGCCGCCGGCGAGCAACGCCCGCCGATCCCCAAGGTTCGATCCCAGAGCGAGGAAGACCTCCGTGCCAATCATCGCCGACTCCGTCGAAGCTCGGCTGTCGCACAATCCACGTCGCCCAGGCCCTGTGGCGCGAGTTTCGACACACGTGCGACGACCGCACTCACCGACGGGAAGTTGTCGAGGATCCCGTCCGCGATCGCACCGGCGAAGGACTCGATGAGGTAAAACGTTCGCCGGTCGCCGATCTCGCGGACGAGATCCGTGACCTGTTGGTAATCCACCGCGTCGACGAGCTCATCCGACACCACGGCATCGAGCGAGCGGCACTCCAGCTCGACGTCGATACGGAAACGGTTCCCGCCGCGCTCCCTCTCCTCGGGATAGACGCCGTGGCACCCGCTCAAGCGGATACCGAACACGCCCAACCGCAGACGGTCAGGCGTGCGTTTCCCCTGGCTATCGCCGTCTAGACGGCTCTGGGGTTCCACATTCCCGTCCTGTCGGTTCGCACGAACGGGGAGGCTCGGGGACGGTCGATTCCCGCTCGGAAGAGGTCGACGCCAACGCGCCGCGACCCTCTTCTTCCGGGCGACCAAGCGACATCGCGGGGCCGTGGCGCACACGCCCGGACCGCACGCGATCACGCCCTATCCCTTGACCGCCTCCTCCTTCGCGATGTCCGTCAGCGCGGTAAACGTCGCGGAATCCTGGACGGCGATGTCCGCAAGCATCTTGCGGTTCAGCGCGATTCCCTTCCGCTCTAGACCCCCGACAAACGCCGAATAGGAGATCCCATTCTGCTTGGCCGCGGCGCTAATTCGGGTGATCCACAGCCGACGGAAGTCACGCTTCCGCCGCCGCCGATCGACATAGCTGTTCCGCAACGCCTTCATCACAGCCTGCTTGGCGATGCGGTGCGACGTCCCGCGCTTTCCCTTGTAGCCCTTGGCGAGAGCCATGATCTTCTTGCGGCTCTCTTTTCTCTTGTTCCCTCCACGTGCTCGTGGCATGACCTTCTCCTTGTCGGACCGAGTTACTTGCCGATCATCCGCGTGATCGTCTTCTCCTGTCCCCCGGTCAATTCCTTGCCGCGGCGCGCCTGGCGAACCGACTTGGTTCGCTTCTTCACGTTCTTGTGGAAGTAGTTCGACATGTGGTGGAACAGCTTCCCATTCTTCGAACGCTTGAACCGCTTCTTCGCCGCTGAGTGCGTTTTCTGCTTCGGCACGACATCCCCTCCTACATGTATCTAGTTCTGCTGGGTGGGGACCAACATCATCTGCAGGATCTTCCCTCTGGCCGTCGGGTTGCCTTCCATCCGCGCGAGGTCGCTCACTTCCTCCTCGACCCGCTTCAGCAGTTCACGTCCCCTGGACGCATGGACGATCTCCCGCCCGCGGAAGAAGATGCTGACGCGGACAATATCGCCCTTCTCGAGGAAATTGCGAGCTCGCTTCAGTTTCGTCTGGAAATCGTGCTCCCCGATCTTGATCGTGAACTTCACTTCCTTCAGCTTCGAGCGGTGCTTCCCCTTTCGCTCCCGCTTCTCCTGCTGGTAGTGATACTTGCCGTAGTCCACGATCTTGCACACCGGAGGCCTCGCCTGAGGCGCCACCTCCACGAGATCGAGCCCCTTCGTTCGGGCAAGCTCGCGCGCCTGCTCCGTCGGCATGACACCCAGGTTCTCCCCGGTGTCGTCAACGACACGGACTTCCGGCACGCGGATCCGTTCGTTGACGCGCATTCGTCTGCTGTCGATCCTAACCTCCTATCGCTATGTGCTACGGACGCCGGTCAGTTTCCGGTTCCGGTACAGTCCGTTGTCCGAGATATACGCCTCCACCTCTGGAGGCACCCACTCGGCAATCTCTTCGCCACGCGCAACCTTCTCCCTCACCCACGAGGAAGAGAGGTCCACCTCCTCCATCTCCAGCGCATAGGTCTCCGCCTCATCGAACGGCGGCCTCGCAAATGCGCCAAGCGACATCCCCTCGCGCGGAGCAATCAAAAACGGCACGCTCTGAAGGAGCGCCTCCGGTTCCCTCCACGTCGTGATGTCCAACAGGCGATCCGCCCCAACGATGAAGCAGACCCCTTGTGGGTAATCATCCTTCAAAGCGCGAATCGTGTCAATAGTGTAGGAAGGGCCCTCCCGATCGATCTCGATTCGCGACGCCCCGAAGCGCTCGTGCCGTTGGAGGGCCGCCTCGACCATCCGGTATCGGTCTTCGCCCGAGATGCCTGCCAGCGGCCCCTTATGCGGTGGGATCCCGTTGGGAATGAACAACACCTGCGACAGCTCGAACTGTGCCAGCGCCACCCCGGCGACGCGAAGATGCGCGTTGTGCAGCGGGTTGAACGTCCCTCCGAATAGACCGACCCTACCCGTCAAGCTCAAACTCGGCCTCCCCGATTCGCACCGCATCGCCCGACGAGAACCCCCGTCTGCGCAGCTCCTTCATCACGCCCATCTTCTCCAGCCGATCGGTCAGGTACTCCATCGCGTCGCGACTGTCGAGGACAAGCTTGTTCACCAGATTCTCGACCCCATCGCCGAAGACCACAAACCCCTCGTCCTCACGATCGACACGGAACCCCGTTTCTCCCCGGAACCGATACACCTTCCGACGGACCTCTCGCGCACCGTCGCGATCCACCGCCGCCCGCTTCAACGGCTCCAGCAGATGGTAGATCCGCACCACCAGCTCCCGAAGCCCCTTGTGCGCGGCCACGGAGATCGGCGTCAGATCGATCCCCTCGTCGGCGAATCGGGCACGGACCGCCGCGATCTCCTGTTCGCTCACCAGATCTATCTTGTTTCCGACGATGAGCTGCGGACGAGCCCCGAGGTGCTCGTCGAACGCGATCAGCTCCTGGTTGATGCGCCGGTAGTCCTCGAGCGGATCCCGGCCTTCGAGAGACGCGAGATCCACGATGTGCACAAACAGCCGCGTCCGTTCGACGTGGCGCAGGAATCGATCCCCGAGCCCCTTCCCCTCGTGCGCACCCTCGATCAATCCGGGGATATCGACCGCGACGAACTGGTGACGTCCATCGACATCCACAACACCGAGGTTCGGAGTGATCGTCGTAAACGGGTAGTCGGCCACCTTCGCCCGCTTCCCCGAGATCGCGGAAATCAGGCTCGATTTGCCAACGTTTGGGTATCCGATGATCCCGACGTCGGCGATCAGCTTCAGTTCGAGCCTCAGCGTTCGCGCGACGCCAGGGAGGCCCCGTTCGCAGATGCGCGGGGCTTGCCGCGTTGACGTGACGAAACTGCTGTTCCCTCGACCGCCCTCACCGCCTTCGGCGACGACAATCTCGTCGCCGGAACGGGAGAGATCGGCGATCGTGTCTCCGGACTCCGGGTCGCGCACCAGCGTGCCGATCGGCACGAGGACCACGCGATCCTCGCCGCCGGCTCCGTGGCGTCCGTTACTCGCGCCGTTCACCCCATCGCCGGCCGCAAACAGAGGACGATGCCGAAACGGGTACAGGGTCGACACGCTTTCCGACGCACGCAATACGACCGCGCCGCCCGGCCCGCCGCTTCCTCCGTCGGGCCCGCCGCGCGGGTTGTGGCGATTGGATAGGAAGTGAATGACCCCGCTCCCACCGCATCCTCCGCGGACGCGAACGGTGGCCTCGTCAATGAACATACGCTGAGGGCGGGATGGTTCGTTGCGAGCTAATCCCCACGGGAGGGAAGCACGTTAACGTACTTCTTGCCCCGATTCTCGAAGTGGACGTATCCCGGGGCCGTGGCGAAGAGGGTGAAATCGCGGCCGAGGCCGACGTTCTTGCCGGGCCGGAACACCGTGCCGCGCTGGCGAACGATGATCGTCCCCGGGTTCACCCATTCTCCACCGTACCGCTTCACGCCCAGCCGCTTGCCTGGACTGTCATGAACGTTCTGCGTTGATCCCGTGCTCGTCTTATGGGCCATGTGTTCTCCTTGTTGTCAGACCTCGACGCCGATCGTCGCATCCTGTACGACCAGATCCGCCGGGTGTTGTCGCTCCAGCATCTTCAGCCCGATCACGAGCGTCTCGAGGATCGCGTCGATTTCACGATCCAGATGCGTGTCGCTTCGGTCGACCGTGATCCCCGCGTCGCCGACCTCCGCACCGATGATCGGTGCATGGAGATACTCGGACAGGGATGCCGCGACGGCGCCCACGAAGCTGTTCGCACTCGCGCCCGCCATCGTCGACGGCTCGACATCGCGCAACGCGACGCCGACGACCCGACCACGATCGTCTCGATGGATGACTGCTTCTCCCACGTCGAAGCTACCTTTCGATCGCCGTAATCGCCGTCGCCATGAACGGCTGCCGATGGCCGGCCTTCCGGCGATACCCCTTCTTGCTCTTGTACTTGTAGACGATGACCTTCTCGCCCCGCGCGTCGGTCTGGACCTCGCCCTTCACCGAAACGCCGTCGAGATACGGGGTCCCTACGCGAACCGTCCCGTCCTCGTCGACGAGGAGAAGCACGCGATCGAAGTCGACCGCCTGGCCAACTTCGACGCCGTCGAGGCGCTCATGTTCGAGCACCGTCCCCTCTTCCACCCGATACTGCTTTCCACCAGTCTCAATCACTGCGTACATTGTCTTCACACCCCAATTCGGGTCAGATTCTAGCCGTCGCTTTGGACCATTTCAACAGCGCTAGGAGACAGGGGTTCCCGGCTCCACGGACCGATCAGGACCGACCAGAGACAGCCCGTCCCCTTTCGCGGCGAGTAGCATGCACTCCGACGGGATGCCTCGAATCGTCCGCGGTTCCAGGTTCGTGACGACGACGATCGTCCGCCCCAACAGCTCCGAAGGAGCGTAGCTGTCCTTGATTCCGGCCACGCAGCTTCGGCTCTCGCTTCCGAGACGGACGGTAAGGTGAAGCAGGCGATCGGCTCCGGGGATCTCCTCTGCCGACTCGATCCGGCCGACCCGCAGGTCGAGCTTGGCGAAGTCGTCGAACGGAACGGTCTCCCGCTCCTCCTCCGCCTCGTCGTCCTCGGGCTTCCCCCCTGCGATACGGGAACGCATCGCATCGACCTCGATCCGGTCGAGCAGCACCCGGTCGTCGGTCAGCTTCCGACCGCTCCAGACCGCGTCGAGATCGTCCCAAGACGGATCGTCGAGCCCCAACACGGAGAGGATCCGGCCGGCGAATCGTGGGATGTACGGAAGCAGCAGGATCGCCATCGCCTTGACCAGATGAACCCCTCCGGCGACCGCTGCAGCATCCTTCGTCTCCCACGGCTTCTTCCGCTGGAAGTACTCGTTCCCGAACACCGCGAGGTCGCAGACCACGCGAAGCGCCTGTCCCAGAAGCGCGTCGTCGACCGCCGACTCGTAGGCGGCGACCGCCGCGGCGACGTGCTCCATCACCTCGGCGTCCGGGGCGGTGTCCGGGACGATCCGATCGAAACGCGTCTGAACGAACGACAGAATGCGGTTCATCAGGTTGGCCACATTCGAGATCAGTACGCCGTTGATCGCCTTCTCCAGCTCCTCCCACGAGAAGTTCGTGTCGCGGCCCTCGGGACGGTTGTACATCAGGTAGAACCGCCACAGCTCGCCGTCCATCACCTCGAGTGCATCGTCCCCGTACAAGCCGATCCCACGGCTCTTCGAGAAGCTGCCTCCGCCGATCCAGTTCAGGTACTCGGTCGCCGCGATCTGATCGGGCAGATGGTAGCCCTGGCCGGATGCGATCAGCTGGCCGGGGAAGATCAGCGTATGGAAGGCGATGTTGTCCTTACCCAACGCGTACACCTGGTACACGTCATCCCCGAACCAGAATTCCTTCCATCGCTCGTCCCCGGCGAAGTGCTCGATCACGGCGGAGACGTAGCCCAACGCCGCTTCGCCCCAGACGTAGATGACCTTATCCTCCGCGCCCTCGAACGGCGCTGCGATACCCCAATCGATATCCCGGGTCATCGCCCGCGGTCGCAGCCCCTCCTCGATCATCTGCTGCGTGTAGCGGTGAACGTTTCCTTGGAAGTCCCGTGATGCAACGTACTGCTGAAGCGGCTCGGACAGTCGCTCCAGGTCGAGGTACCAATGCTTCGTCTCGCGGAATTCGACGTGGCCTCCACCGCAGAAATTGCAGCGTGGCTCGATCAGATCCTCCGGCTCGAGGATGCTGCCGCACGTATCGCACTGATTGCCCAACGCGTCCGGCGCTCCACACTTCGGGCACGTGCCGGTGATCAGCCGATCGGCAAGGAACTTCTCACAATCGCGACAGAATGCCCGCTCCTCGGTCTTCGTACAGATGTAGCCATTCGCTTCCATCTGCAGGTAGATCTCGCGAACGAAGGCTTTGTGGGTCGGAGACTCCGTCGTCGTGTAGTTGTCGAAGCGGATGTCGAAGCCGTCGAGGATCGCCACGATCCGCTCATGATTGCGCTGGGCCAGTTCCGCCGGCGTGATCCCCTCCGCCTGCGCCTCGAATTCCACCCTCGTTCCATGGGCGTCCGAGCCGGACACGTACCGGACGTCGGCGCCCCGCAGCCGGTAGTATCGCGTCAACACATCGCCGGATAGCAACGATCCGACGAGGTTTCCCAGATGGGGAACGCCCGACGCATACGGCCACGCACTGCACACCAACACCTTCGATGTCTTCACCGGACCTCTCCTGCCCTGCGATGGGATGGGGATATGGACCGGATTATACCGCCCGGCGCGGCCGTACCCAACGCGCTCCGGTTGCGGCACGCTCCCATAGCGAGTATGAATCGATGCGATGAACGGAAACCGGGCCTGTGCACCGAAGACGGTTCGGATCACGCTGAAGGTGTTCGGCGGTTTGCGCGCTTTGCGTCCCCCGGGCGTCGAGCAGCGCGACCTGCCAGAAGGGTCCACCCTCGACGCGCTCTGGCAAGCCGTCGAGCGCGAGACACCGGAGTTCATCGCTCGGCTGCGCGACGGCGTCGCCGACGGCTACCTTCACGTCCTGTGCAACGGGCGGAACACCGTCTTCCTCGACGGTCCGCGGACACGCCTTCACGACGGCGATGTCGTGACGATCCTGCCACCGGTCGGCGGAGGCTAAGCCTCAGAAATCGATCGCAATCGTCAGATCGAGCAGCAGACTGCCGTACTCCGTCTCGTCCGAGTCCGCCCCTCCGTAGTACGACATCCCGAACGAGCCGCTCCACATCGGAGACAGCGCCGCGTTCAGCCGGCCGCTCGTCGACGCATCCAGATCGTACTCCGTGCCCGAAATGCGAACATTCAGGTCGGTGTCGATCGATAGATCGATCGCCGGGTACCCCGCCACGCCGGGCTCGTCCATCCGTGCGGCGCCGATCCACTCCTGCAGCGACAGGCGGTACGTGTTCTCCACCCGCGCGGTCAGGGTACGATCCTCTCCGCTCCCCTTGCTCGTCACCGTCAGCGACAGATCGTCATGATGAATCTCGCCCGGCGCCCACGTTGCCCGTCCCGTCAGCGAATGGCCGATCGACGACTCTCTCTCCGACTCGTAGACAGCGACCTTTCGGTCGATCGAGTATGTCAGCGTCGGACGTAGCGATTCGATCCCGGAATACCCGACGGTCATGCTGAGCCGGTCGCTCTCGCGCACGACCGCGCTCCACAGCCCGGTCAGTCCGCCACGCAGCGAACCCTGGATGGACAGATCGCCCCGCCGCACGCGGCCGTGCGCCTGCGCGGTGACGTCGGCAGAGGATTCGTCGGTGGATGCAAGAAGCGCCACGCCCGGCGTGATCCGCCACTCCGACGCCTCGATCGGATCGATCTCCAGCCCGACCTCCAGTGCGTGCTCCCGCTGGCCGCTCCCCGCCGGAATCGAACGGGACCAATCGAGCGTGTACTCGACGCCAAGGTCACTCGTCTCGCCCACGCGGCTCTCCCACTCGGTTCCGAAGGCCAGGCTCTCGCTTCCGCTCCACTCGTCCTCACCGGATCGGACCGGCCGGCTCCAGCCGAGGTTCGCCGTCCACGACGGCAGGATCGTCGCATCCGCATCGAGCGAAAGGCTCGTCTTTCGAAGCGCGTCGTCCATGGGCGCATCCCAGTGGGTGGCGTCACTCCACGAGATCGCCAATACGAGACGATCCTCGAAGAACCGGTCACTGAGGTTGAATCGGAGCGATGCATCCGTCGCCTCGGCGCCTTCGTGGGCCGTGTCGTCGTTGACGCTGCTGTAGCTTACACCGGCCGTCAGGACCGGTCCGAACGCCCACCGCAACGAGATATCGTTGCTCGCATCCATCGATCGGTCGCCGGTGCGCGCTCCGACGATCCCGACCTCGTGCGAGACCGACAGGTCCGCATCGTCGCCGAGCGTCCACGTCGCCGCCAGATCCCAGCCGGTCGAGTCGCTCCGCCCCGTTCTCCCGATCGCGCGGTACGCGGGAGAGACGTTCTCGACCCGTCCAGTCAGCGTGAAATCCGACGTGACCCGCCGGAACGACGCCCGCTCGACGAACCCCTCGATCGTGTGATCCGCGGCCGCCGCGTCGACAAACGCGAACGGATCCCGACCGTCGATCCCGGTGACGTCGCCCCGATACTCCGTAACCGTGTCGGCGTACGATCGGACCGTCAGGACGTAGTCCGCGTCCCCCTCGGATCCGATCCACAGAACGTCCGCGGCCCCCGCCAGCGCGGTGATATCCACATCGTCGAGCAACGCATCCCCACGATCGGCTCTGAACAGCCCGTTCGGCGTACCGTACAGGACAAGCTCCCCGAAACTCTCCACCGCGCGGACCGCCTCTCCGAGAACCAGCCACCCGGTCCCGATGCCGTCCCGATA
>Ga0272443_10001984_pt1 | contig 27568 bp, 28 predicted proteins | sample SSMAcet12_FD_193581 | JGI IMG/M metagenome (GOLD analysis project Ga0272443, IMG submission 193581) | Marine sediment archaeal communities from Little Sippewissett salt marsh, Falmouth, MA, United States - SSM-Acet-12 | ecosystem: Environmental > Aquatic > Marine > Wetlands > Sediment ... | reverse complement strand
CTTCCGGTTGTTCAGCCTCCGGTTCCTCTGCCGCAGGCATCTCCTCTACCGGCTCCGCGGCTGTCCGGGTAGCTGTGAGGATACGCAACGGCTCAACGTCGGTACCGCCGAATGCATCGACATCTACGTGGATTCTATCATCCAGTTTAAGGAATGCATCCTCAGGAATCACAATTCCAAAGTTCGACATACGAAAGTCGAATGCCGCGTTCATCTTGATGATATCCCCGGGAAGCCTCGTTTCCGAGATTTCGCTCGCTTCGAAGTAGGTGAGTTTGATGGACACGTTCACCGTGTCAACTCCCCCGTGGAAAGCAAGCTTGGCACGGCCGGTCAGATCCACAGACGCCTCATTAAGCAGCACTTCAAAATTGGACTTAGTGACCTTGAGAAGCTCGATCCTGGCTGTCGGGAAGCTATCGGTGCCGAGATAGACATCCGAGCGCATGTCCGTATCTCTCTGGTCGATACCGGTTTCGAACGAGGTGAGATCGACCTCAAAAATGGCGGCGGGTGTGTCAGACAATGAATCAAGGTTCAGTTCGAGATTTCCATACAGGGCCGATGTTCTTCCGATTACGGTTTCAAGCGGCGCCTGCGACTTGAACATAACTATATTCCGCCCAACGGGATCGTCGAATACGAATTTAGCGCGCCTGACGACAACACTGTCGGCGCTTTCAGAAGTCTCGGCTTCCTGTGCAAACGCGAGTGATGTAAGTACTACGCAGAGTAACAGAGCACCTAAGACAAAGCGTTTCATTGCGTCTCCTCTCGAAAATATAACGAACAATCCAAATTTTTCTCCCACATAACAGCGTACAATCAAATAAATTTCCGTCCCAATGCAAGCGAAAATGTGATGCGGCGTTCATTATTCGGACCAGCGTCAGCCGCCCGGAGAAACGAGAAACAGCGAACCCGGAATATATGCATCACTACGCATATACGGAACGGCTTTGTATTCGCAGGCCGGTGCAGGCTGGAAAAATCACACAATCTGTCTCGAAGCGAGGTTCCGAAGTCTTCAGAGCTGGAAATGCCGACTCGCGACATATAGACATACATGCATATATCTGAATCGCGAAATTCGCCATACGTACGAGAATTAAGCTGTGATGCGATCCATTCAGATCTAAATACGTGTTGTGTCAAAAGGGGCTACTGTGACGATGATTCCCGGGCTGATCGAGCGGTTGCGGCAACCTGAAGATATATAGCCATGCCTGCATATATTAATATCCGAAGTCTTTCAATATCCCGGCTCCGACAAATCCCGCCCGATTCCCGAGAGCAGCCCGTCGCAGTTTGAGATGTTCAAAATGTGAACTGATGGTTCTCGACTCCAGATGCTTCTCGACGAGATTCATGTAATAGTCTCCGCCGGCATCTGCCATTCCTCCCCCGACGATGACTACTTCGGGGTTAAGAACGGATATAATCGATGAGAGCCCGACAGCGAGGTAATCCGCTGCCTGGTCGACCAGATTTCCGGCATCCCGGTCGCCATCGTTCTCCGCAAGCCGGAAGATTTCACCTACCGTGATTTCTCCGCCATTGGCGAACCGCTCAGACAGCCTAGACTTGTTGCCGGTATCGTTCGAGAGGGCGTGCGCCTCCCGCAGGAGTGCGGTGGCGGAGGCGTATGCCTCAAGACAACCCCGTTTTCCGCAGCCGCAGATCTCGCCGTCTTTCACGACAGTAATGTGGCCGAATTCTCCTGCCCCACCGATTGATCCCCGGTAGAGTTTTCCGTCGATTACGATACCGCCGCCCACGCCGGTTCCGACGGTTGTGGCTATCACGTGACGATACCCCCTGGCGGCTCCGAATACGACTTCAGCCAGAGTCATCACATTAACGTCGTTGTCTACGCAGACTTCGATATCGATTGCCGCTTCCACTTCCTTCTTGATCTCGGTTCCCTCCCATCCGGGCAGATTGGGCGACATCCCGATAACGCAACCGGTATTATGATCGACTATCCCCGGGGTGCCAATGCCTACGGATTCGAGAGTAAAACCGGCTTCAGATGACAGTTCGAGCAGGCGTTTCGCGCAGTCGATTACCTGCCCCAGAAGAACGTCCCTTCCACCGCCGATTCCGACATCCGCCTTATCAGAATGGATGATAGAACCGTCCAGATGGCAGAGACCGAACTTCACATGAGATCCACCTATATCTATTCCAGCGTAGGCCTTTTTCATCTTCGTTCCTTTCGTACGCGAGATTGGATATATTATCCGAACAGATGCCGCTATGTCAAACACAAAAAGGACCAGAATGTGACGGTGGCGGAAATTGACTTGCTTTGATAGGGGCGGCTGCGTTTTTTGGGCTGTAATCGGTGCCTGAGCAGTAACACAGGAGAAAACCGTTGGCCATGAAGAAATCCTCGGAGACGTTCGATTCGGAAAAGAGCGCAGCGGTATTCAATGCGCTTTCGGATCCGACTCGTCTAAGAATACTGCTGATGCTCGACATCAAGCCGAGATCAGTCAATGAGATTGTCGATTTCTTCACACTGACCCAGCCGACCATATCGAGACACCTGCGGGTTCTCAGCAAAGCGGGACTCGTGGCCAAACAAAAGCAGGGACAGAAACGTGTCTACTCGCTCAGCAAATCAGTTCTCAAAGAGCACATGGCCGGGTTCCTTGCGAAATTCGGCAAGTCCGCGTCCCCACGAGAGCGGTGATAGAGGTGGATCGGGCCGAAGCTCATTCGTCACTGCGGTTTTTGGACTTGAACCTTCCGCGTCGCTGGCGTATAATCAAGTGAATGTAAGAATGGAGTGATGTTGAAGTCTTTGAAGAACACATATATAGCGGCGGTTCTGGTTCTGCTTTGCTGCGGTGTCGCGTTCGCCTATGACGGCCCGACTATCGTGGATGATGCGAATCTTCTGGCTGCCGATGAACTGCTTGAACTGGAGCACAAGATCGACCAGCTCAACGAGAAAAGCCAGTACTTCGTGGTGCTGCTTACCACTCCGTCGTTAGGCGGGCAGGACGTTGATAAGTATTCAAGGGCGATCATGAAGGTCTGGAAGATCGGGCACGCTGAGAAAGAAGATGGGCTGCTTGTTCTTCTGGCACGAGACGACAAAGTCGTACATTTCGAGATCGGTCCCGATGCGTCAGGATTAGATGAGGAGTTTCTCGAAGATTTGAAGAATGAAGTGCTTCTTCCGTCGCTCGAAAGCAGGAGTTATGTGTTTGGCCTCACAGAATTCATCGCGGCACTTGAGGGGGGCAAGAAAGAAGTGTCCATACAGACGAAAATCGCTTACGGCATCCTCGTGTTGCTCGTGTTGATTTTCATCTATGCGAATACGCTGAATCGGAAGAGCAGGAAGTGCCCGCATTGCGGTAAGTCGATTTCACCATCGGCCGGCAAGTGCCCCGAATGCCTGACTGATGTAAGAGTGCGGCCGATTGATCCATGCCCATGCGGCTCCGGGCGAAGCTACGAGGCCTGTTGTCTGGACGACCATCTCGATGGAAGAGAATCACTCAGAGTGCAACTACTGAGATACCTTGACATACGCTTTTTATTGGCGATGTCAACCGCAGGGGGAGGATTTACGGCGGGGGGAACCGGTGTCCTTCCGAAGTCAGGTTCACGGACCGGTGATTTCGACGGGCAGAGCGAAACGGGGAGCTGGTAGCGGTGGAACAGATATTCAACAGGGACGATTTCTGCGACGTAACGGGGATAGTCAAGTCGGCCGAACAGACGACGTCATGCGAGATAGTGGTTCGTATGAGCCGAGATCGTGTAATGACTGACCCGACGTCCCGATCGGAATTCGCCCTGCTCGGCTTGAATGATCTTCCGGAGAAGAACGGTCTACTGATATACATCAACCTCTTTCAGCACAGATTCGTGATGCTCGCGGGATCGGGAATCATGGATAAAATGGGAAAGGAGTGGCTCAAAGGCTACTCTGAGATGCTCCAACAACGTTTCCGTGGGTATCAGTTCGGATTCGGTCTGCACGACGTAGTTGCGCGTATGGCAGGCGACCTGAAGAAGTACTTCCCGCCAATCGGCGATCAATCTGAAGAACAAGAGAAGAAATAAATCGCCGGACCTTTATCCGGCGATTTCTAACCCGTCTACTATCCTCTCAACAGAACTTACACTATAGACTCTATGACATAGATCTCGGTCTTGTTCGCGCTATCACCATAACCATTGCTGCTCTCTTCGACCACGAGCGCCAGGGGCTTGTCCTCGGTGCGTATGGTCACGAATAATCCACTGTTGCCTTTCAATTCGAATGCGCTTTCGACCGTACCGCCAACAATCTTCCTCAGGTCTTCCTTCAGCGTTTCACTTACCGCCATGCGAACCTCCATTGATTGAGTGTGATTTGATCAGGTAACAACATTTACTTGGGATGAGCATTTCTCACATTTATCTCCAGCAAGCCCGACGATTCGGGTCGAATAGCCAGTCCGTGAAATCAGAAGATTCCCGCAAGATGGACAAAACGTATCCGAGGCTCCTTCGATTACAGCATTGCCGACGTAAACATAGTTCAGGGATTCCTTGGCCTTCACCCAGATGTCGTGAAGCCTTCGAATCGGAGTGGCCTCGACATTCATCTCGTGTTGAGGGAAGTACCTCGATATATGGAGAGGCAGGTCACGGCTTATTCCGGCAAGCCAATTGACCAGTTTGTCGATGTCCTCGTCAGAATCGTTCATACCCGGAATCACGAGGTTTGTGACCTCGACGTGAACACCGGCCGCTGCACAGGTCTCCACTGTTTGTATCACGGTCTCAAGATTACCCTTGCAGATGCGTCGATAGAACTCCGGTCTCATCGACTTGACATCAATGTTGACAGCATCGATGAAAGGCAGTAGCTCTTCGAGTGGTTCTTTGTTGATGTAGCCGTTGGTCACGCAGACATTGTAGAGACCTTTTTTGTGCGCGAACTCAGCAGTATCGAGAAGATACTCGAACCATATGAAAGGCTCCGTATACGTGTATGCTATTCCTGCCGAGAGTTTATCCGAAGCAATCTCCACAAGTCTCTCCGGTGAGAGGTATGTTGTCGGTTGCCTCTCCTGAGATATCGACCAGTTCTGGCAGTTCTTGCAGGAGAGGTTACAGCCATTCGGACCGATAGAAATAATCGGGTCCCCGGGGTGGAAGTGGTATAGCGGTTTCTTCTCAATTGGATCGATACTCATTGAGACAACCTCACCGTAGTTCGTGGCAATCATCTTTCCACCACGGTTCTTCCTGCCCATGCATATCCCCTCCTGTCCCTCTTTCAGCTTACATCTCACCGGACAGATAAGACATCGAACGAGGCCGGAGTCAATCACTTCGTAATGTTTTGCTTCGTGATCCATAGCAAGCGAGTAAACGGACAGTAATCTCAGATATCGCCAGTTAACAAGCGAATCTTATAAAGCCAGCCCCTTGATAATTCAACAAAAACTGTGTTCAGTTCAGGTTTTTTTTGATCCACAGGGCGGCATCAAGGAGATCACCCGCCACGAAGTCCGGTTCGACGCCTTCCCCGCCCGCCTTCTGCAATTCGGACTTACCGTATCCCGTTAAGACCAGTATGCCCTTGCCACCCTGCTTTTTGCACATCTGCACATCCGAAATATTGTCGCCTATGGAGATCGAACGGGAAAGGTCTATATCGATCAGCTCCTGCGCCATAGCTATCATCCCGGGCTTTGGCTTGCGGCACTCACACTCGACCCGATAGATATCGACAGTAGCGTCAGGGTGATGCGGACAATAGAAGAACATATCCGGCCGCGCATTAGATGCTTCGAGTTTTCTGAAGATTTCCTCATTAAGCTCCATGACGCGCTGTTCGGTAAGAAATCCCCTTGCCACACCGGATTGATTCGAGACAACGACGAGCAAGTAACCCAGCTCACGCAGGAGCTTGATTGCCTCGACGGTGTTGGGCAGGATTTTGATGTCCTCTTCCCTGCTCAGGAATCCAACTTCATCGACCAGAGTACCGTCACGGTCAAGAAAGACCGCCTTGGTCTTGTCAGTTTTCATTCTGCATGACTTCTTTCAGGTTCTGGAGTATGATATCCGTTGTCATCCGCGTAAAACAGAACCGTTCCTCACGATAACAGGGGCTCTCTCCATGTTTGGAACACGGCGAACATGACTCGTTCACGGTGACTGCCCCGCACCTGTCTCCAAGAGGCGCGAAACCCAGCGACGGATGTGTCGGCCCAAAGAGTCCCAGGGTGGGGGCACCGGTTGCGGCAGATAAGTGCATCACCCCGGAGTCATTAGAGATACAGAACCGCGATTGTTCCAGAACTGCGCCAAGCACGCGTATATTCAGCTCGGTCATTATTGCCGCGTTCCCTGAATCTTTCAGTTCATCGAAGAGATTCAAGTAATCCAGATACTCTTTTTCAACGACGACAACTTTCAATCCAAACTTGTCAACAATGGCACCGGCCAGATCCACCCACTGTGGGATCGGGTAATGCTTTGCCGGATGGGATGCGCCGACCGCAAGAACACAGTATTTCCCGGGTTCGATGTCTTGCCCGGTGAGCAATTCAGTTGCCTCACCAAGTGCTTCCTGATGTATGGCCACTCGGGGCGGATCGCCTTGCACTTCTATGCCCGCCTTGTCGAGGACGGTCGTGTAGAGGTCGAGCGTGTGCGCGGCTGATGTTCGCTTCTTCTTCCTGATCGCCCGCTTCCTTGCCCTCCAGTTTTTGGGATATGTGAGAATCTTCTTTGCATTGACCTGATGCTTGACGAGCCAGCTTCGAATGTTGGAGTGTAAGTCGAAGACGAAATCATATCTGTCGTTTCCAAGCCTGCGGATCGCCTTCGAGAGCCCACGAATCGACGAATCAGGCCCGGGGATTTCGAGTGTAGTGACGCTATCGACGGCATCTAACATACCGACGACATCCGCATAGATGGACTTGGTGAGGAACTCCACATGGCAGTCCGGCATAACGGTCTTGACCGCTCTTGCCACAGGTTCGGTGAGGATTATGTCGCCCATGTGTGATAAGCGTATGATAAGGACCCGATGCATCAGAAGAATATAACGCCCGCCAGCCCCACAATCAAGGTATAGACACCGAACAGGTAAAACTTGCCGCTGATAACCGTTTTCTGCAGGAGTATCAGCGAAAGATACCCGGTGACGAATGCCGCAACCATCGCGACAAGATAGACCAGCCATCCCTCTGCAACGCCGTTACGGAAGACATCAAGCAGGGTTATCAATGTTGCCCCAAGAATAGCCGGAACGGACAGCACGAATGAGAAGTTAAACGCCTCCTGTCTGCTGACACCACAGAACAGGGCCGCCGATATGGTGCTCCCGGATCTTGAGATTCCGGGGAGAATCGCGAGAGCTTGTGCAAGCCCCACTATCATCCCGTTTCCGAATCCGATGTTCTTCTTCCTGAACCTCGCGAAGACGGTGGACAGAATTATCGCAGATGTCAGCAGCAGCAAGAACGAAGCCATCCTTGCAGAAGCGAACGCCTGTTCAATCTGATCCTTGAGCAGCAGACCGACAAGGACAGCGGGGATAGTGGCGACGATTATGACAAGCAGCAACCGCATATCCCGGGCTGTCTGTATGGACTCATCCCCATTGAACAGTTTCACCGGAGAGAGAAATATCCGTTTGAGCACAGGATAAAAGAATACGAGCACAGCAAGAAGAGTGGCGAAATGCGTCGCCACTTCAAAAGTGATGTCCTCCGAGCTGACCCCAAGCAAGCGTTCAGCTATGACGAGATGGCCCGAAGACGAGACTGGCAGGAACTCGGTCAGTCCCTGCACTATCCCGAGAACCAGGGCTTCCAGAACAGACAATAGAATTCAGGCTCCGTGTCGAATCGTTAACCTGTCAGACAAACTCACGGGGATCAATAAATGGCGAAGTTCACGCCCGCGATAACCCCGACCTGATCATCGAATTGCAACTCACCAAAGAACTGCAGGCGCTTTCCGGGCGCGTACTGAGCGCCAAGATTCATCCCGATATCGAAGTCGGTATCGTCATAATCGCCGACTGAGATGCTTTCGATCCTGATTCCAAGCCGACCGTATGGAGTGAGTTTCGCGTTGTTCGAGAGCCTGAGCGGGTAGGATGCGATGAAACCACTGCCCAGCACCCACTCTGAGACATCTTCGCCGAAATCATAATACTCGAACTCGACATCCATAGCCATATCGGGCATTTGCAGCCTGTTCGCGCGCACGATCTGGAATTGAACACCGGAACCGATCATAAATCCGGGATCATCGAATCCATCGGTGTCGAGAATACCCGACTTGACTTCGAGCTGCATACTCGAGACAAGTCCGACGCAGAATCTACCGAACAGCGCAGTCGCATCCTCATAGAACCCGAAATATGGGCCGATATCTATCGCACCTGCCGGAATGACCTCCGCAGTGGACAACTGCCCCATTACTGAGCCGAATCCCGCATTGACTCCGTCACCGTCCTTGGCGAACGCACTGCCGCACAGCAGAATAACGACTGCACTCGCAAATACTACAGAGTGAATAAATCTCCTGTTCATCTTTGAATTCCCTTTCATCACGCCTCCGATCACCAGTTCATACCGCAATCAGCGAGTTCATTGTTGACATTAATACATGATACGCAGACAAGCGGAGCACTGATCCAAAAAAAGACAGAGGCACCCGAATTATCAGCGCTGACTTATCATGCGAATTTGCTGGCGCGGCAACATAAAGTCAACAAATATTAGTTGAGAACGTGGCTGTAACTGCGATGGGACCGCAGGAGTTAAGATTTCTGTTGACCTTTTGCTCATTCCTTATTTATTGGCGAAGTCATGAGTTACGGGAGGCAAAATGGCCCAGCAGGCTGAACACAACCTTAGCGAGTACAGCCTGAAACTGGAGCAGATTCGAGGTTATCTTTGACGTCGAAAAACGTCAGCAACGGATAACGAAACTCGAGAAGCTCTCGACGGACGAGTCTTTCTGGAATGACGCGGAAAAGGCGCAGTCGGTCCTAAAACAGCTTAAACTCGAAAAGAGCATACTCGAAGAGATAGAGGGGCTTCACAAGGAGCTTGAGGACCTCGAAGTTCTCGAGGAACTCGTCAAAGAAGATCCGTCTCCCGATTCTCAAAAGGAATTCGCGCAGTCGGCGGACGATTTCGTCGAGCGATTACAGAGTTTCGAACTCAAGACCTACCTTTCCAAGCCGGAAGATGCCAACAATGCCCTGCTGACAGTCCATCCCGGCGCGGGCGGAACGGAGTCGATGGACTGGGCTTCGATGCTTCTCCGCATGTACCTCAGGTGGGCAGAGAAAAACGGCTTTCAAAGCGATACGATAGATTTCCAGGCCGGCGATGAAGCCGGTGTCAAGTCGGCGACCGTCGAGATCAAGGGTGATTACGCCTACGGTTTCCTCAAAGGTGAATCGGGGGTGCATCGGCTCGTAAGGATCTCACCGTTCGACGCGAACAGCCGCCGCCATACGTCATTCTGTTCCATATTCGTCTACCCAGAAGTCGAGGGAGACATCGACATCGAGGTAAAGCCGGATGATCTGCGGATCGACACGTACAGGGCATCGGGCGCAGGCGGACAGCATGTAAACAAAGTCTCATCGGCTGTCAGGATCACACATATCCCGAGCAATATCGTGGTTCAGTGCCAGACGGAAAGATCACAGATCAAGAATCGTGAGTCCGCGATGAAAGTGCTCAAAGCGAGACTGTACCAGCTTGAACTGGAAAAGGAACTCGCCAAAAAGCAGGAGCTCGAAGCTACCAAGAAGAAGATTGAGTGGGGATCTCAGATAAGATCCTACGTCTTTCATCCATACAATATGATTAAGGATCACCGAACAGATTTCGAAACGTCCAATGTCGAGAAAGTCATGGACGGTGATCTTAACGATTTCATCAACGCTTACCTTGCATCCAACAGATGATGTCTCAGGAGGCACCATGAGTATCCTAACACAGATTCAGGATAAAGCAAAGTCGCTGAAGAAACACCTTGTTCTCCCGGAGGCTGAGGATCCACGTGTGGTTCAGGCCGCGAAGAAGATTCTCAATAACGACATAGCAAAGGTTACCCTTCTCGGCGACGAGTCGAAAATCGTGTCACTCGCGAAAGAGCATGCTCTCAACCTGAACAACGTGCAGGTTATTGACCCGAACACTTCGGCCAAGCTGAACGACTACGCAAACGAATTCTTCAAGCTCCGCGAGCACAAAGGCATTACGCACGAGCAGGCAGAGTCCCAGATGAAGGATGTGCTGTATTATGGCGCGATGATGGTACGGCTCGGCGAGGCTGACGGTTCGGTGGCGGGTTCGATCGCAACTACGGGCAACGTGATTCGCGCAGGCATCCAGGTTATCGGTCTCGCTGAGGGGATCAAGTCGGTGTCGTCGTGTTTCATGATGGTCATACCGGAATTCTTCGGCGTTTATAACAAGGTCATTCTTTTCGCTGATGGCGCAGTGCTTCCGAATCCCGATGTCGAACAACTGGCCGCAGTAGCGGTTTCGACTTCGCGGACGATGAAAGTTCTCACCGGCGAGGAGCCGCGTGTGGCGATGCTGTCGTTCTCGACCAAGGGTTCCGCGGAACACCCGGACATTGACAAGGTTCGCGGCGCCCTCGAAATAGCCAGGGGACTCGATCCGAGCCTGATTATCGACGGTGAACTACAGGTGGATGCAGCGATCATTCCTGAAATTGCGAAGAAGAAAGCGCCGGATTCACCGGTAGAAGGCAAGGCGAACGTGCTGGTATTCCCTGACCTCGATTCGGGAAATATCGCGTACAAGATCGCCCAGCGTATCGGCAAGGCAGAAGCGATAGGCCCGATTATTCAGGGTCTCGCCAAGCCCGCCAACGACCTTTCGAGAGGATGTTCGCCCGACGATATAGTGAACACCTCGGCGATTGCTATGATTATGAGCACGCTATAAGGCATTGTGTCAAGCGCAAGTTTCGGGATATCCGCCGTCCGAAACCACACGGGCGGCGGAACATTTGGCTCCTGATCCGCATTTATAGATGTTGCTTCATTGATGGGAGTTGATTTAGATGCCGACTTATGAATATCGATGTAAGACCTGTTCGTATGAATTCGAGGAGTTCCAGAGCATAGCTGACAAGCCGCTTACTAAATGCCCGAAATGCGGGGGGCTGGTGGAGCGCCTGATATCGGGTGGCGGCGGGTTGCTGTTTCACGGCTCCGGATTCTACGAGACGGACTATCGTTCAGACAGCTACAAGAAAGCCGCAAGGGCGGAGTCATCCGCCGCATCGTCAGAAGCCGCAAGTTCCTCATCGAATAAGAGCTCATCCGACAAGAAGAAGTCAAGCTGAGCCTGTCAGCCGCTCCTGCGGACATCTGTTTTCGATATCTGTTCTTAAATGGGGAAGCGGCCGACTTATGTCGGCCGCCGAGGGTGTTTTTTCGAAGATTAGTGTTCGAAGCAGATGAATAACGTTTCCTGTATCCAGTTATACGGGAATGCCTGAAAAAGGTTCGAAAAAACTGCGTGCGAGCACAGGCTCTCGTATCTCGTTGTCTCATAATATCATAGGTCGGTTGGCACGCTAAGAGCCCACCCGGTCCGGTGGCCCGCCGTTCAGGTGGGTCTCTCAACATGTGGCTGGCGGACGTCCCCGTCTGCCCCGTCTTGCTCGCCACGTACCCACAGCAGAGCTGTGGGGCACCATGCGTGGATTATTCATCTTGTCAAACACAGACAACAGAGTATCTTTATTACAGGGCATCCATGAAGAACAAGTCCTGTTCTTCTCATTTTCGAAACAGGCAAGGGGGTCGGTTTGATATTGCGTATATTCCTGCTTGCAGCACTGATAGTTGTACGCTGTCTTTTCTCTCTCCAAGCGTTTGCGGAAATGCCGCTTGAGTTGATTGCATACTTTCAAGGCGAAACCGAAGGCGCGAAGTTATGCGTCGGAGTTACGTCACCTGGTGATTGGGATGGCGATGGTTTCAGCGAGTTGTTCGTCGGTGAAATGGGACTTCCCAAAAGACTGCTCGTATTCAACGGTGGCAATCCACCAGATACAATACCGGACTGGATTGTAACGGACGGGTGGCGTACTCACATGTGGATACCGGACATAAACGGTGACGGGATCCGCGACTTCGGGCTTCACAAGTCACCTCTCAACGATCTTGGCATGCTCGACATATACTTCGGCGGCTCCGACGTATATACGAAGACTGAACCGGACATTACATTTACCTACCCGGACGACTCCATAGCTGGTTTCGGTTACAGATTCTACTCCGGAGATGTAAATGGTGATAGTCAAAACGATCTGATTGTCACCTCGGGTAGCCGTTGGATTCCCGATCCCCAGGCATGGTTTCACATATTCTATGGTGGTGATGTCCTCGACATAATTGAAGATTCACGAATTAACATTCACAGAACGGAGGAATATTCCAGCTATCTGAACGGAATCGCCCTCGGAGACATCAACGGCGATGGCCTTGTTGATTACGCTTACACCATGGTACACATCAGTGACGTACTAAGGAAATTACATATCATACTTGGCAACATTCCACTCGACACACTCCCGACCTACATAATATCACCACCGTATGAAGTCTCTACACCACCGGGGAATTTCGGGATGTGCATTTATCCATTGGGGGACATCAACAAGGACGACTATGACGATTTCGCGTTGGGCAGTTCCGACCTGTGGCCCTGCATATTCTATGGTGGCAGTCCATTCGACACCGTGCCAGTCGTACTCGGTGATACTGCGAACGCCGACACGAAGGGTACTGCGGTAGCAAATGTTGGCGACATCAACGACGATGGCTGGGACGACATCGGTGTCGGCTATACTGCCTTAGATCTCGGCAATGGTATAGCTTACGTCTACTACGGCTCTCGGACGATAGACACTGAAGCCGACCTCGCTTTCCCCTGGTACGACGCGGTTCCAATGGCTGGAGGATATTTTGGATACTCCATAGGTCCTGCCGGAGACTTCAATGGAGATGGAGTTGATGATCTTGTTATATCTGCTGAGCAGAAGTGGGCATACCAGAAAGGTCAGGTGTGGCTATATGCTGGAGATTCGACACTGCCGACACCGGCCGAAGAAGTAGATGATCCATTTGATATTCCCCGTCAGTTTGATGTGCTTGAGCAGAACTACCCTAATCCATTTAATACTTCCACGACCATCCGTTATCATCTGTCCGGTAGGCAAAGCCGGAGGGTTGAACTGAGCATTTACAATCTGCTGGGCCAGAGAGTTCGGGTGCTCAGGGATCGAATTGAAGGTGGCGGTGTGCATAGCGCGAACTGGGATGGGACAGATGACAACGGAGCAGTTGTCTCCACCGGAATCTACTTCTCAGTCTTCAAGTCTGATGGACAGGCGACGTCAAAGAAGATGCTGTTATTGAAGTGATCCACTCTTGTATGTAGGTCAGCGATCCCGAAGTGCGTGCAGCGCACGAAGGTGATCCTGACATCTTCTCTAGATTCCCGCTTTCGCGGGAATGACAAAGCGGGGTGAGCGGGAATCCATCCTGGTCTTGATTGGGGCGGCAGACACCCCCGTCTGCCCCGTCTTTCTCGCTACGTACCCACAGCAGAGCTGTGGGGCACCACGGCACCACGGACCTATCTCAAAGAATGTCAGGATCTCCTCACTATCGTTCGGACCTGCTCGATGCTTCGCATCGGCAGGCACTTCGAAGCTCAGTACAGGCAGGGATCACTGACCTACTAAACTTCGCATCGGCAGGCACTTCGAAGCTCAGTACAGGCAGGGATCACTGACCTACCCTCGTTAGCACCGGAGCAGGATATGGCACAAACCGGTTGACGAAGTGCATGTCTGGTGCTTTCTTATCTGAATAGAAACGCTACGTATGGCGCTGTCGGTATCGGCAGGTCGCCTTTGACTGACAGGATATCGAAACGGAGTCAATCATGACTAATGAATCTATCATAAAACCCGCAGTTCGCACGGACAACATCAAGTATGCGGTACGTGATATCGTGGTACTCGCGAAGAAGGTCGCGGAGACTGGCAAGGAAATGCTCTACCTGAATATCGGCGACCCGAACCAGTTCGATTTCGAAACACCGCCCCATATGGTCGAGGCGATTCACGATGCGTTGAAAAGCAATTACAACGGCTACTCGCCGTCATCGGGCATACCTGAAGCGGTTGAAGCGATAACGAAAGAGGCCCGGCGCAAAGGCATCGACAACATTCAGGATGTTTTCGTTACAACAGGCGCGAGCGAGGCTATCGAGATATGCCTTACAGCTCTTGCCAATGAAGGCGACAATGTCCTGACTCCGTCACCAGGCTATCCGCTCTACCAGGCCGTCCTCGCCAAATTGCAGGTGGTGGAAAACGCTTACTATCTCGACGAGGAGAATGCATGGCAGCCCGATCTTGATGACATCAAGAAGAAGATCAACGACCGCACGCGCGGCATAGTGCTGATCAATCCGAACAATCCTACAGGTTCGGTCTGCAAAGAGGAAACCATGCGAGGCATAATCGAGCTCGCATACGAACACAACCTCGTGATATTCTGTGACGAAATCTATGACAAGCTGATTCTCGATGACAAGCCGCATGTCTCGCTGGCTTCGATGGATCATGAGGTCCCGGTCGTGACATTCAACGGGATTTCGAAGTCGTATCTCGGTCCCGGCCTCAGGATAGGCTGGGGAGTGGTCAGCGGCAAGAGATCGAGAATGGCTGATTATATCGAAGGCATAAACAAGATTCTTCGCGCGCGGCTTTGCGCAAATCATCCGATCCAGTTCTGCATCAAGCCCGCGCTCGAAGGCGACCAGTCGCATCTGAAGGTCGTACTGGAGAAGTTGCGTCGCAGGCGCGACATAACGACCGATATGCTCAACGACATACCGGGGATATCATGCGTGAAGCCCGAAGGCGCGTTCTACGCGTTCCCGAGAGTTCATATCGAGCAGTCGGACGAGCTGTTCGTTAAAGAGCTGATCACCGAGACGGGTGTGGTAGTGGTCCCGGGCACCGGATTCGGACAGGTCCCGGGCACACAGCATTTCCGTGTCGTGTTTTTGCCGACCGAAGATGTTCTGGAGAAGTCCTATAGGAACATAGGTAAGTTTTTCGAGAAGTTTACGGCTGAACACGCGGCTGTTGCTGCGAAGTAGTTTCGTATCAGTCAGGTTCAAGCACCTTATTCATTCGTTGAGTTGCCCGCGAAGTAGCTTGTGATTCTCTCTGCGTCTTTCTCTCCTATTCCGGGAAGTGCTGCGATTTCTTCAACGCTTGCCTCTCGTACTTTCTTGACACTCTTGAAGTGTTTGAGGAGTTTCCTGGCCTTGAGCGGGCCGATGCCCTCTATCTTCTCGAGTTCAGTGGTAACGGTGCGTTTGCCGCGAAGCTTACGGTGATACTCAATCGCGAAACGGTGGGCCTCGTTTCGAATAGTCTGAAGCAGCCGGAGGCTCGGTGATGATTTGGATATCAACAGCGTGTCCTTCTGGTACGGGAGGACGATCTCTTCGAGTCTCTTGGCCAATCCGATCACGTTCACATTCAGATTCAGGTCGTTGAGAACCTGCAGCGCGGCCGATAGCTGGCCCTTGCCGCCGTCGATAACGAGCAGGTCAGGCCCCTGTTTCCTCTCATCAACGATTCGCGTGTAGTAACGACGAACAACTTCACGAACGGAAGCGAAGTCGTCCTGCCCGGGAACGGTTTTGATCTTGAAGTGGCGATACTGGCTCTTTTTCGCCTTACCATTCGAGAAAAAAACCAGCGATCCGACTTTGTCGGTGCCGCCGAGATTCGAGATATCTATACAGGCGACGGTCATGGGGGTTTTCTCCAGCCTGAGGTCCTGTTGGAGCTTGAGAAGTGTGGATGGTACCCGTTTCTTGTATCCCTGTTTCTGGACGAGGAGTTCATCGAGCACCAGTTTAGCGTTGGCTGCGGCCATATCGACAAGTTTGAGCTTTTCACCCTTCTGCGGAACGATCAACTTGAGCTTCTTCCCCAACCGTTTCGAAAGCCAGTTCTCGACAAGCTCGCGGTCCTCGATTTCCGAGGAGATATAGATTTCCTCGGGCAGGTTTGCGGAGTGCATGTAATGCTGTTTCACGAATGTCCCTGCAAGTTCGATTTCAGCGGTGTCGGATTCGATCTTGAGCCGGAAATCCTGCTTGCCGATGAGGATGCCTTCCCTGATCTGAAGTATGACGCATACAGCGTCTTTGGCGGACCGGGCGAAAGCAATGATGTCCCTGTCGACATCTTTGTCTGCCGCAACTTTCTGCTTCTGTCGCACGCTTTCGACAGCCCGGATCTGATCCCTGACTTCCGCAGCGGATTCGAAGTCCATTTTTGAAGCGAAGTATTCCATCTTGTCATTGAGTGAAGCAATCAGTTCCTCGGATTTACCCGACAGGTACATGCATGCGGCATCGATCTGCTTCCTGTACTCTTCCACGGTCACGAGGTTCTCGCATGGGCCTGTACAACGATTGATTCTGTATTCGAGGCAGAGTTTCTGCTCAAGCCCTTTCGGGTGAGGGATTGTCAGGCTGCAAGTTCTGATCTTGAAGAGTTTGGTGATAAACCTCACGGTCTGTCTCATGGCCCGGACGTTCGTGAATGGCCCGAAGTATCTCGCCTTGTCTTTGTAGAGTTTTCGCACTACGAGTATTCGGGGGTACGGCTCATCCAGCGTAACCTTGATGTAAGGGTATCGCTGCCCATCCTTGAGATTGACGTTGTAACGAGGTTTATGCTCTTTGATTAGATTGCTTTCGAGAATCATGGCTTCGAGTTCGCTGTCTGTGACGACGAAGTCGAAGTCGTGGATACGGGCTTTCAAGGCCTGTGTCTTTGGATCGTGCACTTGCCCGGACTGGAAATATGTCCTCACTCGATTGTTGAGGTTTTTGGCTTTGCCGATATAGATGATCTTCCCCGCTCGATCCTTCATTATGTAGACGCCCGGTCTGCGGGGCAGATTGGTGAGCTTGGTCGCGTAAAGCTTTTCAGACATAGTTACTTGTCACTGAATGCCATGTAATATATCACATATGCGGCTACAGCGATTATGACCGTCGGCAGCCAGTAGATGAACATCATCGTAAGGTGTGTCTCACCCGGTGAAACAAGCAAGTCTTTGAGAAGTTCGCTGAAGATAGCCCCGAGCGCGTACATGAAGAAGTAGTACACGAACAACACGATGCCGCCGGCATAGATGCCCTTGCGGAAGTCTGTCGGTTGGCACACAATCTTATAGGAAAGCGCAGTAACCATCATGTACAAGGCGAGAGGATGGCTGATTATGGGTATACGGCAGAAGTTGACGATCTGGCTGACCCCACGATTATCCATGAGGTTGGACTCGGGAGGGATGACGATATCGAGTTTCGCTGCCGCCGCGATGAACAATCCGGCAGTTATGACGCCGTAGATCGATGCGACTCCCAGATTAGCTCTAAGCAGCCTCCAGAGCCCGAGTTTGCGGACGCACCTTTGCTGAACCATAGCGAGCCAGATGGACCAGGTCGATGCAATGATGGAGGTCACGAGCAGCCAGTCGAATAGAGCCGAGTTCTCAGTGACGACGACGGGCAATGTCACCGCAGGCGCAACGAAGTGCATCGCACCGAACAAGACGAATACCACGACGTAATTCACTGCGAGGATCGACAGAGTTGGTTTCTGAGGATCGGCCGCCATTCTACCCCAGTACCCTCCTGGCGCCTACGAAAGTCTGGCGATAATACTTATCTGTAAGAGACCCCAGGACAACACCCCGCGACTTGGAAGCGTGCACAAACTTGTCATCACCCACGAAGATACCGACGTGGGATGCGTGTTTCCCGTTGATGGAGAAGAATACAAGATCACCATAATTGAGGTCCCGATAGCTGACGCGCTCAAGACCGTTAAAGAGCTTCTTCGTGCTCGGTGGAAGATGCAATCCTGCGTAGTCCCTGTAGACTGCATACACAAGACCTGAGCAGTCTATGCCCAGCTTGCCATATCCACCGCTCCGATACGGCGTACCCATGTAGCTCTTAATGACAGAATTTAACCTGCTCTTGTCAAGTTCTACGTCGGCAGTAGTTCGTTGTGTCGCAGGTTTCGACTGATGAGATACCCGTGGGCCGGGTGGAACGGGTGAGTATCGAACAGCGGGCTGACATCCCGCAAATAGAATAATAGCCGCCGAAGCAGCAATGAGCCTCTTCATACTAACACCTCCGCTTGATAAACTTTACAAAAGCCTCGCGGTGGTGGCAACAAAAAAACTTTTGTCCGAATCAGGTCAGTGAGGGGTAGTTTAATCCGAAGCGCATTCGATAGTAGAGACGTGAACCGAGGAACCCGATCACGAGAAGGAGAACATAGTACGGGAAGTAGATACACGCAAAGACAGATAGAGCCAGTATCGCGACCTTTGTTGACATTACTATGGACTTGATGTCGAGATTCCTGAGAGCCCAAAGGAAGAAGAAAAGCGACACCACTCCAGCAATCAGGAAGGCGTAATCCCCGCACATCTGTGCGAGAATCACCGCGAGCGCGACGAGGGCAGTCGATGCCTGCATCGTTGTTTTGATACCCCAGCGAACGCCATGAGTCGTCTTGCCTACGGCTCGATCGCCGTCGCGATCCGGGAGTGTGGTGTTCAGATAGATCGCCCCCACGCCAAAAACATACGGTAGTGACTTGACGCAGGATTCGAGTGTGATATGATCGACGACGGCCCAGCCGATAAGGAATGGAATCATACCGTGGCCGATTGCGTTGGACCAGTATCCGGGTGAAGGTTTGCCTTTGAAGTTGGTCTGAGGGATCGAATACAGCACGCCCAGTATGAGCACAATCATGAACAAAATTCCAACTCGCCTGCTGAGCATGAAGCCCCCGCCGATGGCAATGACATCGAGAATGATGGTGAATATCAGTGCCGATTTCCCGGAGATCATCCCCTCGGCAAGATAGAACAGCTTGTCGTTCTGCCTGTCGGATTCGATGTCGAAAATCTGGTTCAGCGTGTATACGCCAGCATACAGGATCGTGGCGAAGAGCATGTGCAGCAGAAGTGAAACGTCGAAGTTCGCAAGCCCTTTGGTGAAGAATGGAAAGCCTCCTTCACCAATGTCTGCAGCCCTTGCCCCCAGAATCAGGATAGTCCAGACCGGTGGAAAGAGAGCCGGCCTGGTGAAGAATATGTAATCGAAAAATTTCTTCATGTTGTCACAGTCAGCACACCGAAGTCAGTCCAATCGCCAGCTTTGGCAGTGAGGCTAATATCGACATTGAAGGCCTGATGTCAAGATGAAAGATATTGACATTCTGATCGGTGATCCGTAGTGTGTTTAGAGATTACCAGTAGATCCAGCGATGAATGTGGCAACCAGATTGGACTGGAAGTTTTAAGGTGTACCTATCAATGGAAGGGGGAAGTTTAGATGCGCGGCTACAAACGATTTGCAGTTGTAACGGTACTATCGGCGCTAATGGTGCTCACCGCGAAGTTCGAGCCGGCACAAGCGCAGACCAAAGTCGGATCAAGTGTCAGCAATCTCGGAAACTTCAGTGATCCGAAGTCGTTTGGCATGGGCGGTTGCCTCGTGACGAATGTCAACGCACGATCGGCATATCAGAGCCCGGGAACTCTTGGGCTGTTTCATCTGGACAAAGTACTATCAGTAGCGATCCCGATAAAGTTAAGCAACTGGCCGGGAACTCGATACGACTCTTACACAAAGGTCTATGGCGGCAGTCTTGGAGCATCCACGTCAACGTTTGGGCTGTTGAAATCTTCACGACTCAGGCTTGCGTTCGGTGTGTCGTACTTCTATCGGAAATTCGACTCGGGCTCATATTGGGGGACTACGTACGAGAACTCCGGCCTGGGGCAGTCCTACGGATATACTCTGACCAATGAGACTTACACCATATCGGCGGCAATAGAATACTATGTGCGGTTTAGCGCCGGCTACAGCTATCATGACGTGATGTACAGCTGGAGAGGAACAGAGAGCAGCGGTTCTGATCTGCAGTTGTACGACAATCATGATCTGAGCCTTGTTCTTGAAGTGCCGGTCGCTTCGCTTCTGAATAGAGAAATCCAAAGCGAAGATGGATTCAACAGGACAGGCAACTGGGAGGTGACGCCGGCTACAGCCTATTATTATAACCACGAAGCAGAAACAGGCGCATTTGGCTTCTCGCTTTTTGTGGCACAGAACCGAGCTCTGGCAAGACTTGGGTCAGTCAGGTTGGCATTCGAGAAACACTATCCATCCGGGTTTGACAGTCGAGGGCAAGATAAGGCAGGAGGCGAATTAGGGCTACTTGACATCGTCTTCGTACGCATCGGAACTTACAACAGCAGCGTCTTCACCTATGGATTCGGTTTCAGCCTGCACGGTGTGATCATGTGGCTGATGGAGACAGGTCGATTGAACGACAGGATGCTATCGAAGTACCCGTTGTTGGGGAGGTTCGATATTTCATTTGATTATGCTACCCATGATGCTGCCGTAGTAAGCGATGACCGTCCCGCCTTGCTTGGCATTGATATCTCTTTCTGATTATGGATTGCTTTCTGCTACCCGGCATCCTGCTTCGCACATTTTCTTGCACTTGACAGTTGCATTCTGCATATTTGAGCAGGGCTGAGTGAACGATCAGCAAAGGCTGTGTAACGGAGAGCAGACCATGCTTTTCCGCCATTATTCCAGATGTTTGCGATTCATTGTAGTGTTCGTTTGTGTCGCGGTTCTGGCCGTGAACCATCGGGCTGCCGGTGATTCCGCATCGCTTCGATGGGAACTCGACCAGTACATTACGGATGCACGTGTATTATGGGGGTTTCACGGTGCTGCGCTCGTTGCCAGAGACGGCGATGTCATAATCTCGAAGGGTTATGGCATGGCCAACAGGCCAATAGGCGATCCGAACACGGACACCACCAAGTTCTTCATAGGCTCTATCACGAAGCAGTTCACGGCCGCAGGGATATTGCTGCTTGAAGGTGATGGCTCACTCAAATTGAACGATCCAATATCCAGACATTTGGAAAACTATCCGAAAGAGACCGGAAGGCGAATCACGATCCATCAACTGCTCACGCACACATCCGGGATTCCCGATTACACGACTTTGCCGCATGTAGTGATGCAGCGTAACAGGCAGTTTTCGACAAGCGAATTGATGTCTATGTTTGACACAAAACCGCTTGAGTTCGAACCGGGAACGAAGTTCAGGTACTCGAATTCGGGGTATATCGTACTCGGTGCAATAATCGAAGAGATTTCAGGACAGTCATACGAGGCGTTTCTCCACCGCAGGATATTCAAACCGTTAGGTATGCTCAGCACGGGATACGCGCGCCGCGAGGCGGGACTTCCAGACCGAGCCGATGGTTACACTATCGACGAATCAAGGCGCCTTGTGGATGCGATAAGGGTTCATTTCTCGCTGTTGCACAGCGCGGGCGCGTTGTACTCGACTGTGGGAGATATGCTGATCTGGGATCAGGCGCTCTATTCCGAAACGCTGCTGGATGAAGAAGAGATCAGGATGATGTTCGCGCCATACGGGTGCAACTATGGCTATGGGGTTCGAATAGACACTCTATATGGACAGAAGCATGTCTGGCACAAGGGCTTCCTCGACGGCTTCCACACGACATTCGACCGGTGGATCGACGACAGGCTGTGTGTAGTAGTGTTCAGCAATGAGGACGAGGCACCAGTCGACAAGATAGCTCGTGGTCTTGCGGCAATCGTACTCGGGGAACCGTACTCTCGCCCTCTACGAAGAGAACCAGTATCAATAGATACCTCTCTTCTCCCCGACTATCAGGGCGTGTATGAAACGGATGGAGGGTGCTGTCACATTGTCACTCACGACCGGGGTATGCTGTACTCACAAATCCTTGGAGAACCAAGATACAAGCTCCTGGCTTCGGCGGTCGACACGTTCTTCTATGAAATCGACAACAATCGGACGATCATCTTCACGAGGGATGCAGACAACAGAGTGATATCCTGCGAACAGAAAGACTACGGCAGATCTGAGCAGGCGGCGAAGCTGGTGCCAAAGGCAGCCGAAAGAGTATGGAAGTTCCGTCAAGAGGTACTATTGCCGGAACGAATCCTGAACGAGTACGTGGGATCTTATGCTCTTTACTACGAGTTAGAGGGCCGTGGCTCCGATTTCTCACTTGAGGTTACGAGAACCGAGAACGGTCTGCTAATCGACCTCGACAAGCAGGATCAGATAGAGGTATTCCCGGCCGAGAGGGATATATTTTACCACAAGATCGCGGCATTCGAGATCAGGTTCACCCGGGATCGGAGTGGAACGGTAGCTGGATGCGAAGTTAGTATATCGGGATCGAGAGTTTCGGGTAAGAAATCCAATTGATGTATAAAGATGCGCTGCGAAGAACCGTTACCGGACTAATCCACACGGTAGATAAATAACACAAGCATGTAATACGTTGCGGGGAGAGCATACAAAAGAGAGTCAAACCTGTCGAGAACTCCCCCATGGCCGGGTATTATGTTCGATGAATCCTTGACTCCGAACCTGCGCTTGAATATTGACTCGACAAAATCTCCCAGTTGGCCCACGAGAGAGATCACGAATGCCATTGCCACAAGATTCAGGACGCTTATATCCTTGAGGCCGAAGAAGTGGAATACCCACGCGGCAACGCAGCCGAAAACCAGTCCGGCTATGAATCCCTCCCAGCTTTTGTTCGGGGAAATCACGGGCGACATTTTGTGTTTACCGAAAGTTGCGCCAAGGAAATACGCGGCAGTATCGCAGATCCAGATCACTGCGAAAACAAACAGTATCCACGTCGCTGCCTGCCTGTAGTTGAGGTATTTGAGAAGCTCGAACTCCCTGATGAGAATGAAGTAATTGAAAAGACTGACGTACATCACACCGAAGAAAGTAAAGACAACCCTTGAGCTGGCGAGGGCGGCATCCTTCCTGAAAACAGCAGAGAATGTTGTAATCAGAAAACCCACGAGGATCGAGTATAGCAGCATCGACTCACCGAAGAAGTAAACAAGCCAGTTCGCGAAGACGAGCCACACGAAAAGGGCAACCTGCGGGAACAGCCTTATCTGGGTCTGTGTGATTTTCATGAACTCGTAGAAGCCAATCGCCGTGAGAATCGAGACGAAAATCACGACTCCGATTTCACCCCAAAGAATAATGTTCACGACAATTGGAATTGCGACGACAGCAAGGAGGATTCGAGTGAGGAGATTGCTCATGTTTTCGCGCTCGGTACCTCTCCGAACCGCCGATTGCGATTCTGATAGTCAACAATCGCTTTGTAGAAGTCCATTTCGGTGAAATCGGGCCAGAGGGTATCGGTAACGTAAAGCTCAGTGTAAGAAGTTTGCCAGAGAAGGAAGTCGGAGAGACGTTTCTCGCCGGAAGTCCGTATCAGAAGATCAGGATCCGGCAGGTCCTTGGTGTAGAGATAAGAAGAGAACAGATCGGCATCAATACCATCGGGAGTCATAGCTCCGCGCCCGATATCTTCGGCAATATGCTTCACAGCCTGCAGGATCTCGGATCTGCCGCCGTAATTCAGTGCGAGATTGAGTACGAGACCCGTGTTCCCGCTCGTGACCTTTATGGCGTGGCGAAGCGCGTTTCTCCGAGTCACAGGGAGGCCATCGATGTCCCCCATGGCGGTCAGCCGTACGTTGTTTTCATTGAGTTCGTCGAGTTCGCTTCGAGTCTTCTCATACAGCAATTTCATTATGGCAGAAACTTCAGACTTAGGTCTTTTCCAGTTGTCGACCGAGAAAGTATACAGGGTGAGGATTTTGACACCGACGGCCGCAGATGCCTTGACGATGGTCTTCACCGTCTCCACGCCAGCCTCATGGCCGGAGCATCTCGGCTGTCCTCTCTTTGACGCCCAGCGTCCGTTGCCATCCATAATAATGGCAACGTGGTGAGGTACATTGCCGTTGTCTGCAATCCTCTTTGCGTAATCGATATGTGTCAACGAATGCCCCTTAGATTTCCAGAACTTCCGCTTCTCGCTTGGAGGTTACATCGTCGATTTGTTTCGAGTAGTCGTCGACAAGTTTCTGAACAGCATCGAATCCATCATGCATCTGGTCTTCGGAGATTTCCTTTGATTTCTCCGTTTTCTTAAGCTCGTCATTGACATCGCGACGAATGTTCCTGAGCGCGACTTTACCCTCTTCCCCATACTTCTTGATCAGTTTGACGAGGTCCTTGCGACGCTCTTCGCTCAAAGGCGGAATGGGGATGCGGATTATCTGACCCTCAACCTGTGGATTCAGCCCCAAGTCTGAGGTTTGTATGGCCTTGACAACTTCCGGCACCGCCGTCTTGTCCCATGGCTGGACAACTAACAAGCGCGCCTCCGGTGCGGAGATTGATGCAACCTGAGATAGTGGCGTCATGGTACCGTAGTAATCGACCTTGAGTTTCTCGACAAGAGTCGGCGTAGCCTTGCCGGTCCTGATGGTAGCCAACTGCTGGCCCGTCGCATCAAGCGTTTTCTTCATCCGTGTTTCAGCTCCGGAAGTGATCTTCTTGATCATACCTCCTCCTTGGCTTGGACAGTTGTGCCAATCTTCTCACCTTCTATGACTCTCCTGATGTTGCCTTTGCCGTTAAGGTCAAACACAATGATAGGGATTCCGTTGTCCATGCACAAAGCTGTGGCAGTCGAATCCATGACCTTCAGGTTTCTTTCCAGCACTTCGGGATAACTGATAACGTCGAACTTAACGGCATCGGGATTGACCATCGGATCGGAGTCATAGACCCCATCTACCTTCGTGGCCTTCAGTAGCACCTGAGCTTCGATTTCCATAGCCCTCAGTGCTGCCGCTGTATCCGTAGTAAAATACGGATTCCCTGTTCCAGCCGCAAGAATAATGACCCTATCCTTTTCAAGATGTCTTATTGCTCTCCTGCGAATGTATGGCTCCGCGACAGCAGACATTCTGAACGCTGTCATCACCCTCGTGTCGATACCGTTTCTCTCCAGGCAATCCTGGAGCGCCATCGCGTTGATGACAGTTGCCAGCATTCCCATATAGTCGCCGGCGACACGATCCACACCGCGCTTTGACGCAGCAAGGCCCCGATAGATATTACCCCCTCCAACCACTACAGCTATCTGAGTGCCGAGTTCTCTGGCATTGGAAATCTCACCGGCAACATAGTCCAGCATATCTCCGTCGATTCCGAACTGCCGGCTGCCCATAAGAGCCTCGCCTGACAGTTTCAGCAGAATCCGTCTTAAGCGAGGTTCAGGCATTTACTCTCCCAGGGCAAAACGCTGAAATCTTCTGATCATCATGTTCTCGCCGAGCTTACCGATAACCTCGTTGAGAAGGTCCGAGACTGTCTTGTCTTGATCGCGGATGTAAGCCTGGTCGAGCAGGCAGACTTCGGAGTAGAACTTCTCAATTCTTCCAGACACGATCTTGTCAACTATCTGCTCGGGTTTGCCCTCATTGAGAGCCTGTGTGCGATAGATCGCTTTTTCCTTCTCGAGTGTTTCCTCGTCAAGTTCATCGCGGTGCACGACCAATGGACTGGCAGCGGCGACCTGCATGGCGAGATTCTTGCCGAGTTCTTTGAAATCATCGGTGCGGGCGACGAAATCAGTCTCGCAGCTCAGTTCGAGCAATACGCCGAGCTTGTCTCCCGGATGTATGTAGGAGATGATAGCGCCTTCCTTGACCGCGCGACCGGACTTGGAAGCGGCTTTGGCGATTCCTTTTTCGCGAAGGATGTCGACAGCCTTCTCGATGTCGCCATCCGCCTCGGCCAGCGCTTTCTTGCAGTCCATCATACCCGCGCCCGTTTTCGTGCGGAGATCTTTAACCAAACTAGCTGTTATTTGCATTACCCTAACCTCGATGTTTAAGCCTGGCCAGCATCACTTGCGGCACCCGGTGCAGCTTCGCTCTGCTCGACATTGGCCGGAGCCGGTTCGGCAACGGTCTCGAACTGCCTGTTCTGCGCTTCAAGCGCCGACCTGGAAAGCTCCTTGGTAATTACCCTGATAGATTTGATCGCATCATCGTTCCCGGCTATCGGGAAGTCGATGGGATCAGGATCCGAATTCGTGTCAATTATCGCAATAATCGGTATACCCAGTTTCGACGCCTCGGCGACTGCGATGTGCTCTTTCTTGGCATCGACAACAAAAACCAGACCGGGCAACACGTTCATTTCCTTGATACCACCGAGAGTCTTGTCAAGTTTCGACATCTCTCTCTCTAATTTGGCGACCTCTTTCTTCGTGAGCTTTTCGAACGTACCATCGGCCTTCATTTGCTCGAGGTCTTTGAATCTCTTGATGTTCTTCTTGATGGTCTGGAAGTTCGTCAGCATCCCGCCGAGCCAGCGTTCGGTCACGAAGAACTGGCTGCAACCCTGGGCCTCTTCGCGAACGACATCCTGCGCCTGCTTTTTGGTACCGACAAAGAGGACCTTCTGTCCTCGTTCAACGATCTCGCGCACTTTCTGGCAGGCTTTGTCGAGTGAGAGCAGAGTTTTCTTGAGATCGATGATGTAGATACCGTTGCGTGCGGTAAAGATGAAACGTTTCATTTTGGGATTCCAGCGTCTTGTCTGGTGCCCAAAATGAACTCCTGCCTCAAGCAGATCCTTAATGGTCACTTGCAGCATTGATACTCCTTTGTGGTTAAAAACTTCCACTTGCTTCATTCCCGCGGGGGCACTTTCGCGACCGCCCCGCAAGTCCACAAGTGTGCTTACTATATAGAAAGACTATCTCTTCGAGAATTGGAATCTCTTACGGGCTTTGACCATGCCGTACTTCTTGCGCTCGACCTCACGTGCATCACGCGTGAGCAATCCGGCCTTTTTCAGAGGCGGTCTCAGCGTCGCATCCATTTTGCACAATGCACGGGCGAGTGCCAATCTAACAGCGCCTGCCTGGCCGGCTTTTCCGCCGCCCCTGGCCTTGCACTTGAAGCCGACTTTCCCGACCGTTCCCGTGATTTCGAGGGGAGTCTGGACATGATTGGCGAGAATTTGCCGCTGTACATACTGCCTCAACTCGACACCGTTAATCCTGCAAGCGGGATCGCCGGGAGTCAACCAGAGAGATGCAACGGCAGCTTTTCTGCGGCCCGTCGCGTAATATACTTGCTGCTGCATTTAGCTCCTTCCTATATCACTAACGAGATTGTTCAAACTAACCGAGTGAAAGCTCTTCAGGCTTCTGGGCTTGGTGCGGGTGATCGGGACCGTCATACACGAAGAGCTTCTTCAACATCTTTCTCCCGAGCCTGTTTTTCGGAAGCATTCCGCGAACAGCGATACGGAAGAGGCGGTCAGGTGTACGCGTCAGCATCTGCCCGAATGATCTTTCACGAAGACCGCCGGGATAGCCGGAGTAATGGTAGTACTTCTTATCAACCATCTTGTTGCCGGAGATCCTGACCTTCTTGGCATTCAC
>Ga0272443_10001983_pt1 | contig 27574 bp, 20 predicted proteins | sample SSMAcet12_FD_193581 | JGI IMG/M metagenome (GOLD analysis project Ga0272443, IMG submission 193581) | Marine sediment archaeal communities from Little Sippewissett salt marsh, Falmouth, MA, United States - SSM-Acet-12 | ecosystem: Environmental > Aquatic > Marine > Wetlands > Sediment ... | reverse complement strand
GGCTGGACGATATCATCTACGGACGCCGCTGGTCTCCTTCCAAGTAGCAGCCTGAAATCAAAATGATCCTGTCGCAATGATACACCAGACGGAATTGGCATCAAGCACAGCCGCCTTCTTGTTGCTCCCTTTCGCAACATACTCCTATCTCTTGTTATAATTGGTCGTTTACGTCTTTTTATAAACTTCCTGATTAAGCTATGTGCAGTAGACCGGCACGAATTATATTCAAATCGCTGCGCATTATAAGACTATCCTGAATGTAACTCATCGCTTGCAAATGGCTGTTATTCCTGTAATAGAAGGCAGTTTCGTCAGGAAGCCACATTTTACCATACACGATACCTGTCGGAGCAAGAAACGACTTCCCTCTGCTTCTCATTTCATGGGACGCATATTCGGGGATTACTCCTGAGTGAACCACGCTGATAACATGGAGTTAGCGAGCCTCCCCTAAACTAGAAAAGGGCCAAAACAAGGCCCTTTTGATACTTCTTGCTTATCTCTCGGGGTGGATCATAGCGGGATGTTGCCATGCTTCTTCTTCGGGTTCTCGTCCACCTTGCTGTCCAGCATCGCAAAGGCTTTGATCAACTTCGGACGGGTCTGGTCCGGCTCGATCACCTCGTCCACATACCCCCTGGCAGCGGCGATGTAGGGGTTGGCAAAACTGCTTCTGTACTCCGCGATGTACTCCTGGATTTTCTTCTGCTGTTCGTCCGGGTCTTTGATTTCCGAGAGCTCCTTGCGGAAGACGATCTCCACTGCCCCCTCCGCCCCCATTACCGCGATTTCGGCACTCGGCCAAGCGTAGTTGAGGTCGCCACGAATGTGCTTGCTGTTCATGACATCATAGGCGCCACCGTAGGCCTTGCGGGTGATGACGGTGATCTTCGGCACAGTCGCTTCGCTGTAGGCGTAGAGCAGTTTCGCTCCGTTCGAGATGATCCCGCCCCACTCCTGATCCGTTCCGGGCAGAAATCCGGGGACATCCTCGAAGGTGAGGATCGGGATGTTGAAGGCATCGCAGAACCGGATGAACCTCGCCGCCTTCCTGCTGCTGTTGATGTCCAGCACACCCGCCAGAACGGAGGGTTGATTGGCGATGATGCCCACACTGCGTCCACCCAGCCTCGCGAATCCGACGATGATGTTCTGTGCCCAGTCCGCGTGAACCTCCAGCATCTCGCCATCATCAACGATGTGGGAGATGAGCACCTTCATATCGTAAGGTTTGTTGGGGTTGTCGGGGACAATGCGGTTTAATTCCTCATTCATCCTGCCCGGCGGATCCTCTGTAGGGAAAAATGGCGGATCCTCGAGGTTGTTTTGCGGGAGATAGCCCAACAGTCTGCGCAGGGTCTGCATGGTCTCCATCTCGTCATTACAGGCGAAATGGGCAACTCCGCTTTTTCCCGCATGCGCGTCCGCCCCACCCAGATCTTCGCTGCTTACATCCTCGTGGGTTACGGTTTTGACTACTTTCGGCCCCGTAACGAACATGTAGGAGGTGCTGCGAGTCATCAGGATGAAATCAGTGATCGCAGGGCTGTACACCGCTCCACCGGCACATGGCCCTAAAACAGCGCTAATTTGCGGCACAACGCCCGATGCAAGGGTATTTCGAAGGAAAATGTCCGCATAGGCCCCGAGACTGACCACTCCCTCCTGAACACGTGCACCACCAGAATCATTCAGCCCCACAACTGGTGCACCGACTTTCATGGCCATATCCATGATTTTACATATTTTAGCCCCATGAGCCTCGGAAAGTGTGCCGCCGATAACGCCGAAATCCTGGCTGAAGACAAAAACCACCCGACCGTTGATCCTGCCGTATCCGGTGATCACGCCATCGCCGAGATATTCCGTCTGCCGGAATCCGCTGTCCGGGATCCTCGGTTTGACCAGCATATCAACTTCCTCGAAGGTATCCGGGTCCAGCAGAAGGTCGAGGCGCTCTCTTGCCGTCAGTTTTCCTTTATAGTGCTGCGCCTCAACCCGTTTCTGGCCGCCACCCTCCAGCGCTTTGTCGCGGAGTTTCCGAAGTTGTTCAATTCTAGGATCCATCATCTTGTCCTCAACTTTATCTAAATACTCTGAATTACTATGAAAAGGTATGATTTAACTATATAACTGCTTCAAATTATCCATAATAAGCTGAAATGTTTCCAGATGATTATCGTCCTGTTCCCACATCTCCGGCAAAGTCCTGTCTACACCAAGGGCACGCAGTTTTCGTTCGTAAGTGGGGGCAAAACGGTTGTATTTGCCGCGCACCATTTCGCGGACATAACTCCGCGCTACCTGCGCCTCGCCCTCCAGTCCCCCGGCATCCCCCTCCAGAAAGATCCAGAGTGAGAGGTTGGCAGCGAGATTGTGAAGCATGTGCGCCTCTTCCCCTTTCAGGCGCAGCAACGCTTCCGGGACGGTCTCGGTTTCCTGCCCTTCGGCCATACCGTTCATGCGGGTAAAGTCTGTGTACAGGTCTGCCAGTTTGGGATCAACTTCAATTTGCGTCAGAAGGGTACGGATACGGTCTACGGTGGGATTTATATCAGCTTTGTCCTGCTTTGTGCCATATTCGCGGTAAACGTCGGCCTCCAACATTCCCAGCTCAAAAGCGACCTTGAGAAGCCTTTCATCACTCACAGCACCTCCCGTGCGTTTTTCCAGTCTATGGCATCCCCCGTCGAGTACGAATCAGAATTTCCAAGCCAAATAGCGCCGAGACCAGCAGTAAGGTAAGCCACCGACCAAAGGGACGCCACGCTCGCGGTTGTTCCTGCACACCTTCACCCCGAGGCAGTAGATCGGACACTGCCGCAGCCTTTTCCGGAAGGAGAAAACTTCCCCCCGTTGCCTCCGCGATGTCGCGCAACCGATCCGGCCGCATACGTGATTCGACGTATTCCAATCTGAACGGTTGAACCATGAACTCAGTACGCCCAACGTTCTGCCGATCTCGGTCGTCCACTCTCCACACTTCCGCCCTCCAGCGACCCTTTTTGTCTGGTGTGAACAACCCCTTATAAACGCCAGCCTCTTCAGCAACCCACACCATTTGCTGTACATCACCATCGGGATCAACAGCTCGCCCGTTCAAGGTCAGGTTTCTGAGTGGGCGAAGCGCCTCATCGCTGACATAGGCGAGCAATTCCATCTCTTCACCCACTCCAACGATGCTCTGCGACGCCTGCAGCACAATGGTCTCAGCCTCAGAATTTGAGGTCAGCCATCGCAGGATACGGTTGAGCAGGTCATAGTACTCCCCACCTTCCGGGTCCATGGGCCGCAGCGTTCTGGACCAACCGCCAATTCCTTCCGCGGCGATGACCAGGGTTCTAACACCATTCTCGCTCATGTCCAGAACTGCTGGCCGGCGTATGCCATTCTTTGACGCTACCGCCAACACGATCCCTTTGCGGAAAGCGACATCAGGCAAATTGACCGGCTGAGGATCCCGGCCACTCGGTAACCAGGTCTTCTGTAGAGTGAAGATTGCATGCTCACGCTGCGGAAGGACCGGTACAGCCTGCTCAGGCGTCTCGTCCACCCAGGCGCCCACCCTGGGTAGCAACGCACCAAGCGCACTTCTGTCCACACGGGAGGCGCCTGTAACCACCATCATCGGGAGTCTCGACGAGGCAAGACTTTGCATCGTATTCAACGCCTGTCTACTAAACGGGCCAGCGAGGACGATGATCGCGGCATCCAGCGAATCGAAGGGAATATCGTACCACTCACCCCGCACCGTTCCTTCACCCTCGCCCTCTCCAATTACAACCTCAACATCCGTATCAGGATCATCTTCCAGCGCACGAACCCAGTCTGAGATCTCAACATCCGGTCTTCCCGAAAAGAGTAGAATCCTCCTGCGCCTGTCCTCTACCTGAATCGCAATTTGACGGCTGTTGTTGCTGTGGTCCACTTCTCCCGGGATGGAAGAAGCAGTAACCGTCCAGGTGTTCAGTCCGGGAGTATGGGGAGTCACGCTGAAACTGAATCTCGAGAGTTCATCTCCTGAGTTCGGTGTCACCCTGCGGGATTCAAGCATGTCTCCATTCTCATCGGTGAGCTGCACCGTGATGAGTTCTCCTTCAACTCCTGCCATCGACAACGAGGTTTCCAGAGTTGCTTTCTCGCCAACATAGGACCGGGCAGGTCCCGCGAATCCTCGCACCTGAACATCTTTCTGTGGAAGCGAATCTCCGACAGCAATCACATACACAGGCGCATGCAGTTGTTTGGCCGCCGCAAGGGATGACCCACCTTTGTTGAACGCACCATCAGTGATTAAAACCAGTGCGTCAAGATCGCCTGAGCCGGTTCTATCCAAATTCAGCAGAGCAGATTCGAGATTGCTTGCCCCGCCGTTGGGAGGGTTGAGGAAGGCGTCGCGATTGACCTTTTCCGGCCTTCCCGAAAAAGCGTAGTATTCAATGGCAATTGAGTCGGATAGTGACTGATAATCAAGCTGGGATATGATGTTTTTTGATGTTTCGAAGCGATTTCCTGCTCCGTCCACCAATCTCATACTGGCACTTTGATCGAGCAGAACAACGACTCGTGATTTGATCTTCTGAAGATCAACCCAATGGAGTTCGAACCCGGTCGCCAGAAGCCAGACAGCTATCAGGACAAGACCTCGGAGCAAAGCCATCCCGGCACGTGCCAACTTTGACATTGGAGGATTGGTAAAACGGTAGGACCAGAATGCGAAGACGATGGCCAGCAGGCTACCCAGAAACACCCAGCCGGGAGCCAGCCACCCACCGTACTGAAGTGAGGTAGCCACGTGTCAGGACTCCAACACTAACGTGAGGTTCGGGTCCGCCTCAAGCGACAGCGAATCACTCCCCCGCTCACGCAAGGTTTTATCCGCCACCCAGGCAATCATGGATGCATTGTCCGTGCAGTAGGAGATCGGAGGCATGACCAGCCGTACCCTGTGACGCTCTGCAATTCCCGCCAGTTTCGTCCTGAGAGCGATGTTGGCAGCAACACCACCCCCGATCAGCAGACTTTGGTAGAGATCATTCTCAAGGGCTCTTTCAACCCTCAGCGCCAATTGAAGCACTAGGGCTTCCTGAAAAGCAGCGGCAATATCCGCCTGCCACTTACCCTTCGGTTCACCCGCCGCTTCAAGCTGTTTCACTTCCCTCATCACGGCGCTTTTAAGCCCACTATAAGAAAAGTCGAAAGGCGATGGCGTTTCGGCTACCCTGAAACTGAATTGGTTGGGATCTCCTCCATCCGCCATACGCGACAGTGCTGCGCCCGCCGGGTAGGGGATGCCGAGTAGAACTCCAACTTTGTCGAAAGCCTCCCCGGCGGCATCATCCAGCGTTGCACCGAGAAACTTGTAATTCCCAAAACCATCGATACGAAACAGCTCGGTATGACCACCTGAAACCAGCACTGAGAGAGCTGGCAACTGCATTTCCTCTCCGGACGCAGATGCCGCCCAAAGGTGTCCCTCGAGGTGATTGACGCCGATAAACGGAACCTCCAGGCCTACCGCCAAACCCTTCGCATAACTGACGCCCACGAGTAATGCACCAATCAGACCTGGACCTCTAGTTGCGCCCACAGCTCCGATGTCCTTCAAGGTCAACCCATTGTCAGCAAGGATTTCCCGGACCATCGTTGCAAGGGTTCGCTGGTGCAAACGGCTGGCGAGTTCAGGTACTACTCCTCCCCACCGTGCGTGAATTTCCTGTGAGGAGACTCGAGAAGCGAAGACATGACCATCACGGACTAAGGCGACTGCGGTTTCATCACAAGAGGTTTCTATACCGAGGACAACTGGAGCCATCACCAAATACCTTCACTGTTCAAATCATCACCGGAAGTAGAAAGTTGCTGCATGCGGACGCGCACTCTCTCGGGTTCACTTTTGACGAACTCCAATCCTTTCGGCAGAACAACCTTTACGGGGTAATCCCGGATTTCGGGATCCCATTTATAGAGGTCAAGGTAGGCTGTGACGGAGTCTGCGGTCATAGTGGCCAGACGGCTCGCTGATCCGCCAAGGATAACGTCTACAGTGGAGGGTTCCATCAGGACTTCACGGCCAAGGGGAATGCCCCGCGCCTCAATCGGGATGCGATGCAGCAACCGTTCCGCGATTTTATCGATGGGCATGGTCACCCGAACAGTTGCAGGGGTGATACGAATGTTTGGTCCGAGATTGGAGAGGGGAACGCTCTCTTGAGTAGTGCGCTCGAGATTACTGAAGGTGACAGTATCAGTTGCGACGCTCCTCAATCGGCGTACGGCGCTCTGTGGGCCAAAAACAGTAACGCTATCAGGAGTGGCTCTAACTTTCCCTTCTACCATGTAACCAAGCGCAGGTAAGGCGGTCACTTTCGGGATAACCGGCAGAAGCCGTTCGAGTACATCCTCGAGACGGATATTCACCGTGTCCTGCCCCACAATTGCGATAGGTTCAGCCACGAGACCTGAAGGTATCGATATCAGTTCCGCTCTAATTGGATAATCGTAGAAATAATTGATTGTGTGGATGTCGAGCTCAATCCGGGCAGGCTGTAAATACCGCAAAATCAACAAATCACGTCCAATTCCTGAGAACCTCACAGGAATGGTACCGGGAACATCCGAAACAAGGACTTTGCTGGTTTTCATCGCTATTACATCAACTGGAACATCCAGCACCGTCTCATAAACCTGATTCGTAACAACAAAGGCCCAGAGTAGAACCGCCAGCAGAAGCATGTAGAGCTTCAACTGCCAGTTCAGGAGCATTTTCTGAAGTAATTTCTTCATCGTCGCCAAAGGTCTCCAGGGAACGATATTTACCTACCTGATGCCGTCGTAAGGTACGGCAAACCTTAACGTTTCGCCAGCACATCGACCGATTGACGAGACGAAACACTACGTTTATAGCTTGTACTGGTCGGCTCCTTCGTGGTACTTTCGTCCTTCGGAGAATTGATGAGCATTTCCCGTCTGTGAATCGAAGGACCACACCTTGGCAAAGATATCCCTACCAAAGATGGAACGCGCGAGCCTTGAAAGTGAGGAGCGGATTCTTGTCCGTTTCGCGGATCAGATCGATTCATGCCCGGAAACAGGAGATTTCACGCTCACGCCATCTGCCAAGCTGAACAGAACACTCAGGATCGGGCCAAAATCCATTGCGTTAATCGGTGGTCCCTTCGACATGCGCACGAAGTATCGATTGCAGATTGGATACAGGGAGAGTCTTCCTGTTCTGCCAGATGGAATTCTGAACAGGTACACATCTGACGCATCGATGGGAATCATCCGCGAAGGGAACGGATATACTCTTCGATTCTTCGCACCCCGAGTAACCGGCGTTACCGCTCTCCTCTATCACGAGCCGGACCAAGATCCTTTTGTGGAAATCAGCCTTGCACATGATCCCTCCTCCGGGACATGGGATACCCATACGGAATCCTTGAGGCCAGGCGATCTGGCGGGGTATCGTGTGACCGGTTCACCAGCGGGACCATCAGTTGATCGAAAGATATTCGCCGATCCCTGGTCACTTGCAGTGACAAAACAGGATGACTGGCGGCGTCGCTCCCTCTCTGTCATCCTGCCGGATGAATGGTTACAGCCTTCGAGTACGCGGCACATTCATGTGGAACCCCGCGACAGGTTTATTTACGAAGCCCATCTGAAAGACGTTTCAAGCCTCCACCCCAAAGTCCCGAGACAATTCCGTGGCAGCTACTATGGCGCAATTCACAACGGAGATGGTGCGGGCGGATTCCATGAACATCTCCAGAGACTCGGTGTCAACACGGTCGAGTGGCTTCCGCTCGCGGATTATGACCACAAGGAACCCCCTTACGGACTGAAAGAGAACGGTCATCAGAACACATGGAACCGGTATTCTTTCAACCATTGGGGTTACATGCCGGCCTACTGGTTTGCTCCCGAAAGCCGCTACTCCACAGATACCCACAGTAACGGCTGGCTGGGAAGAACCGGCGAGCAGGTAATGCAGCTTCAACGGATGATCAACCGCCAACACGAACTCGGATTCAGCGTTCTCGTCGACGTCGTTTACAACCATGTTGCCCAATACGGTGAAAATCCGATCCGGGAAATCGACCCACACTATGCACTACGACATGACAATCAAGGGAATCTGATCGTAGAGAGTGGTTGTGGAAACGACCTTGCGACCGAACGTCCAATGATCAGAAGGTTAATCGTCGATTCACTTCAGCATTGGATGACCTGGTATGGTGTGGATGGATTTCGGTTCGACCTTGCAGGATTGATCGATGAGGGAACCCTGGATGCCATCGGCGAACGGCTGCGCGGGATCGAACCGGATGCCTGCCTGATTGCGGAACCCTGGGGCGGCCTGTACGACAAACATCGATACAACGTTCGCGAATGGGCGAGTTGGAATGACAACTTCCGTGACGGTTTGCGGGGATTCGACCCAAAGGATGACCGGGGTGCGCTTTTCGGCAACAAGATGGAACAGGTCTCCCGGCATGTCCTGGGCGACCTTTACGAGGATGGCGGACCCTACCCGAGCGAGGAGAACACTGTCAACTATCTCTCCAGCCACGACGGGTATTCTCTCGGCGATTTCATTCGTATAGCTCTCGCAGCGGATTTCGAATTCGACCCTCGTCAGTGTGATGCCAATCCTCCTCTATCCCATGAGTTGGCCGCTCACATGCGCCTCTCCTACCTGCTGTTAATGTGCAGCCATGGAATGGTGATGCTGCACGAAGGTGATGAATACGCCCGGTGCAAGCGAATTGTAACTCTGGTGGCTGAAGATCCTTTCGAAGGGACGTTGGATCACGATAGTTACAACAAGGACAATCCCACGAACTGGCTCGATTGGTCTTTACTGGATGAGGATTCCCGCGCAAACCTCGTCGCCTACTTGTCCGGCCTGGCGGTCATACGCAAACACCATTCTGCTCTTAGGCTATCACGACGTGAAACCGTTTCTCGTTTGACGGTAAGTCATGCGAGCGCGGCGGGATGGGAGATGGTATCTGGTGTGGACAGGGTAATCGTGCTGACCAACTTTTCCAGAGGTGACGAAGCTGTCTTCAATCTGCCTTCAGGCCGATGGGTAGCCTTGGCGGACAATCGTTCAGCCTCGGGCAACAAACCCGTTAGCGGAGCCTTTGAGAAGCGAGCGGTTCTCCCTGCAATCAGTGGGATGATTCTGGTTCCCTCCACTCCCCTGAACCCACTCAGAAGTGAAGCGTAATCATGTAATTGAGTATCATGCTTTCTAAGATATTGTTTCTCTTTCCATTGCGGGCTCCCCCATATTCATTTTTTTTGCCACAATACTTGTTTTGAGGTGACTCGTTTTGTCCTCTTCGACTATATTCAGGCAACTGAAAACATGCAAAGAAGTAGTCATTGTCAAACAATTCGTCTTTACGAGGAGGATTGAACCTTGAAGCACACAAAATTGTTTGCATTTGTTTTGATGACCGCTCTTCTCGCGGTTCCTGCGACGCAGGCACTGGCCTCTGGCTACAACCTCGCTGGAACTGGTTCCAAAGCACTCGCCATGGGCGGTGCTTTCCGTGGCATCGCTGATGACTGGAGCGCTGTCTTTTGGAATCCGGCAGGTCTGGCAGGCCAGGGCAACAGCATCTATCTTGAGGGTAAGCTCCTGATGCCGACTAGTACGATTACCGGAACTGATCCATTCCTGAAAAGTGGCGAAACGACTTCAGAAGACGCCATGTTCCCGGCAGGTGCTTTCGGTATGACCTACAAGATTAACGAGAAGATGACATTAGGGCTAGGCGTATACGCCCCCACAGCTGCCGGTGCAACGTTTAACAATCTTTTTGCAATCGAGCCGACGGACATGATGGGCGAAGATCCAGGCGAAACTGACTGGGACGGCATGATGACTGTCATCGACATTCATCCCTCCATCGGATATCAGATCAACGACAAGTTGAGCGTTGGCCTTGGTCTTACGCTAAAGTATGGCTCAGTTAGTTTCGCTTATCCCATCGCATATCCAACGGGTTATACCTCCCCGATGCCAGAGTACCTCGCTCTTTACGCAGCGATGGAAGGAACAGGAATTGGTTTTGGAGCGAATATCGGCATCCTTTATGATGTGACTCCAAAACTCCATATTGGTGCCTCCTACTCGTCAGCAGCCTCAATCGGCATCTCCGGTACCATGGATCAGACCCTCTATAGCCCGAGCATTCTTTATGGAACAGTCGAAGCTACGGTTGATGTAGAAGCCGACTTCCCCACCCCGCAAGAAGCTGGATTGGGAATTGCGTATGATGTCAACGACAAGCTGACCGTCGGTGTGGATGTTATGTGGACTAACTGGACAGCGGTTGATGTCGTTCCGATCACGGTTACCGGAACCGACCTGTCAATGACACTCGGGGCGACTACCGAACCGACTGATCAAGAACTTGCACTGAATTATGAGGACGTCATCCGCTTCAACCTCGGTGCGGCCTACAAGTTCAACGAGAAACTGGACCTCTATGTCGGTTACTACTACGATCCCTCAGCCATTCCGGTTGAAGAACTCGACCCGGCGATCACCGATTTCGTCGACAAGATGAACTTCAGCTTCGGCGCGAAGTACATGATCACCCCGAAAATCGGAGCCGTTGGTTATTACGAGTATGTATTTGGCAAAGCTCGTGAAGCTGAGGCAAATCCAGACGGTGGAAACTATGCCGGTTGGTATGACCTGACTGTAGGTACGATCAGCGTTGGTGTCACCTATCTGTTCTAAGACCCGATTTCTACAATTCAGGCCTCGGCAATTTGCCGGGGCCTTTTTTTATCCCTGAGCAGCTCAATATTATGCCTCATACTCTCCGGTGAACGGACTCAATTTTCAATCTTCTATTGCATCGGCGACCATAGATTATCAGCTTGTTTATACTGATTGCAATCAGTTATAAGACTATATTCCACAGCGTTGTTGAACTGCTCTGAAAAGGAGATTTTACGTTGAATGCAAAGAGACTGGCGGCGATAATAACCGCTCTCCTCCTGTTACCCGTTTGCACAGTGGCCAATGGTCTTCAACTCTCCGGAATCGGCGCAAAAGCCCTTGCCATGGGCGGCGCTTTCCGAGCGGTTGCTGATGATTGGACTGCATCTATCTGGAACCCCGCGGGATTGGCTGGCCAGCGTTCGGGATACTCTTTTGAGGGAAAAATTCTATACCAGGTTAATCGGATCACCCCCAATGCGGCGAGCACAACACCCGGACTGGAGTACTACCTTTACCACAACGGCACCGAATATTCGACCGAGGCAAAACCGATTTCGACCGGTTCCTTTGCCTATCAAATCAAGAACTCAGACCGCGTATCGCTGAGCTTTAACCTATCACACTCTTCGCTGAATAACTCCTCATGGGAGTATCTGTATCTGGGCCCTTACACTGGCTATGAAAATTTGACCTACCCGGATGTGGCCTGGCGAAGTGACATTCGAATTTTTGATTTGCATCCGGCTGTCGGGATTAGAGTGCTGAAGAGCTTGAGTGTGGGAATTGGAGTCTCGATTAAATCGGCCACGGTTCTTCTCCAAAAACCGAGCTTGCTACCATCAATCGATCCAGAGTCTGGAGATCCCCTATCTCCTCCGTTCCAGCACACATTCGTACAGTCAAGTTTCGAGGGTGAGGGAATTGGTACCGGCTACAACCTCGGCGTTATGATGAACCTGACTGAGTCAACGCGCATTGGGATCACCTACACCTCACCTCTCACAATTTCACTGGAGGGTGAGTTGCAGCAGATTCCATACCTGCCAACGACAATTACGAATGATTCCATTTTAGCCATCCCGATCGTGTACGCAGACCTGAACCTCCCAATGGCGATAGGATTTGGTATTTCCAGCCAGGTACACCCGAGACTTCTCATTTCGATGGATGTAGCCTATACCAACTGGAGTGCCCTGGACAAGGTGGAAGTGGACCTGCGGGAAGAACACCTGTATGGGGACAGCACGCTTACAGCGGACCAGATTCTCAACTGGAAGAACACTCTTCGGTTTGCCGTAGGAGTAAACTGTCTCCTCTATAAACCGCTTGATTTTGAAGTAAGGGCAGGATACAGCTACGACCAGTCCCCCGTCCCTGACGAGACGATTTCCCCACTCAGTCTGGACGTCGCAGACAAGCACATCCTGGGAGTTGGATTCCAGAGCCGTCTGAACAAACGATTGTCCATAGAGGGATATTGGGAACATATCATCGGTGCAGAAAGAGTGGTTTCAGCCGGTTCGGACATCAATGGTGACAGTATCGACGACAACCTCCCGGGAAGCTGGAGCATGCAGTCTGACACCTTTGGGCTTCAATTCAATTACTTGATTCCATGAGGAATAACACGATGAAACATAGAAACATAGCTCAATACTTTGTCCTCCTCATGGCTGTTCTCCTGACACTCTCATGTGCCTCGGAAAGCGACAACCCTGCCATGAGTTACAAAGATCTCGAAAAAGGGACGGTTACCGCTTACTCCGATGGAATGGCTTCGGCGCTGGCGGGTGTCGAATCCTATTACTACGTCTATACACCAGCCGGGTACGATTCGCTCCGCACTGAGCCTTATCCCCTACTCGTCTTGTTAAATGGCTACAACGAGTCGGGAGACTACTTCTATAAATCCTGCTCTGTTACCGCACTCGCGGACGAGATGATTGCAGCGGGAGACATCGAGCCGATGGTCCTGCTCCTCCCTAACGGGAAGAACAATCTTGGTGGAACCTTTTACACAAACAGCACCCACCTGAAGGTGGAGGATTCGTATGACCACCTCCAGGATCTTATAGACTACACCCAATCGTACTACAATGTTTCAACGGAATTCGGTGAGATGGGCATTGGCGGTTTTTGCATGGGTGGATTTGGCGCGGTAAAGACTGCTTTGGAGACAGGTGATTACGGTTCTGTTTCAAGTGTGGCTGGCCCTCTCTCACTCGTGCGGCTTCTCGACCAATCGGCAATCGACAGAATCTGTGAGGTTGTTGGATATCAGCCTGCTATCGGTGAAATCACCGATAGTGTTGAAACACGCTTCCGGTATTCGTTCTCGAATTATTACTATTCACGAGTGACCTCTGATTCTGATTCCCTGTTTGCCAAGATGATTCTGGCAATGTCCGCAGCCTTCAGCCCGACTGAGCGAGCGAGTGGTAACTACGTGGTAACCAACACGACATTGACGAATTTGGTAGTAAGCATAGATTCGGAAACAGGGCTTCCTGTGTACGATAGAAACTCCCCAGTATTTATCGATCTTCCCTTCGGAGCGGATGGGCAAATCGACAACGCAACCTTTTCCCGTTGGTTGGAGAACGATCCCCACACCCTGCTGAGCGGCTCGCTATTCCAGAACCTCGCCAACGCATCCCTGTTCCTGTCGCATGGTGATTCGGACGAATTCATTCAACCGGAAATCACGGAGAGTTTTGTTTCTGGACCTGTCGTTGATTCCTCACTGCCGGATGGCTACCTGCAGGTCTCAGGCAGTGAACCCGATTATTATGACATTTATTCAGCGATAGCAGGCTACACAGCAGACCACAGTTCACTGAATTACGAAGAGCTTAGAAAGATTCTTCTTTTCCACGATTCCGTCTTCCGGGATAACTGAATCTTTCAGTATTAATACGCATTCTAGACCTCTCCTTAGCATTGAAGAGAGGTCTTTTTGTGCTGTACTTTTGTTCAGTTCGCTTGTAGACCGCAAGCGATTCCGACTACACTCCCACCGAGATGACCGTTCAGGAAATTCAAGAGGAGTTAGTACACCTTGGGTACGACCCGGGGATAATTGACGGCCTTGCCGGTCCGAAAACCCGCCGTGCCACCCGGCGATTCCAGTTGGACAGGGGCCTGACGCCTGATGGAATAGCTGGCCCTCTGACGTTCGCGGCTCTCCTCGCAGCGCAAGCTGAAATCCATGGCGATCAACCTCATCCCGAAGACGAGCTGGACTCGCTTCCACCGGAGTTGTCTGAGGATTTCTTCTTCCAAATCAGCGCTGCCGCGAGCATGTTGGGAATCTCCCTTTCAGCATCCACTCAGGGGCTGATGTTGGTTGGAATTCGTGGGTGGGTAGGCGGAACGGCTGTCGAGAATCGATTTGACCTGTACAACGATACGATCATCACTGTGGAATCATCAGGGCGAATGACACCGTGGAAAGCATCTGTTGATCCGGGAAAGCTGCGTGAATCAAATCCACGGGGAATCGCCCATCTCTTACCCGGTCTCTACAGCTACCGTCTCGGATTGCATCGCAAACGTGAGACAGCTCTCGTCCAGGCCGGACCTGTCACGGTGGAGCGCTATTTCGATGAAGGGGTGTTGAATGGGAAGATCACTCGCGAATCCGGCTGGTTCGGGATCAACATTCATCGGGGCGGATCAGGCAACCGTGTCGCAAACTGGTCAGCAGGCTGTCAGGTAATTCACGGACGTGACTGGCCGTCTTTCATCGCAATCGTACTTGCCGCCGCGTCAGCGGGTCAGCGCAGGTTCCTTTATTTACTGCTCAATGGAACAGACCTCTGATAGTACCCCGTACTACTCTTCCGCCTGCTCCAGCCCACCACCTTTGTAAAGCATTCGGTTTAGCAGGCGGATGTAGTCGGTAAAGGGGCCTCCTCCACTACCCGCTTTTTCCAGCTCGCGTTCGATGGCGTTGAGCTTGCTGTCCAATTCATCCAGGTAATAAAGAGCGAAGGCCTCTCGTGTCATCGGCTCAACCGGGCAACCATTCTCTCTAGTTCCCTGATGAGAGAGGATCAGGTGGCGCAGTTGAACCAGCGTCTCCTCGTCCAGCTCCTCAATCCCTTTTGCCCGCTCGGTGATGAATTCAACGCCGAGAACCAGGTGTCCCTCCAGCCTTCCTCGTACAGTGTAATCAATCACAGTATCGAACTGGAGTTCGATCAATTTTCCTACATCATGCAGAATCGCACCAGCGATCAGCAGGTCACGATTGAGTTGTGGATAATGATCGGCGATCCTTGCAGCCAGCTTCGTCATCGAGGCAGAATGCTCCAGCAACCCACCGAGGTAGCCGTGATGCCATTTCTTTCCTGCTGGAGCCTGACGGTAGGCCTTCTCAAACGCTTCGTCGTCGAGGAGTGAAGTGAGTAGCTGTCTCAGCCCGGGATGTTCCATCCCCTCGACCGCTCCCCTGAGAATGTCCCACTCGACATCGAGGTCGCGATCCAGGGTCGGGACGAATCGACCAAAATCGACAACATCCTCTTTCGGCACAGTGCGAACCTTCAGGACTTTCAGCTCTGCCGCGCCGAGATACTCTTCCACATAAGCCCGCACCTTAACCACCTGACCAAGGGCAAGCCCCTGGTAGGCAGATTCGGCATCATCCCAGAGTTTCCCCTTGATTCTGCCTGTGCGGTCAGTGAACTCGAAAACGAGAAACGGCTTGTTCGCCCTCGTCATGCTCATCTGCATTGACGTAAGAACGAAGAAGCCGTCAAAAGAGTCACCAATCTGCAAGCTGTCAATAAATGGATGATCGTCTCTGTTCAGTTCCATACGGCCATCCTCCCCGATTCGGCTCAACCTCCGTAAAGCTCTTTCACGATGGCGACCGCCTCTTCGATATCGTTATCAGAAATCTGGAGATGTGTAACAAACCTGACTTTGTACCTTCCAGCCAGTGTTACCAGCAAACCTTTTTCCAGTGCGCGAACCGCAAACTGTTCCGCTTCAATCGCGCGCTCGGAAAGGTCTACGATGATGATATTTGTGTCAACATGCTCGAGATCAATATCAAATCCCGGAATCGTCGCCAGTTCCTGTGCAAGCCATTTGGCGCGTCGGTGATCCTCGACCATACGCTCGCGGTGATTCTCGAGACCGTAGAGGGCGCCCGCTGCAACAATTCCAGCCTGCCGCATTCCACCACCGAGTTTTTTCCTGACACGGTGGGCTTTGCTGATCAATTCCTGCGACCCGACCAGTGCACTACCCACTGGAGCTCCAAGCCCTTTGCTGAAGCAGACCGAGACGGTGTCGGCATATTGCGCCCAATCCTTTTCGGGAGTGCCGCTGGCTGCAACCGCGTTCCAGATTCGAGCGCCATCCAGGTGAACTTTCATCCCCTTTTCATGGGCCAGCTCCGAGATCCTTCGCACCTCCGCCAATGGCCAGACAGTTCCACCGCCACGGTTTGAAGTGTTCTCTATGTTGACCAGTGCTGAGCGCGCAAAGTGGGAATTGTCCGCCTGGATCAAAGCTTCCAATTGATCGACGGTGAACACGCCGCGCTGACCCTGAATAGGTCTGATCTGTACGCCGCTGAGGAATGCAGGCGCACCGCCTTCGTAATTGAAGATGTGAGCCCCTGCATCACAATAAACTTCATCACCGGGCTCGGTCAGCAGGTTGATTGCGATCTGGTTGCTCATCGTACCGGAAGGAACATACAGCGCCGCCTCTTTGCCAAGAATCGAGGCGACACGCTCCTGAAGCTTGTTGATAGTGGGATCCTCGCCGAAGACATCATCCCCCACCTCAGCGGCAAACATCGCCTCACGCATCTTTTCCGTTGGTTTTGTGACGGTATCACTTCTAAGGTCTATCATCGATGAATCCTCTATTCAGCCTGAGACTTACTCTCCGTGAAAGTTCAATCCGCCCCGTACAATCCAGGGCCTAGCATCATCAACTGGATAGCCATCCGAACCACTGCCAACCGGGAGCAACAACCCCGCACCACCCGTCAACGTGACCGCACGTGAGAGAAGGTAACCTCCTCCCACACCGAATGTTATATAGTTACCGAGTTCCGTATCAGGATCGATAAGCCTCGCGGACAATCCAGCCGTGACTAATACCTGCTCTGTCGCTTGCCAACGAATCGAAGCGCCTGACTCGAGTATCCAGTCGTTGCCCGGAAGCGATTCGTCACCAAGTTTCCTGAAACCCCAATTCAGGAGATCCACATCCACAGCATAGGAGACTCCATCCAGCTTTTTCCCGATTCCGCCCGAAATACCCCAGGCGCCACGATAACTGAGGGTCTCGGCATAACGACGGTTCGTGATGTTGACCGGTTTTTCCAGGTCTATCGCTCCCATGGAAGGCGAAATCATCACAAGGCTCCAGTTGAGATCACCCGCCACACCCCTGAATCCAAGTTTTGCATCCCATAGGTGCGCAGCGAAGAGGGTGTCTCCCCCCTGTTCATTGACAATCACCCCGCTCTGGCTGTTTCCCTGAATCATTGCTACTTCAAAACCAAATGCGCTGTTCGAACCGACGCGAATTGCCAGGGAAGCTGCGTATTCGACAAATTGAATCCGCGAAATAACCTCGTTCACTCCGTATACCGCGCCGGCTTGCATCCTCTGCTGCGGTCGGTAGTAAAGGGCGAACACCGAGTTGTCCAGCTTGCTCAGGTACCCGATTGTTCCCGCACCAAGCCTCATTTCCGAGGGAGATGTGCCATTCTTGGTCGTAAACGCTCCCCAAGCCTCGCCTTCGCCGAGAATTTCATTTTTGTTGGTTAGCAGGGATGCCGGGTTTTCGATCCCACCCTCTACTCCCACGTTCAATGCAGAGCCAGCATTCGCCGTAGCAATGGCAAGCGCCGACCCTCCTCCAAATTGTGTGATACGTGGTTCTGGGGGGAGTGAATAAATCGGGCTGGCGATCAGGACAAGCAGCGCCAGCACAAGGAGAACGCGTCTAAACATGAGGAATCGTATCCCGTTAAGCTGAATGGCTGTTTACGGTTTTGCCACAGTCAAATCACAATGAAAATGTTTCGACGTAAACGATCTTCAATTCCCGTCCAACGCCGTTGGTTTCCGCACTGCTTCCCAGCAAATCGTTGAAATGGAATTGAATTACAAGAGCCTGGGCAAAGGTCAGCCTGATCCCTGCATTCAGGTAGCCAGCAGGCCCGACTCCGAACCTGTTGTTGTCGCTATTGTCATCCAGGGCCAGATCGTATTCCACAAGGAATGCTATCTGTTCGTTCAAGCTGAAGTCCAGACCCATAAATCCATCAAAACCTTTTTGCTCGTCCGTCTCAACGTTGTTGTAATTCGCGCCGAGATGGACGCCAAACCTGCCGTAATCACTGATCCAATTCCGGGAGAGCGCCACAAATGCGCCCGGAGCTTTAAAGAGATAACGGTTGTCGGCATCGTACCACGGACCCTGGCCCTGCATGTCATATCCGACAGTCAAGGCAGGCAGGGTGTACGACTCCTCGATAATCCTGTATTTTGCGACTACGCCGGGTAGTGTGTTCCCTTCGGGCGTTCCATAGCCGATCAGCTCGTTGCCACCCCACGAAACGCCAAACATGAAGCGGTTAAAAAGACCAATACCCACTCCACCGAGCGTTCCGCCGTTTCCAAATGCACGAAGGTCAATCTGGTATTGTCCCTGCTTCAGAACGCCGGCCGTAGGCGTATTGACCAATTGAAGCATCTCGAGGCTTCCAATATTGTCAGCCATCTGAGCGTTGGCGTGAAAAGGTAACAGAATGATTGACCCAAGAAGGGCGAGAAACATTACGCTGTTTTTGTTTATCATGAGTGTATCCCGTTCGTGGCACGGACGTTTCGCAAGGGATCACTATTCCCCGCGTAGAAATCGCTACTCCATTCATTCCTGAAGAATATGTAAATGTACTGAAAAGATAAGCGTTTATCATCCCACAATTATACCAGAGACCTATCCAGGGCGAATAATACACCTGACAGGATCCCAAATGCTATTTTTCAGCACCCTCCCCTGCCGAACATCCAACTTGCAACAGAGACAACGTGAAAGTACCTTACGGTTTCTTGCAAAAAGAGCAATTTGTGGAACGAGACAGTGCTTTCCTGAGTACTAGAGCAGAACGTCTCAAGCGAACCAACCAGCGGAGTCATAAAATGTCTGTTAAATCCCGTTTTTTACTTCTCGTACTGGCCATTACAGTAATTGGACTTGTTGCAGGGTGCGGGTCTCCTGACAAGAAAACACTCATCGAGGTGAACGACTGGAGCATGGATGTTGGCACCTTCGATGATATTATCCTGACCGAAATCGGCGGAAAGAATCAACCCAATATTATTGACATGGTCATCAATAATCGGATTAACAGCATTATTGATCAGCGTTTGCTTACCGACGCCGCTTACGACATAAAGCTAGACACCATGGCCTATGCGCAGCAGCGGTATAATGCGGAGCTCGAGAAACGTGCTTCACAGGCACTTTTCACACGCATGGTTCTTGACAAAGTCATTACAGACAAGATGTTGCGCGACTTTTATAAGAAAGATGCATATGAAATTAGAGGCGCACACATTCTTATCAAAGTCACCCCGGAAAGACCAAATGGCCTCGCAAAAGCTCTTGCTGACAGTCTGTACGAAGTTGCGATTCAGCCGGATATCGATTTCCATGAACTGGCAGAACAATACAATGAGGATACATCCACTCCCCGTGGTGACATTGGTTGGTTTTCGTGGGGCATGATGGTCGATGAGTTCCAGGACGCTGCATTCAGCCTGCCTGTTGGATCGATTTCGAAACCGATCAAGACTGTGTATGGTTGGCATATCCTCAAGGTCGTTGATAAAAAAGAGAAACTGAAACGCCTCCCCTATGAACGTGATCGCAACAGGATTCGGGAAGTCCTGATGAAACGGCATGGCGTAGAGATCGCTGAACAGTCCAACAAATACACACAAGAAGTATTTAAACGGTACGATGTAAAACTTGACACAACGAATATGTTTGATATGGTTGACCAGATAAACAATCCACCACAGCGAAACATATCACCAGATCCGTGGAAGTTTGTATCGGAAGAGGACCGGCAGAAAGCGCTGGCAACTTTCAGCGTTGAGCCGTACAAGTTCACCGTTGATGATCTTGCCAAATTTGTAAACGCGATGGTACACCCGAACCAGCGAAGATTGACAAAAGAAACGGTGCAGTTGAAAGTCTCAACGATTCTTGGGCAATCTTTTCTACTCCCGGTCGAGGCAAAACGGTTGAAACTCTACAAAGAAAAAGAGGTAGAAGAGGGCGCAAGGCTTGTGCTTGATAGTTATCTCCAGATGTACTTGAAAAACCAGCGCCGCGAGAATATCCCTGCTCCAACGGATGAAGCGCTTCATGAGTACTACAACACTCATAAGCGTGAATTCATGATTCCGCCCCGGTACGAGGGCATTGAAATTCTTACCAATGGCAGTGCAAAAGCCAGAAAGCTGAAGAAACAGATTCTGGATGGTGCCGACATGGAGCAATTGGCTACCGAAAACACAGAACGTGTATCCGGGAAAAAGAACAAAGGGCACCTTGGACCGATTTCCAGAAACACTTACGGCAGTCTCGGTAAAGCGCTCGAAGGATCGAAGGTCGGTGATCTTGTCGGACCAGTGGAAATCAACGATCAGTACTCCATCTTCAAAGTGACCAAAGTCTACGAAGAGGAGCTCCAACCATTCGACAAAGTGGCAGTAAAAATCGCGACTAGACTGAACAACAAAGCTGCAAAGGATGATCTGGACGCTTATCTGGAAGAGTTGCGTTCAAAAGCAGACATTAAAGTCCATCGGAAGAACCTGAAATATGTTACCAAATAGCTGTCATAAAAGACAACTGATCGCGTTCCTCGCCCTTCTACTCCTCAGTCTAAGTGGGTGTGGCCTTACGCGGAGAGTTCCTGATGATGCAATAGCCGTCGTGGGAAAAAACGCGATCACGCTTTCTGATGTGACTAAAATCATCGAGGACATGGAGCTGGATCCAAACGATTCGCAGATCCGTGCCCAAGTTATCAATCGTTGGGTTGACAGGCAGATTCTTCTTCACGAAGCACGACGCAGAGGTCTGCATCGCGACAAGGTGATCGACAAAAGAATCGAGGAGATCCGCGAGGAACTGATCATTAACAGCCTTTTCGATTCTGCAATTCGCGTTGACCAACCCACGGATGAAGAGGTGGTTTCCTACTGGCAGAACCATACGGGTGAGTTCACACGGGTCACGGACGAGGTTCAGTTGATCATCGCCTATGCCCCCTCCCGTAACACTGCATGGGCCATAAGGAACGGACTCGACCAATCGCGTACCGACACGGAGCTGATGAGTTCCTATAAAGATGTCGATTTCGATACGACAAACTATATCTCCGAGGACAGGCTTCCCCGGCAGGTAACCAGAGCAATTGACCCATTACGGTCGGGTCAGGCATCTCTCCCCTTCCTGCTTGAGGACCGCTGGCTGGTAGTAAAACTGCTCGGACGTGAGGGAGCAGGACAAACCCGTCCTCTGGAAGAGATGATGCCCATCATCCGCGCCCAACTTTATTCTGAGGAGCGTGCACGCGAAGAGGTCAGCTACATCGAGGGACTTAGGCGTGAAGCTCGCAGGCACGGCATCGTTCGCATCAACTCTCCAGCAATTATGGCGATGTCCCCGGCTGCAGCGGATACGGTAGTTGTCGTACCGGAAGAAGAGGCTCCGGAACAGACTGAGCGCAGTACTGCACCCGTAGAACAGCCTGAACTCGAGGTTGAGCCCGAACCGGTAAAAGTGGAAACCACGCCGACCGCATCCCCACCGGACACATTCGATGCAGATGCGGCAATTACGGAACCCAGCGGCGCCATTCCCGGAGCCGTGATTCCGGCTGATACCAGCGATATCGCTGAACCACCAACGGCTGAGGAAAACAACTGATGCACCGCACACTTCTCCATCTCGCCATCATCACTGTAATTTTCGCGGTCACTCTGCCCGCCACAGCTCAGGATGCATCTCCCGGCGACATGCAACTCGTTGATCGAATTATCGCCACTGTGGATGATGAGATCATCCTTGAATCCGAAGTCATGCAGTACGTGCAGGATATTGTTATCCGAAACCGTAACCGTTACAGCACTCCAGAATCTGTGATCGAGCTGCGCGATCAGATCATGCAGGAACTGATTAACCAGAAGATTCTTCTGGCGGCAGCGAAGGATGACACGAACATCGTCGTTGAAGACCGACAGGTTGATCAGACGCTGGATATGCGTATCAATGAGATCGTGCAGGAACTCGGATCAGAAGAAGCCCTCGAGAAGTATTATGGCAAACCGATCCGCCAGATCCGCCGCGAATTTCGAAAACAGGTTTCGGATAACCTCTATATCGATCAGCTGAGATCGAGAAAACTACAGACCGTTTCGGTGAACAGGAAAGAGGTTGAGGATTTCTACGCCGCCCATAAGGACGAGTTTCCCGAGATGCCCACGAGATATCATCTTGCCCACATTCTCTTCGAGATCAAACCTGAAGAAGAGGCTACCGACCGAGCTGAAGCATTAGCAGACAGCCTCTTCCAGGATTTATTAATGGGGGCAGATTTCGAGCAGTTGGCGATTAACAACTCTGATGACCGCTCGACTGGAGCGAAAGGTGGATTGCTGGGAACAACCCAGCGTGGCGACCTCGTCCCGGAATATGAATCCGTGGCATTTGGCCTTTCCGAAGGTGAAATCAGCGAGCCTGTCCGTTCTCGATTCGGGTTCCACATTATCCGTTTGAACTGGCGCAGGGGTGAAAAAATCAATTCCAGCCATATTCTGATCAGCCTCCGCCCCACCGATGATGATAGTAAAAGGACCATGCAGCTCGCTCGCGATGTCTATGATAAACTTCAAGATGGAGCAGATTTTGCCGAGCTGGCAAAGGAATATTCGGACGACAAAGACAGCGGACCTTTCGGCGGGGAACTCGGCTGGTTTAACGACGATGAATTGAAGATGGAGTATCGTGCCGCGATTAATCGCCTCTCTCCCGGCCAAGTAAGTGAACCGTTCGAAACTCGACTCGGGATCCACATCCTGAAACTTCAGGAGATCGAGGAACCACGCCCGATAGATATCAAGCAGGACTGGGATGCGATTTCGCGACTCGCTCAAACTGAAAAACAGGACAAGATTTACCGTGAATGGGTGGAAGAGTTGAAGAAGGAAGTCTACATCGAGCTTTACACCGACGAAGAAGCTGTCCAGGAATAGCCCGTTTCAATAGCTTGAAATAGAAGAAGCCCGGCGATCTGTGCACTGATCACCGGGCTTTGTCATGGGTTGAATCGTGGTATTCCTAGTCCTTCAATAGCTGGCGAAGCACTGTCTGAAGAATACCGCCGTTGCGCAGGTATTCGACCTCCACATGCGAATCGATACGCAGTTTCAGGTTAATCGTCCTGCTACTGTCGTCATCGCCTTCAACGATCAGCTCAACTTGTTGTCCAGGTTTGATCTCGCTGTTTGCAAAGCCCCGCAGCGTGTATTTTTCCTTGCCGGTAATCCCGAGGCTCTGCGCGTTCTCCCCGTTCACGAATTGAAGTGGAAGAATGCCCATCCCTATCAGGTTGCTGCGGTGGATGCGTTCGAAACTCTCCGCGATTACCGCGCGAACTCCCAGCATGAACGTTCCCTATGCAGCCCAGTCCCGGCTTGAACCGGTGCCGTACTCTTTCCCGGCAAAGACCACAAGCGGCGTCCCCGCCTCTTTGTACTTCAAGGAGGCTTCATAGATGCTCATCTGTTCGCCCGAGGGCTGGAAACATGTCTCTCCGCCTTCCGTTCCCGGTGCCAATTGATTCTTCAGGCGAATGTTGCCAAAGGTGCCCCGGACCATGATTCGGTCGTTACCACGTCGGCTTCCGAAGGAGTTGAAATTCAGCGGCTCCACTCCATTATCTATCAGGAATTTGCCAGCCGGAGATGTCCTCGGAATCGCTCCTGCAGGACTGATGTGGTCTGTGGTGACGCTGTCGCCGAGTAGTGCCAGGCAACGGGCGGATTCGATGTCGGTGACAGGTTCCGGATCGGACATCATTGTCTCGAAAAACGGCGGGTGTTGGATGTAGGTGCTCTTCGCGTCCCAGTCGTAGAGATCAGAATCACCACTAGCGATCTGATTCCACATCTCGTTGCCGTTCCAGACGTTGGCGTATTGACTGCGGTACATCTCCGGATCAAGGAAGTCTTCCATCGCCTGTTTCAGCTCAGCTGTTGTCGGCCAGATGTCGCGTAGGTAGACATCACCATCCACGCCCTTACCAATCGGCTCGTTTTCGAAATCGATATCCACACGACCCGCGAGAGCGTAGGCAACGACCAGCGGCGGGCTGGCGAGGTAGTTGGCACGTGTGTGAGGATTGATCCTGCCCTCAAAGTTACGGTTTCCTGAGAGGACCGAAGCCACGACGAGATCACCTGCTTTTACCGCATCCACGACCTCATCCGGAAGTGGGCCGCTGTTGCCGATACAGGTGGTGCAGCCGTAACCGACTGTATTGAATTTCAATTTCTCGAGATAGACGTCAAAACCGGATTTTTTCAGATATTCCGTGACAACTTTTGATCCGGGCGCGAGTGAGGTTTTGACGTAAGGTTTTACATCGAGGCCAGCTTCCACCGCCTTCTTCGCGACGAGTCCAGCCCCCAGCATCACAGAGGGGTTGGATGTGTTGGTACAACTGGTAATCGCTGCGATTACAACCGAACCGTGATGCAAATCCGTTTCGATACCATCCTTGACATACTTCCCGGTCACAGCTCTTTTATCCGGCGTAAGTTCAAAACCGTGCTGCTTTTGCGGACGAGTAAAGGCATCCTCGAATCCCTGTTTCATCTTGTTCAGCGGGATATGGTCCTGGGGGCGTTTGGGTCCGGCAAGCGCGGGAACGATATCAGCGAGATTCAATTCGATAACATCGGTATACTCGGTTTCGTTGTCCGTACGCCAGAGCATATTCTCTTTGCAATACCGCTCGACGCGATCCACTTCCTCTTCCGTACGACCCGAGAAGCGGAGGTATCGTAGCGTTTCGTCATCGACCGGGAAGAAGGTTACCGTAGCGCCATATTCAGGGGTCATGTTGCCCAGTATTGCGCGATCAGGAAGGCTCATGCGGCCTACACCCGGTCCGAAGAATTCAATGAACTTACCTACAACGCCGTAGGAGCGGAAGAGTTTGGTCATGTGCAGCACAAGGTCGGTAGCCGTCGAACCTTCCGGCATCTCGCCATCAACCCGCACACCGATAACCTGCGGCGGGAGGATGTAAACGGGCTGGCCAAGCATTGCAGCTTCCGCCTCGATCCCACCCACTCCCCAACCAACGACACCAAGACCGTTGATCATCGTCGTGTGGCTGTCGGTGCCAACCAGGGTGTCCGGCAGCAATACGGGTTTACCATTGATCTGATAACGCTGTACAACCTTGGCCAGGTATTCGAGGTTCACCTGGTGGACAATGCCTGTCGCGGGCGGAACAACGCGGAAGTTTTCGAACGCCTTTGAACCCCAGCGGAGAAATTCATACCGTTCGCGGTTACGCTCGAATTCCTTCTCGGCGTTCAGCTTCAGCGCGTCGCCGAACCCGAAGTAATCCACCTGCACCGAGTGGTCGATTACGAGGTCTACCGGAACGAGGGGATTGATGCGTTTCGGGTCACCGCCGAGACGCTTCATCGCATCGCGTAATGCCGCGAGATCGACAACCGCCGGTACACCAGTAAAGTCCTGCAGTACGACTCGTGCTGGTACAAAAGGAATTTCTTCGTTACCCGTATTTTTAGCATTCCAAGCCGCTAATGAGCGGACATGGTCTTCGGTCACCGTTGAGCCATCGGAATTTCTTAACACCGATTCCAAAAGGATGCGCACTGTGTAGGGAAGTCTCTCAATCTTTCCAATTCCACTCTCCTCGAGAGCCGTAAGACGCCAGAATTCAGCATCCCCTTCCATGGTTTTCAAGGTTCCAAGCGCATTGAATGGATCATGAAGTCTTGAAGCCATCTCCATCCCCTTTACTTATGTAAATTTAAATATCTCTTGAATCGACAATGTTTTACCGAATATCTTCGGGTGTTGGAAGATACACGTTCGTCCGCACCGGGACAAGGGTGCATGATGTGAACGTATGCCCCGACCTTGTTCTCCATCGGGCAAGTTCCCGGCGACCGACCCAATCGAAGAGCGGGAGTACTGCATGAACGTTGTAAGTTTCCTGGGTGTAGTCATTGGTGTACTGCTCATCGGAGGTGCCATCTGGATGGGCATCAGCGACATCCAGATCCTCACCATAATGGAACCTTGGGGTATCTTCGTCAACATCCCTTCCCTGATGATCGTTCTAGGTGGCAGTCTTGCATCCACAATGATTGCGTTTCAGACAAACACCCTTGGCGTTGTGGTGCGAAGTATCTGGATTGTTCTAACCCGTCCGGCGCCTGATTTTGCCGGACAGAAGCGGGCGATCATCGTTCTCGCGGCGAGAGCGGCGCAAGGCAGCCTCGAGCTGGAACGCGCCGTAAAAAGCATCCGCAATCCTTTCCTTCGAGACGGCATTCAGATGCTGGCCGACAATTATAACACGGAAGAGATCGAAGACATTCTGGGTCAACGAATTGATTATCGACTCAGGAAGGAATACGCCGACTCCGAGGTGATGAGAACCATCGGCAAATTTTCGCCCGCCTATGGAATGGTTGGAACGTTGATTGGTCTAGTCAATATGTTGGCGGGACTTAGTCTTGAGGGTGACGCCACGGCAACCATCGGTTCAGATATGGCTGTTGCCCTTGTCACAACTTTTTACGGCCTGATCCTTTCCTATCTGTTCTTCCAACCTCTGGCTGTAAAGCTGGAAAAAAGAACTGAGGATGAGGTTCAACTGATGCGGATGATATCCGACTCGATTCGGATGATTCGCGAGAAATGGCATCCGCGCAAAGTGGAAGACTACCTCAATAGTTATCTGCCACCTTCCGAACGCCGTCGCCTGAAACGCCTGCCAGTCGCAGGTTGAGGGACTTATGAGCAGGGAAAGACAAGGCTGGGATCCTAAGAGAAAACCTGATACGGGTTCGGAAGATTCCGATAGCTGGATGACCAGCTATGGCGATATGATGACTCTGCTCCTAGTTTTCTTCGTGCTCATCGTCTCCATGTCCACCATCGACCCCGTACGTATTCAGCAGGTTACGCAGCAAATGCGCGAGGCGATGACCGGCGAAGATGTCAAAGTACCTACCCTGAAAGAGATCGAAGATGAGCTGAAGGAATCGGTGGAACAGCTCCGAATCGAAGATGTTGTTCAGGTTGATCGTAGTAAGGATGGCGTGCAGCTGATTATGAGGGGTGAGTCGTTCTTCGAATCTGGACGGGCTGAATTGCTCCCGCAGACCTACCCATTTCTCAACGAAGTAGCCTGGCAGATCAACAAGAATCCCTACATGATCAGCGTTGAGGGACACACCGACAACATCCCGATCAGTAACGCCCGTTTTCCCTCAAACTGGGAACTCTCCGGTGCACGCGCCGCCGCTGTGGTAAGGTATTTTGAACGGAGGAGTATTTCGCGTGAACGGATGAGGATTATCGGCTGGGCGGACGCCAAACCGGTTGACCCGGCGTTGGGCAATTCCACACCTGCTGCCAGGGCGCAAAACCGACGTGTAGTCATAACGTTCCTTAACGAATTCGCTCAGAAGAGTGTAGACAGTGAAT
>Ga0272443_10001981_pt1 | contig 27584 bp, 27 predicted proteins | sample SSMAcet12_FD_193581 | JGI IMG/M metagenome (GOLD analysis project Ga0272443, IMG submission 193581) | Marine sediment archaeal communities from Little Sippewissett salt marsh, Falmouth, MA, United States - SSM-Acet-12 | ecosystem: Environmental > Aquatic > Marine > Wetlands > Sediment ... | reverse complement strand
TTCCCCCCACTGGTAGCTGGCTTTATCAAGGAACCCCTTGGAAAAATAGGTGATCCCCAGCTGTATCCTGGCATCCGGGTAGTCGGGCCGCTGCTCGGTGGTTTTTGTGAGGATTTCGATGGCCTCGTCGGTCATCCCTGTTTCACGCAGTGTCACAGCCAGTTTGACCTGGATATCCGGAAAGCCCGGGGCGAGTTTCAGGGCTTTCCGATATTCCTCGATGCTGTCAAACAGCATGCCCAGCTCCCGGTAGATGTCCCCCACCTCTTTGTGCTTGTTGGCCAGTTTCCCTGCGGTGAAGGGTTCGAGGAGCGATTTTTTCCTGGTGGCCCTTGTCTGCGCCTGATCGATGACCTCCTTGGCCTTCCCATACTGTTTCAGCTCGTTCAGGGTGACAGCCAGGTTCAGGGATGCCTCCGTGTAATCCGGGTTCAGACGGACGGCACGCCGGAAAAAATCCCTGGCGCGCTGGAAACTGCCGGTTTGAAAGTAAATCTGTCCCAGTCGGTTGCAGATATCCGCGAAATCGGGATTCCGTCGATAAATTGCCTGGAGAGCGGATTCGGCTTCGCTGATCTTGCCCAGGGCCATCAGTTCATCGATCTGGGTGACGGTCAGCTTTTCTTCCGGGATTTTTTCCATCAGGTCCTCCGCCGTGACTCTCATTTCGTCACCGTGCTCCCTTTTTCGGCTTTTAGCTCCAGGGCCCGTTCTGCCAACTCCCGGGCTGTGGATTTGATCCGCTCCGGAAAATCTCTCTGGAAGATCCGCTCTGCCCTTGCCAGGACAGCTTCAGGCTGTTTCTTCTTCAGGTAAAAAGTCATTATATCGAGCTCATGTTCCCCTTCCCTTACCAGGAGCTCCCGGGCCGTTGCCGCGGCTTGAGTCGACCATTTTCCCGAAGGAAAGTCCTCCAGATACCTTTCAAGAAGGACTCTCGTTTCCCGAAGGGTCGAAATATTCCGGTCGCTGGGAATGTAGGACCTCAGGTAGAAGAAACCGACGCCGATCTTCTTGATCTGCTTGATCTTTGACAAAGCGCTCTTGTAAAGGGCATCCTCGGAAAAGGGCCCGTCCGGGAAAAGGTCCAGGTAGGTCCCGTATTCGACCTCGGCCTCAGCATATTTGCCCTTCAGAAACCTGGCCTCGCCCAGGAGGAACTGGACTTCCCCTCCCAAACGGGTGTCCGCCGTAACAGGCTTCAACTTTTCAAGGGTTTTGATGGCTTGTTCATGACGGTGTTTTTTGATGTCGAGGCGAGCGCTGTCCAGAAGGGATTCGGGGCTTGGTGCGACGGCCGGCGTCGAGGAACAGCCCACGGCACCCAACCCAAGGACGAATAGGATCAAAATGAAAGTGCATGTTCGGGGAATCAGGTTGTTCCCTCCATTGCGGGTTTATTAATGATCCAGCCCATGGGCTGTTTTTTACTCCCTTTTTTATAGTATGAGGATAAAGACATCATGCTGTCAAGGAAAGGGAAAGCCTGTCACCTGAAGGGGCGGCGTTTTCCGTGTCCGCCGAAGGGAAAAAACGGTTCATCCTTTTCCCGGAATCCTTGCGGGGGAAGGGGTCTTCCAGGGGATTCCCCGGTTCTGTCCGCAGGTTCCGGAGGCGGGTTCGGGGAAGCTTTTGGTATATTTCCGGGAGGGTCGGTTTGAAACTTACGGTTGTCGGTTCAGGAACCTCTGTCCCCCAGCTCGTGCGGGGCGCGCCCTGCTGCCTGATTCAGGGCGGTGGGAAGAATATTGTCGCCGACATGGGCACGGGTTCTGTCAGAGGTCTTCTCCTCCACACGGGTGTCAGCCCCGCCGAGGTTGATCTTGTCCTCCTGACTCACCTCCACCCCGATCACTGCGCGGACCTCGTTTCTTTCCTCTTTGCCCTGAGATCAGAGGAGATGGCCAGATCCGACCCCCTCCTGATATTTGGTCCGGGGGGGCTCGAGGACCATTACAGGGGCCTTCGCAGGATTTGGGGGCATTGGGTCGAGGCGGCCGGTTATGATCTGGCGGTGAGGAACTGGCCCGGACAACAGATCCAATGGGGTCCTTTCCTTCTCGATGCAGCCCCCACGGTCCATTCAGTGGAAAACCTTGCCTGGTTTGTCGGAGAATCCGGGAAGAAGGGCGTCATCCTTACCGGAGACGGAGAGGCGACGGAAGACCTCGTCAGAATGGGACGCGGCTCTGAACATGTTCTGGTGGCTGAGTGCTCCCTTCCCGTGGGAGAGATGCTGCCCGGGCACATGAACCCCGCCCAGGCCGGGGAGCTTGCCGCGAAATGCGGTTCCGAAACCCTTATGATAACGCACATTAATCCCGGAGTGGAACCGGGACCGGCGAGATCCGAAGCCCAGAAAAAGTTCGGGGGGGAGGTGATTGTGGCCGAGGACGGGATGGAGATCGAGATTTGAACCTGTTTTCCCGGGCTCATTCGGGCCATGAGGGTCCGGCCAGGGAAACATGTTCCTGATTGAATGGGAAAAAGATCTTTTAACAGGGGAGATTCTTTTTACCGGGCCCGTTCCTCATTCTTGCGGTCAGCTGGTTAGAAGACCCGGGAAGGCCCGGAAAGGGCAGGTGAATCGCCAGGGAAGATCCGGGTTTTGACCTTGCACTTCAGGGGGAAACCCGGACTCAGGCGTTAACTGTCCAGGATTCGCATTTCCCGGAGCAATTTACTCCTGTTTTTCGAAACTGTTCTGGGCTCCGCAGGAGGGGCATTTCTTGGGTTTGCAGCGTCCTTCCTTGGTCTGCCCGCATTCCTTGCATTTGAAAAGGGCCATTTGCACCTCCTTTTTCCGAATCTGCGGCACCTCTCGTCCACCCTCCCTTTAAGCCCGCTGTCAAAAGGTCCGGGAGGGGAAGGGATGTCTCAGGAAGCCGTATCCCCATCGCGGCACTTTTCACACAAACCGACCATATGGATCTGCACATGGTGAATCTCGAGGTCTTCGGCGTCGTGAAAGGATCTGGCCAGAGAATCCCTCCGGAATCCATCCGTCTCCAGATCAATGATGGACCTGCATGTTTTGCAGAAAAAATGGGCATGGTCCCGGATATCAGGGTCATAATGGGCCCTTTCCGGGTCGATGTTCAATTCCTGGATCTCTCCCAGGTCCCTGAGTGTCTGCAGGGTTTTATAAACAGTGGTGAAAGAGATGGAGGGGTGAATCGTCAGGGCTTTCCGGTATATCTCCTCGGCGGAAGGGTGGCTGTGATCATCTTCGAGAAGATGGCAGATGCTCATTCTCTGGGGAGTGACCTTGAGACCGGCCTCCCTGAACTTTGTGATGATTTGGGAAATGTCTCTCATGAGGAACCTTCCTTTATTTAATAAAGGATGCTTTTTAGTGGTCCGCTGACAAAATAGTCTCAACCGCCGAAAAAGTAAAGGCGGTAGGGGTTCCGGCAGGCGTCCGGTTTCTCACGGGGGCAAAGTAAAAGGAAAAGGGAAAAGGGAAAAGGGGTTCCGGTCACCGGAGCGAGGTTCTCACCACAGATGCCAATCCTTCCAGTCGCGGTCAAGGATTTCCAGGAGAAAACCGAGGAGAGGAAAATAAAGGACCAGAAAGGGGGTGAGGGAAGAAAAGGTTACCCAGAAGGGAGGGGATCCCAGGAAGGAAACAAAAATCACCAGTGCGAGCAGGAAAAAGAAGAATTTCAGGGAGCAATGCTTCCAACCCGTCACCGAATACCGTTTTACACGGGGATACCATTCGTAATGCATGGTCTTCCTCCAGTCGCCGATATGGTGGGGCTCAATTATATTAAAATCAGTTAAATATAGGAAGGAATCGATGTCAAGGGGCATGTCGTGATATCCGGGCCGGTATGAAAAACCTCCAAGGTGACCCTTGGAGGTTCTGATTGTTCAATGGTGCCGAAGGCGGGACTCGAACCCGCACAGGCAGCTGCCCACCACCCCCTCAAGATGGCGTGTCTACCAGGTTCCACCACTTCGGCTTAAAAGAGCACTCATTATTTTAAATGGCCCGGCTTTTGTCAAGCGGAATACTCTTTAAATATTATTGCCATATCTGTTATATTTTTCAGTAAGTTTCCAGTTTTAAAGGAGGACCGATGAAAGTTACGAAAGCGGTAATCCCGGCGGCGGGGGTCGGCACCCGATTTCTCCCCGCTACCAAAGCGGTGCCGAAGGAACTCATCCCCCTTGTGGATCGCCCCCTTATTCATGAGGTGGTAACCGAGGCTGTCCGGTCCGGCATCAACAAACTGATTCTGGTCACGGCCGCAGGGAAATCCTCCATCGAGGACTACTTCGATATCAATACCGGCTTGGAGAGGTTTCTCGAGGAAAAGGGCAAAAAGGAGATCCTTGATGAGGTTCGAAGGATTTCCAGGATGGTTGAGGTTTTGTCGGTCCGCCAGAAGGAGCCGCGGGGGTTGGGACATGCGGTGCTGTGCGCGCGGGACCTGGTCGGTGACCAGCCCTTTGCAGTGATCCTTCCCGATGAGCTTATGGACAGTGATGTGCCCTGTTTAAGGCAGCTTGCTGATCTGTCCTCAAAAACAGGAATGTCCGTCGTCGGATTGAAGGAAGTGCCCGAATCGGAGACTCGAAAATACGGGATTATCGACGGAGAACCGACGGGAGGAGGGTCCTTCATGGTTCGTGGAGTGGTCGAAAAGCCGGAACCGGACCGGTCCCCCTCGAGAATGGCTGTTATTGGCCGGTATATCCTTGACCCAGAGATTTTCGAGGTTCTTGAATCCTTGAAGCCCGGTGCCGGAGGTGAAATCCAGCTTGCGGATGCTCTGGACCATCTCGCACAAAGGGGAAAGCTCGCCGGCCAGGTCTTCCAGGGCGTCAGGCACGACGCGGGGGACAAGCTTGGTTTTCTCATGGCCACCGTTCACTATGCCCTGAAGGACGAGCGCCTGGGTCCTCCTTTTTTAAAATTCCTTCAGGAGAGGGTAGGGGAATCGGGGGAAAAATGAAGAGGAAAAGGGAGTTCATCTGGGACACCGGCTGGACCATGACCCTCTTCGGAAAGCTGGTTCAAGGGGTTTCCGGGAAATTTCCCGTTCCTCCCGATTCTGCGGGGGAAACCGCCGAACCGGCCATGGATATTTTCGAAGAAAAGGACAAAGTGGTCGTTGAAGTCGAAGCCCCGGGGATAGGCCGGGATGACCTCAATGTCCTGATCTCTGACGGCCGGCTAAAGATCGAAGGTTTCAAAAAAGGGGGAACGGACAGCGAATGTATCGCCTATCTTTGTCTGGAGCGGCAGTCCGGCGTGTTCAGGCGTGTTGTCCCGATCCCGGGCTCCTTTGACATAACCGCTGTGCACGCTTTCCTTCAGGACGGGATACTCAGAATCATCATTCCACGTGTTCTGGAAAGAAGGAAGATGATCGTGGAAGTCCCCATTACTCAGTCTCCATCGCCCTCTGGAGAGGAAGACCGATGAGCAAGGAAAAAAAAGATCTTTCCAAAAAGGAAAAAGAGGAGCGGCCGGAAAGCTTCCATCAAGATTCGGAAAGCATGGAAATACCCGATACCATGCCGCTTCTGCCCATTCGTGATCTTGTTGTTTTCCCATATATGATCGTGCCCCTGGCCGTGGGGAGGGAGAATTCCATCCGGGCTCTCGACGAGGCCCTCAAGCACAACAGGATCATCTTCCTGGTAGCCCAGCACCAGGGGGAGGTCGAGCACCCCGGCAAAGAGGATGTTCATCAGCTCGGCACCATCAGCGCCATCGTCCGGATGCTCAAGATGCCGGACGGGAAGGCAAAGATCCTTGTCCAGGGTCTCCAGAGAGCCAGGATAAAAGAGTTTCTTGAAACGGAACCCTTCTTTTCCGTCCAGCTGGACCTCGTGCCGGAGGAAGTGAAACAGCCCCTGACCATCCAGTTCGAGGCCATGATCAGGACCACCCGGGAATCGTTTTTCAAGGCTGTCCAGCTTGGGAAACCCGTTCCCCCCGAGGTCCTTGCGGTGGCAGAGAACGTAAAGGATCCGGGCCGGCTTGCCGATATCGTGGGTTCCAGCCTCGATCTGGGTCTCAAGGAGGCCCAGCAGGTCCTTGAGACCACCAACCCTTTCGAGAGACTCGCATACGTCCATGAGATCCTGGACCGCGAAGTCAAGGTTCTGGAGATGCAGCAGAAGATCCAGGACCAGACCAAGGGGGAATTGTCCCGGACCCAGAAGGAGTACTACCTCCGGCAGCAGATGAAGGCGATCCAGGAGGAACTCGGGGACAAGAATGAGAGGGAGGAGGAGGTCCAGGAATTCCGGAAGCGTCTCAAAAAGGCGGGAATGCCTCCTGAGGTCCGGGAAGAGGTCAACAAGCAGATGGACCGTCTCGGGAAGATGCATCCGGATTCCGCGGAAACAGCGATCCTGCGGACCTACCTGGAGTGGATGCTGGAGGTTCCGTGGAAGAAGGCCACAAAAGACCACCTGGATCTGAAGGCCGCCGGCAGGATCCTGGATGAGGATCATTACGACTTGGAAAGGGTCAAGGAGAGGATCCTGGAATATCTCGGTGTCCTCAAGCTCAAAAAAGAGATGAAGGGACCGATCCTTTGTCTCGTAGGCCCTCCGGGGGTCGGGAAAACCTCCCTGGGACGTTCCATCGCCAGAGCAATGGGACGGGAGTTTGTCCGCATGTCCCTGGGCGGAGTGCGGGACGAGGCGGAAATCCGGGGCCATCGGAGAACCTATGTCGGGGCTCTTCCCGGGAGGATCATTCAGGGGATGAAGCAGGCCGGATCCCGCAACCCGGTCTTCATGCTCGATGAGATCGACAAGCTTGGGGCGGATTTCAGGGGAGACCCGTCCTCGGCTCTCCTCGAAGTCCTGGATCCCGAACAGAACCACAGCTTCCGCGACCACTATCTGGCTGTGCCCTATGACCTTTCCGCGGTCATGTTCATCGCCACGGCCAACATGGCCGATCCGATCCCCCAGGCGTTGAGGGACCGGATGGAAACCATCCAGCTTGCGGGCTACACCTCTGTCGAAAAAAACAGGATCGCCGTCAAATACCTTGTCCCGAGACAGGTTGAAAGGAACGGGATCTCGGCGGAAAATTTTTCCATTTCCACCGGAGCCCTGGATCGGATCATCCTCGAATACACCATGGAAGCTGGTGTCCGGAACCTCGAGCGCGAGATCGGAAGCGTGTGCCGGAAGGTGGCGAAAAAAATCGCCATGGGGAAAAAGGGACGTACGGTCGTAACGGCCCGCAACCTCGAAAGCTATCTTGGTCAGCCGCGGTTCCAGGGAGTTGTAAGGGAGGATGCGGCCAGGACCGGTGTGGCCATCGGGCTTGCCTGGACTCCCGTAGGAGGAGACACGCTGAATATCGAGGTCTCCGCGGTAAAGGGGAAGGGTTCCCTTACCCTGACCGGATCGCTGGGGGATGTCATGAAGGAATCCGCCCAGGCGGCCCTCAGTTACATCCGTTCCCGGGCCAAAGGCCTCGGCATTGATGAACGGAACCTCGTTTCGAAAGACATTCATGTTCACGTCCCATCCGGCGCCACTCCCAAGGACGGGCCTTCCGCGGGCATCGCTATTGGCTCGGCGATGATATCCGCCCTTCTCAAGAAACCCCCTCTGCCGGCGGTGGCGATGACGGGGGAGATCACCCTCACCGGAAGGGTTCTCCCTATCGGCGGTCTGAGGGAAAAACTCCTCGCTGCGAAAAGGGCTTTCATCAAGCGTGTGGTTATCCCTGCCAGGAATCGGCCGGACTTGAAGGAAATTCCCCATTATGTGACAAAAGGGGTGGAAATCATTGCCGTTTCGAATATGGACGAAGCCCTTGAAGCTGTTTTCGGTAAGAATGTGTTTCCAAAAAATCCAGAGGGCCGGGCCAGGGCCGGATCCGTGAAAAGAAGGACGACCAATGCCGGGAAGTGAAGTCTACCAGGTTGGGCCCATTCTCGTCGTCGACGACGAGAAATTCTTCAGGGATCTGCTCGGTAACATCCTTCGGGAGCACGAGTACGAAGTCCATGAGGCGGATTCGGGGGAGGAAGCCCTTCGGGTCTGCAGCGAAAGAGGTTACAAGGTCGTCGTCCTGGACCTCGTGCTTCCGGACATCATCGGAACGGAAGTCCTGGCCAGGTTGCGGGAAAACGATCCGGATATCGCGGTGATCATGGTAACCGCCTATGCCAGTATAGAAAGCGCCATCGAGGCGCTCAAAGCCGGTGCATATGATTACATCAAGAAGCCTATTGTACGGGAAGATCTCATCCACGCGGTAAGAAGGGCTATTGAAAGGCAGGTCCTTTCGGTTCAGAACCGGCAGCTCAATCGGCAGCTTGAAGCCCGGATCGAGGAGATGAAGGCCCTCAGTCGGGAGAAGGAAGAAGTTTTCCGGATTCTTGACGAGGGTCTGGTCATCATGGAGGAAAACGGGCGCATTTTCGATCTCAACCCCAAAGCCGTCCAGCTTCTGGGGAGGGACAACGCCCCTCTCGCCGGGACCCTCTTCTCACAGACGGAGTTTCCTCTTCCGGATGGTTTTCTGGAAAAGGTTCGGCAGGAAGATGGACAGCCGGTCCGTTGCATGGTCCGGTTCGCCGACGGAAGAGGAGGATCCCACGAGATAGAGCTGGTCGGTCTTGCCCTGAGAAGGGGAACGTCCTCTCCACGGGTTCTTCTCGGCTTCAGGGACCTGACCGGCATCCGCGATCTTGAGAAGAAACGGGAGGAGTTTCTGGCGGTCGTTTCACACGATCTGCGGTCTCCCCTCACGTCCTTGAAGGGGTTTGTCGAGATCCTTGTGAACGGGGATTACGAATCAGAGGAAAAAATGAGGGAATACCTCGGGATCCTTGATTCCGAAGCTGATCGGATGATCGCCCTCATTGAGGAGCTTCTCGACCTCGGGCACCTGGAGTCGGGCCGGATGGCCCTGCGCATTGAGCCCTTGTCCCTGTCCGACCTTGTCAGTTATGCCATGCGCAGTATGGAGGGGCTCGCGGGCAGGAAAGGGGTATCCCTGGATCTGGTTTCCGAAGAGGGCCAGTTCCTCGTGGCGGCGGACCGAGGGCGCATTCTCCAGGTCCTTATCAATCTTCTTTCCAATGCCATCCGTTTTTCGCCCGAGGGGGGAACGGTGAGGGTTGCGCTTCGAGAAAAAGACGGTCTTATGTTCGTCGAGGTTTCCGATGAAGGTCCGGGTGTTCCCGTGGAGGAAAGGGAACTCATTTTTGAAAAATACCACCGGGGTGGCGCGGAATTCGGGGAAAGGGAAAAAGGCAGTGGTCTGGGTCTTGCCATCGCAAGGAGGATCATCGATCTGCACGGCGGCCGGATCACCCTGGAGGACAAGGACGAGGGAAAAGGCTGCCGTTTCGTCATCCAGCTCGCGGCCCGGAAAACGGGAGACACGCAATGACCCAAAGAATTCTAGTTGTAGACGACAGTCCGTTCATCCAGGAACTGACAAAGGATATTCTGACCAAGGCGGGCTTTGCTGTCGACAAGGCTTCCAACGGTCATGAAGCGATGTTGTCAATCGGGGAAAATCCTCCTGACCTGGTCCTTCTGGACATCATCATGCCGGAAATGAGCGGTTACCAGGTCTGCCGCCTTATCCGGGATGACGAGAGGCTCAGAGGTCTTCCCGTTGTCATGATGACGGCAAAGGATACGCAGAAGGACCGGTTCTGGGGTTTGGAGGTTGGGGCGGATGCCTACATCACCAAACCTGTCGAGGAACGAAATCTCCTCGAGATCATTTCCTCCCTTCTCAAGGAGGATCGCCCTGCCATCCGTCCCGTGAGGCCGGAGGAATTGACGAGCGAGGCACTCAAAGATCGTGCCCAGGAGATTCTGGAACGCAAGCTCCTGGAACTTACGATCATCAATGAGACGGGGAAGCTTTTTACTTACCTTGATCGACCCGACGCCCTTCTCGAAAGCGTTCTGGGTCTCTTGTGCCAGGTGGTCGACTTCGATCTGGGTGTGATCTTCGTTGCCTTGCCAGGAGCGGATCACAAGTTCGTCGCCTTGAGGTACCGGAACAAGCCTTTAAAGATTTCGAAGAAGGAGATCATCAGGAGAGGCGTGCAGAACCTGGCAGCCGGCCGGAACCTTCCTTTCGACTCCATCGCGGGACTTGAAACGAGGCTGATCGAGGAATCTGAACTCGGAAAGGAAAAGACCCGCAAACCCGTTTCTTCCGAGCTGGAAGTTGTCCTGCGGTCCTCCCGGGGTGTTCTTGGAAGCCTCATGCTCTTTTCGAGCAGAAAGGACTTTTTCATTCCGGACGACCGGGCACTGGTCGAGATGATCACGACCCAGATTTCGATCCTTCTGGATAATGTGCAGCTCCTTCATGACAGGGATCGGCAGCTCTCGGTCCTCGAGCTGGAGAAGAACCGGGTCGAGGCGATCCTCAGGAACATGGGAGAGGGGGTCATCGTCACCGACTGGTCCTACCGGATCATCCATGCCAATCCCATGGCCAACCAGCTCCTGGGGGCGGAGGGAGACCTCGTGGGAACTCACCTTTTTGAAAGGATCCCCCAGGAAACCTTCAGCATTCTCCAGGAACAGAAAATCGGGGTTAACAACCCCACCTGGACCGTGCGTTTCCGGTCCATTGCGGAAGCGTTCCCCCTGGTTGCCAGCGTCGCCGTCGTGGATGAAAAGGAAAAACAGACTCTCGGCTTGATTCTCCTTCTGCGGGACACGTCGGGAGAACAGGAAATCGATCACCTCAAGAACAGGTTCCTCGAAAACGTGTCCACCCATTTAAGGAATCCCCTGACCTCCCTCAAGGGATTCCTGGATCTTCTCGGGGAGGAATTTTACGAACAGGCCCCGTCTCGCCAGAGGGAATACTACGATGTCATCTCGGAGGAGACAGGGAGGCTGACGGAAATTGTCGAGGATCTTCTCAGCCTTACGAAGATCGAACTGACCGACCATCGTCCCCTGCCGGAGGTGTTCCCCGTTGCCGAAATAATTTCCTCCGCCATCGAAAACAACCAGTCCAGCGCCCATGCCAGGGGCATCAAGATCAGATCACAGATCGCCCCGGATCTTCCTCGTGTGAGGGCGGAAAAGGACAGTATTCTCGATGTCACCAATCGCCTGCTCTCGAACGCTGTGAAATACAACCCGCCCAACAGGGAGGTCGTGGTGGGAGCGGCGCTGGCCGCTCCTTCCGAAACGGGTGGGTCTGTCGAGGTGTTCGTCCGGGATTACGGACCCGGCGTGCCTGAAGGAAGAAAAGGAGTGATCTTCGAGAAATACCAGGAGCATCATCTTTTTTCGGACAGCGATTCCCCCGGGGTAGGGCTGGGACTGCCTATTTGCAAGAAACTGGTGGAGATTAACGGAGGAAGAATAGGGGTGGAGCCGGCCGAGGGCGGGGGGAGCCGTTTCTTCTTCACGGTCCCATCAGGTTCCGGCCTCTAGGCCTGAAAGGGTTGGAGAACAGGAATGGGAGCCTCCGGGACAGCTTTCGAGCGCGATGACCTGAAATCTTTTCTCAAGTCACTCTCCCAGGTGACGGGACTGTGTATGTCCTATTTTCTTCCAGGCTCCGACATTGAGGAACTTATCATAGGAGAGTCTTCCTTTTGTCTTCAGCTCAAAGCCAACCTGGGGATGGCCGGGACCTGCCGGGCCCATATGAAAAAGATCAGGGAGCAGGCTGCCGGGGAAGGCCGGCCGGTGTTCGACCTTTGCCAGGCCAGGATGGGGGGTGTGGCGTTATCCCTCGTTTCCCCTGACGGCACCGATCTTGGCTCGGTCGTGGTTTGCAACGCCCTTCTCCACGGTTTGACCCAGGAGCACAAGGAATACCTCCGCGAGCTCGCCGTGAAAGGCGGGATCGAGAGTGTGGACAACCTGATCTCGGCTGCCGGTGAGACCCCCGTTTTCACGCGTTCCCGCCTTGTGGCCCTGGCGGAGTTCATCCAGGAACAGCTTCTGGAAAAGGAGGCCTCCCGCAATACCCTCGAGGATACGACGGAATTCCTGCTGGCGAAGTACGAGGAACTCATGTTCCTGTACGCCATCACGGAGAACATCACACCCGACAGGGGATCCCGGAAAGCCTTCTCGGTCATCCTGGACAAGGGGATCCAGAAACTCGAGGCGACATGGGGGATGCTGCTCCTGGCGGATGAAAACCGACCCCAGCACCTGGAGCTCCTGGAGGCTGAAGGTCACCCGACTTTAAAGACGCAGGACGATATCGGTAAGAGTTTTTCCAGGCTGATCCTCTCCTGTTCCGGTCCCGCGAACATCGACCAGGGTTTCGGAGCCGGTGTGAAAGGGGGAAATATCCTTAATATCCCTTTCAAGGTCAAGAACATGAGGGAAGGGTACCTTGTATTCGGTTTCCCTGAGCCAGTGGTTGTAGAGGATCCGGACATGCGGTTCGCCATTGCCCTTTCCCGCCAGGCATCCTCTGTCCTTTACGCGGTCGGCCTCTACCGGGATCTTGCGGATCTTCTCTTCGCCACTTTAGGAGCCCTCTCGTCGGCAATAGATGCCAAGGACCCCTATACGCACGGGCATTCCCGGAGGGTGGCAGAATATTCCGTCAAAATGGCCCGTCACATGGGACATGATTCGAATTTTCTGACCATGCTGAAGATAGCCGGGCAGCTCCACGATTTCGGGAAAATCGGGATCCGGGAACACATCCTGGGGAAAAAGGGCCGGCTGGACCAGGATGAGAGAAAAGCCATGGAAGAGCACCCCGTCATCGGAGCGCAGATCCTCGAGAAATTTAGACCCTTTCACAAGATCGTTCCCGGGATCCGGCATCACCATGAGCGGTATGACGGAAAAGGTTATCCGGATGGGGTTTCGGGGGAAAAAATCCCCATGGTCGGAAGGATCATCGCCGTAGCTGATGCTTTCGATGCCATGACCACCAGCCGGCCCTATCGAAGGGAACTCAGCCTGGAGGAGGCCGTGGAGGAGCTCAGAAGGAACGCGGGCAGCCAGTTTGATCCTTTTATCGTAAAAGCCTTTATCTCCGCTCTTGAAGGGGGAGCCCGTGACTGAAAAGACAAAAGAGAAGATCCTTGTCGTCGATGACGAGGAGAACATCCGTCACCTTCTCCGGCTGGCTTTCGAGGAAGATTTCGAGGTTTTAGAAGCAGTCGACGGGATGGATGCTTTCGAAAAGGCCGTCAGGGAAAAACCCGACATCATCCTTTCCGATATCATGATGCCGCGCCTTGACGGTTACGGGTTGTACCGCAAGGTCCGGTCCCGCCCGGAAACCTCCTCCGTACCCTTTATTTTCGTGAGCGCTAAAAAGGATGTGGAGGAACGGGTTGTTGGCCTGGAGATGGGTGCGGATGACTATATCACCAAGCCTTTTTCCGTAAAGGAACTCAAGGCCAGGATCCGGTCCATGACCAGGAAGTTTCGGGATCTCGATGAAAGAGGGAGTTTAAAGGGGCTTTTAAAGGAAGTCGACCTCGTCGACATAATCCAGCTCATCGAGATGGGAAGGAAAACCGGGGTGCTGTTGGTGGAATCGCCATCCGGGGACGGGAGTATTTTTTTCGACCAGGGACTGCCGATACGGGCCGAGATCGGCAAATGGTCAGGGGTCCCTGCCTTTATCGAGCTGCTCACGCTCCGGGAGGGTCGGTTTCGCCTGGATCAGCGGTCCGTTCAGGTCGAGGCCAATATTCCCCGAAGCCGCGGGCAGGAGCTGGTCATGGAAGGCGTCCGCCTATGCGATGAGATGCGGGAAGCACAACGCAATACCCCCCCCCTGGATTCCGTCCTGATTCCTGGAGAAACGCAGGCAAAGACGGGAGGAGATCTGGCCCTTCTCGTGGGACTCTTCCAGGGAGGAAGAACGATCTCGGATGCGGTGGATATGATGGAACTCCCTCCCCACCGGTTCTTTCCACTCCTGGACGAGGCCATCTCCAGGGGATACCTGGCGGGGCAGACCGATGAGGGGAAAAAGGCCGAACTGTTAAGGAAAATCAAGGCGACCCTGGAGAAGTTGTAAAGAGGTGCTCTGGTGATGATCCGATATTTGATCCTATCTCCTTCCGAAGAGGCAAGGCAGGCTTTCCTGGGAAGGCTTTTCAGTACTTTTGAACTTGCGCCCAGGGGTGGAGGGGAAAAAACCACCCTGAACGTCAAAGGAGGGGATCTTGAGATCGTCGGGGCCGGCCGCCCCGAGAAACTGTTTGAAATGACCCGAAAGCTGCTGGAAAACGGGGTCCAGCTGGACGGGATCCTCGTGCTCATCCCCTCCGGGGACGAAAAATCGTGGGCCGAATCCCGGCGGATCAGCAGCTGGATTCTGGAAAACAGGATGCCTCTTTCCATCAAGAGCTGGGTGTTCGGGGACCTGAGCGACCTGGACAAGGAGACCGCCCGCAAGGCTCTCCTGACCCTTGTGACCGAGCACGAGAAGGTACTCGGCAAATGAGCATGCAGCACCCACCCACACAGGCCGAACTGGAAGAACGCCTGTTCGAGGCCTCTGTGATCCTGAACCTCGCTCTCGAGCTGACGCCGGGCATGCGGATCGAGGAGGTCCTCGACAGGATCGTCGAACACATTTATCAGGACCTGGGATATAAGATCGTCTCGATCATGCTGGTTGAGCCGGGAGAAAAATACCTCGCCATCAAGGCGTCCAGAGGGCTGGCGGAGCATATCGTCCGGTCCTCCCGGATGGAGCTGGGGAAAGGGGTCTCCGGATCGGTGGTGCTGTCGGGCGAGCCGCTTCTCATCAGTGATGTGGAAAAGGATCCCAGGTTCGGGAAAACGCGAAGCAACGGACGGTATTCGAGCAAGTCCCTGATCTGCGTTCCTCTGAAAGTGGGAAACCGTGTCATCGGTGTTCTCAATGCCAACAACAAAAGAAATGATGAGCCGTTAAGCAGCCATGACCTTCATCTGCTTACGGTATTCGCCGCCCATGTAACCATCAATATCGAAAGGGCGAGACTCCATGACAGCCTCAGGGATCAGGCGAACCAGCTGCAGGCCGCTCTGGAAAAACTCCGGGTCATCGACAAAGTGAAATCCGATTTCATCATCAATGTCTCCCACGAATACCGAACCCCTGTGACCATCATCCTCGGCTACCTTGAACTTCTCCGCAACAGTGTCAGTGAAATGGCGGACATCGAAAAGGTTGCCACCGCCATGAAGGCGGCCAATCGGCTGTCCAGCCTGATCGATGACAATACGGATCTGCTGAGGCTGGATACCGGGACGACCGTTTTCCACTTCCAGGATTCGGAACCCTACTGTTTTCTGGAAGTGGCGGTGCGGAATTTCTGGCCGCGTTTCGGAGAAAAGGGAGTTGATCTGAGCCTTGAGCTTCCTGATGGTCTCCCGAAGGTCATGGTAGATGAGGCCAGGATGGTCAAGGCTATGGAAAAATTGCTGGATAATGCCCTCAAGTTCACCCCCGAGGGAGGGTATGTCAGGGTCGCCGTCGGTCCCACCGCGGATGGAGGGGTCATCATCTCCATCGAGGATTCCGGGCCCGGTGTCGGGAGCAAGGACCGGGACCGGGTTTTCGAGCGGTTCGAGCAGGGAGGGGACATCATGACCGAAAAACCCGAGGGGACCGGACTCGGTCTGCCCATTGCAAGAGCTATCATTAAGGGAAACGGGGGGACCGTGGCAATGGACGACACCGCGTCATCCGGTTGCCGTATACTGGTCACCCTCCCGGGCTCCGGATCGAGACAGGATTAGAGCAGGTGGACGGGATCGGATGCCTCTCCCCCCCTTCGCCGTTGACACTTGAAAAATGCATATGATACTAAAAATAAACAAATCCAATAAGATTTCTGGAGCCTGACCTTGGGGAGAGATCCGGCATTGGAAAAATCATCCATCCCGGAGAAGGACCTTTGGGCTTTTGAGGCTCTCAAAGAGTTGTTTGCCTCGGAAAAGGGGCTTGATCTGGAGGCCTACAAGGAGAAGTGCGTTTTACGGAGAGTCTACCTGAAAGTCCGTGCGGGAGGGTACGGGGACCTTGGTTCCTATTACCGAAAGCTCAGGCAGGACAAGGAGGAACTGGAGCGGCTGTTTCAGTATCTGACCATCAACGTCACCGGTTTTTTCCGCAATCCGGCCGCCTTCGATTACCTGGAAAGGGAGGTTCTTCCAGACCTTATGGCCCAGCATGGGTTTCAGGGGAGTTTCAATGTCTGGAGCGCCGGTTGCTCCAGCGGGGAAGAACCCTACAGCCTGGCCATTATCCTGACAAGGGTCGCCAGAAAAGTCGGATCAGGAACACCGTTTAGGGTTTTCGCCTCGGATTTGGACCGGAGCGTTCTTGAGCGGGGACGGGAAGGGTACTATTCCCCCGATGCCCTTCAGAATCTTGGAAAAGATGAACTCCGGGAATTTTTCGTCGAGGAGGACGGCCGGTACAGGGTGAGGGACGAGATCAAGAGGCACGTTGATTTCCGTGTTGGAGATGTCCTGAAAGACAATCCGAGGGGAAAACAGAGCCTCATCGTCTGCCGGAATCTTCTCATCTATTTTTCCAGAGAGAACCAGGAAAAGATTATTGTCAGGTTTTCCGAAACCCTGCACCGCGGCGGATACCTGATGCTGGGGAAAGCCGAAACGCTCATCGGAAGGAACCGCTTCTATTTTCAGAGTGTCTCTCCCGCGGAACGGATCTACCGTCTCCGGGACGCTCCCCTTTCTGATGGTTCTTATAATTCCCCATTGTAACTTCCAATTGAGGGAAAGGAGTTCCCTGTCATGAGAATGGAAATCAGATACAAGATGATTCTGGCATTCCTTCTGGTCGTGGCCGTGGTTGTCTTCGTCCCGTATATCTTCGATCTCCTTGGAGTCAAGGAAGGCGGGTGGAAGGATTTCGGGGCTGTTTCCGCAGCCATCCTGGTCGGCCTGGTCATCGGAAGTATCTTCGCGGCAGGCATGACGAGGGACATCCATGAGATGCGGGATATGGCCACCAGGATCAGCGAGGGGGATCTGACCCTGGATCTTTCCCCGGCAAAAAGGACCTTCGAGGACGAATTCACCGATTTTAAAGAGGTGTTCCGGGTTATGGTCCGGAGACTATCCATCCTGGCCAAGAATCTCAAAGGTTCCTCTGAAGAAGTCCACGATTCTTCCCAGACCCTTTCGGCCACAGCCGAGGAGATGAACGCCTCCACCGAGGAGATCGCCGCGGCCATCGACGGGATCAGCAAGGGAACCGAAACCCAGGCCAGCCAGGTGGAAAGGATGTCCAATACGATCCATCAATTGGCCCAGAGCCTCGCGGCGGTGGCTGACAAAGCCCGCGTTTCGGCCAAGATCTCTTCCGAAACGGGTTTTTCGGCGGAAGCCGGGAGGAAGCACGCCGAGAACATGATCGCCAAGATCGGAAAAGTGTTCGATAATGTATCCAACGCGGGTGATTCGGTTATGACCTTCGGTGAGCGGAGCAAGGAGATCGGAGAGATCGTGGATATCATTACCAATGTTGCGCAGCAGACCACCCTTCTTGCACTGAACGCGGCCATCGAGGCTGCCCGAGCCGGGGAAGCCGGAAGGGGGTTCGCGGTCGTGGCGGAAGAGATCCGCAAGCTTGCCGCCAACACCGAGCAGTTCGCGGACAAGATCTCGGGGATCGTCGGCCGGATCCAGAACGAGAGTGAACAGGTCCTGGTTTCCGTGAAAGATGTGACAGGCACTCTGGATGAGGGAAAGGAGATCATCCAGACCATGGGCGAGTCTTTAGATGAGATCGTCAGGGCCGTGATGGAGTCAACCAACCACGCGCAGGAGATCTCCCTTTTGACCGACAACCAGAGCCAGGCCGCGAAGGATATGACCCAGATCGTTGACGAGATATCCAAGGTGGCCGAGGACAATGCCGCATCAACAGAAGAGGTGTCGGCCGCCACCGAGGAACAGACAGCCTCCATGGAAGAACTGGCGGCTTCCGCACAGGACCTCACGGTCCTTTCCGACAAGTTGAAGAAACTCTCTGAGGAGTTCAAGGTCTGACACGATGCCTGAAATTTTACGCAGGGAAGATGGCGAGCGAGGGGACGCCGACGAAAAGACCAACAAGGTCGTTGTCTTCATCGTGGGCAAGGAATATTTTGCTCTCCCTGTTGAAGCTCTTGCCGAAATTTACAGGTCCCAGGACATCACCCCCGTCCCCCTGGCGCCCCGTTTCCTGACGGGTGTGGTCAGTGTTCACGGTCAGTTGGCGTCTGTCCTTTCCCTGGCCGGGATGCTCGGCGCGGAAAAGGAAAACCAGAAAGGCCTTCTGCTGATCCTGACTCCCAAGTACGGTGGTGTGGCTCTCCTCGTGGAAAAGACCACAGGTTTTTCCTCCTATGCCACCCTTGAGGAAGTGGCGGTGGAGCAGGCGGCGGAGGGAGATTCCCTCCACTTTGTGGAAGGCGTGTTCCGGGACGAGGGGACCCTTGTGACCCTGATCAACCCCGAAAAGCTCCGGATATGGATTGACCACGAGTTTTCGAAAGAGGAGGAATGATGGCAATCAAGATACTGATCGTCGACGATGCCATGTTCATGCGCAACATGATCGCCGAGATATTCACCGGGAAGAAATACGGGAGTGAGGACTTCGAAGTTGTCGCCGAGGCGGAAAACGGCCTTGAGGCGGTGGAAAAGTTCAATGAGCACAAACCCGACGTTGTGACCATGGATATCGTGATGCCCGAGATGACAGGGATCGAGGCGTTGAAGGAGATCATCAATGCTGATCCGGACGCCAACGTGGTGATGTGCAGTGCCCTCGGACAGGACAGCCTGGTCATGGAAGCCCTGGATGCCGGCGCCAAGGATTTCATTGTAAAACCTTTTCAGCCGGGAAAAGTCCTTGACGTTGTGACCCGCATCCTCGATTCGGTGCGAAAGGGATAAATCCATGGTTTTCTCCGGTGGGAGAGAAATTCCCCGGTTTCCTTCACGGCGGTGGGATCGAACCTTTGGTGAGTGTCCTCCCGTCGGCTTCCGGATGGCGATGGGCCCCTCCGGCCTGTGGCGAGGCGGGTGCCGTTGATGGACATGGCCAAATATAAGGACCTGTTCATTTCGGAGGCCAGGGAACACATCCGGGGAATGAGCGACTGCGTCCTTATCCTGGAAAAAGACCCCAGATCCGAACAGGGGATCAATGAGCTTTTCCGTCACGCCCATTCCGTCAAAGGGATGGCCGCATCGATGGGGTTCTCCTCCATCTCCGAGTTGAGCCACCGCCTTGAGGATCTGATGGACACGGTCCGAAAGGGCCAGACGGCCATTTCCTCGTCCTTTATTGACATCCTTCTGGGCGGAACCGACACCCTTGAGTCCATGGTTGAATCTGTGGAAAAGGATTCCGATCTGTCCGAGATCAACACAGCCGACGTCATTTCCAGGATCCAGGAGGTGATCGAGGGAGGATCTCCGGCTGGCCAGAAGGCACAGGAACCCCCGGCCAAGGAGGAGAAAAAGGAGGGGAAAAAGGAGAAGGCCAAAGAGAAGGCCCCGGACGAAACCGGTCCTGAAGGCCGGGAAGGTCCTACTCCGGAAGGGGAAGAGAAAAAAAAGGAAAAAAAGGGACCCGCGAAGAAGACCGAGGCCGCGGAGGAAGAACCCCCGGATGAAGGAGGTCTTACCGTTCGCTTTTCTATCAGCAAGGAAAGCCTTGTCCCGGCGGCCAGAGCCTATATGGCCTTGAAAAAACTGGAATCAGTGGGAAAGGTTCGCGATGTCACACCCTCAAAGGAGCAGATAAAAGCGGGGGCCTTTTCGGGGACCGTTTCCCTCCTGATGAGTGGGGTCGAAAAGGAGCAGATCCAAAAAACCCTTGAGGCCGTTGTTGAAATAGGGGAGGTGGATGTTTCCGGGGAGGCGGTATCCAGACCCGATACCCGGTCAGCCCCCCCTGAGGCGGCAAAGGTTCCTCAGGAACCGGGTTCCGGGAAAAAGGAGCCGGCCGCCAAAACCGTGCGGATCAGCACCGCTCTCCTCGACACCTTCATCAACCTCGTGGGCGAACTCATCGTGACAAAAAGCCGTCTTGACGACCTGATGTCGGGGATCGGGTCAAGGGACGTTGACGAGGTTTTGACAAGACTGGATCACCTTGTGGGCAACCTCCACGGGGAGGTCATGAAAGTGCGGATGCTTCCATTGGATACCGTCACCCAAAGGCTGCCCCGGGTTGTGCGGGACCTTGCGAGAGGAAGGGGGAAGAAGGTCTCCCTTGAGATAATCGGGGCTGACATCGAACTGGATCGGGCCATCCTGGAAGAACTGGGGGATCCTCTAATCCACATCCTCAGGAACGCGGTGGATCACGGCCTGGAAAAAAGCAGCGACCGGGTCGCCGCGAAGAAGGATGAAACGGGAAGGATCGTCCTGAGGGCTTTCAGGGAAAGGGATATGGTTTTCGTCCAGATCATCGATGACGGCCAGGGGATGGACCTCGGGAAGATCCGGTCCAAGGCCGTTGAAAAGGGCCTGGTCTCGGAGGAACAGGCAAAGGTCATCAGCGACGAGGAAACCGTCATGCTCGTGTGCAGGCCGGGCTTCTCAACCGCAACGGAAGTCACCGACGTTTCCGGCCGGGGCGTGGGAATGGATGTTGTCCAGTCCACGGTTGAAGGGTTGGGGGGGTCTTTAAGTATTGAGAGCACCACTGGAGAAGGAACAACCTTTACCCTTAAACTCCCTCTTACAGTGGCCATCGTCAAGATACTCCTGGTGACTCTTGCCGATCACTTCTTCGCGATACCGATCACGCGGGTGGCCAGGACAATCAGGGTTCCCCGAGAGGAAGTCAGCGAGAGCCAGGGGCGCTCTTACCTGAGCCTGGGGGAGAATCTCATCACTCTTTTTGCCCTGGGGGACCTCCTGAAGATCGAAAGCGCCGCGGGGAGCGGACGCCGGATGCATAATGTCGTCCTCGTGGAAGCGACCAACCGTACCGTGGGTTTGATGGTGGACAGCCTGGTCGGACAGGTGGATATCGTTGTGAAACCGGTTTGTTATCCCATTCAATACCTGAAGAGGTACTCCGGAATGACGGTCCTTGGCGATGGCAGGATCGTTCCCATCCTTGACCTGGGGAACCTTTTCTGACGGGACGGAATCACCTCGCCAGCACTTTGGCCGGTTCCATTTTGTGACCCGGAAACCGGTTGAATTGTGGTTGCCGGAAAAATGGTTACTCAAGTGGTGACAGGAGAATCCGGATGGGCATGGCCAGAATTATCGATGGGAATCGTATCGCGGCCGCGGTTCTGGAGGGGGTGGCGGATAGAGCGACGGATTTTATGAAAAAATCCGGCCGTCGCCCCGGGCTGGCGGTAGTCCTGGTGGGGGAGGATCCGGCCAGTTCCATCTACGTCCGGATGAAAATAAAGGACTGCGCACGGTGCGGCATCGAATCCTTTTCCCATAAACTTCCGGAAGAGACCAACACCGAGAGCCTTTTAAGTCTTGTTGAAGAATTAAACGGGGATGGCAAGGTGGATGGCCTGCTGGTTCAGCTTCCCCTCCCCCGGCAGATCGACACGAAGCGCGTTTTAGATTCCATTGATCCCTCAAAGGACGTGGATGGATTCCATCCAGCCAATGTTGGACGTCTTGTCAGGGGTGACGAAAAGGTTCTGGTCGCGTGCACCCCCTCGGGGGTGATGCGAATGCTCGACGTTACCGGGGTGGACCTGGAAGGGATGAATGCGGTTGTTGTCGGGCGCAGTGATCTCGTGGGCAAGCCCATGGCTTTACTGCTTCTCCATAGGCACGCCACGGTGACGATCTGCCACTCCCGGACCAGGGACCTGCCCCAGGTCTGCCGCGGAGCGGATCTCCTGGTGGCGGCGGTGGGAAGTCCCTTCATGATCGAAAAGGACTGGCTCAGGGAAGGTGTCGTGGTCGTGGATGTCGGGATCAACTCCATCGGTCCCGCCCAGGCTCCCCGGGCTTTCCTGGATGATCCGGCCCGGTCCGCTGATTTTGAGAAAAAGGGATATACCCTGGTGGGAGACGTTTCTGCAGGCGCAGTCGAAAAGGCTTCCCTGATCACCCCCGTCCCGGGAGGAGTAGGGCCCATGACAAGAGCCATTCTCATGGAAAATACCCTCAAGGCGGCGGCCTGGAGAGCAGGAGTTTTTCCGGCAGGGCCGCAGGATGGGCAGGCAAGGGTATAACCGGGATCTTCCTTTCTTTTCCGTTGCCCGGGCACGGTTTGTGTCCCCGGGCAGCGGATGTTAAAAATCTGGACGTCAGTCATCATGGAACGTGGTAAATACCTCGATATTTTCAAGCGCGTCGCCTCCGGGGAGATCTCCCCCGAGGAGGGTCTTTCCGCCCTCGTGGATTTTCCCTCCGCGAGGATGGAATATGCCCATCTGGATACGCACAGGAGGCTCAGGCGGGGAATACCCGAGACGGTTTTCGGTCTTGGCAAGACCTCCGAGCAGATCGAGGGGATCGTCCAGAGGCTTGCCGGAACCGGCGATCCGGTTCTTGTGACCAGAATTTCGGATGAGGCGGCCGACCGTCTCCTGAAGCGATGGCCGGAGGCCGATTACGACCCTTCCTCACGGACTTTCATTCTGGGTACCCTGCCACCCAGAGAGGGGAAAGGGATCCTCATCATGGCCGCGGGTACCTCCGATATTCCTGTTGCCGAGGAAGCGGCCAGAACGGCCTGTTTTCTCGGGCGGGAGGTTCACCGGGCCTATGACGTGGGGATCGCGGGGCTTCACCGCCTGTTTGAACACCGTGCCCAGATGGAGGAGGCGGGTGTAATAGTGGCCGTAGCAGGAATGGAAGGGGCCCTCCCGGGGGTGGTGGCGGGTCTGGTATCGGTTCCCGTCATCGGCGTTCCCACGAGCATCGGTTACGGAACTTCCATGGGGGGAATCACCCCCCTCCTGACCATGCTCTCTTCCTGCGCCTGCGGGTTGACGGTAGTCAATATCGACAACGGTTACGGAGCCGGCGTCGCGGCCCACCTGGTGCTGGGGAAGGCAGAATGAAGTACCTAGTACGGAGTACCTGGTGCCTGGGAAAAGGCCAGATGCCGGGATCCGAACGAGATTCCTTCCAAATACTTGGAAACAGGTACCAGGAACCAGGTACTAGGAACCAGGAACTGATCTTGTGACCCGGACTATCCTGTTCATTGATCCTTACTCGGGCGTTTCGGGAGATATGCTCCTGGGTGCCTTCATTTCCCTTGGCGTCCCCCTCGAAACGGTCGTTTCCTCCGTGGAAAAGGTCATCCCCGGGGAAGTGCGATTTAGGCCGGTACCTGTTAAAAGGGCCGGGCTCTCGGGTCTCCTGTGCAAGGTGGAACCGGCCGGCGGACCATCTTCCCGAAACCTCGATGACATGCTGGAGCTGGTCAATGGCTCCAGCCTCGATCCGGAGGTCAAGGGACCGGCCGAAAAGGCTCTACGCCTGATCGGCCAGGCCGAGGCCGAGGCTCACGGGATCACAGAGGGGCACATCCATCTCCATGAGTTGGGCGGTCAGGATACTCTCGCGGACATCGTGGGAGCCATGGCCGCCGCAGCCTGGCTCCGGCCCGGCAGGATCCATTGCGGCCCGGTCAACCTCGGCAGGGGATTTGTCCAGACCGCCCATGGGAAGATGCCTGTTCCGGCTCCAGCCACAGCACGGCTGGTCAAGGGAATGCCGGTTTTCTCCGAGGGGCCGGCCCAGGAGCTCACGACACCCACCGGCGCGGCCATCCTGGGTGCCCTGGTTGACGAATTCGGGACGATGCCCTCCATGACCATCGCCTCGATGGGGACCGGATCCGGCACGAGGGAGAATGAGGGGTTCCCGAACCTTCTGAGGATCTTCAAGGGCGAGGTTGAGTTGTCCCGCCAGGAGGAAAGGGCGGTCATGATCGAGTGCGGGATTGATGATGTCAGCCCGGAATATATTGCCCCGATGGTGAATACCCTTCAGGATGCCGGGGCAAAGGAAGTCCACGTGGTGCCGGTTTTGACCAAAAAGGGTCGATTCGGCGTTCTCATGCGGGTTCTGGGATCCGTGGAAAAAGCCGGGGATCTGAGACGGGATGTTCTCGATGCGACAGGAAGCGCGGGTCTTCGTTTCTGGAATGTTCAGAGGGACGTTCTCGAGAGGGAAATCGTGAATTTCTCTACCCCTTACGGGACCGTGCCCATTAAAAAATGGCGGTCACCATCCGGACAATGGGTCTTCAAGCCGGAATACGAGGATGTATGCCGTCTTGGTGAAAAAGCGGGGATCTCAGCCAGCAAGATGCGTGACCTTGTTGTTTCCCTTTATCTTTCGGAGTGTGGAGATGGACAGGAAGAAGATTGAGGAAGGGGTCCGCCTGATCCTGGAGGGGGTGGGCGAACAGCCCGACCGGCCCGGGTTGGCCGAAACGCCGCGCCGGGTAGCGGACTTTTATGAAGAGATCTTTTCCGGGATCGATTCCGATCCCATGAGACACCTTGTCCCGGTCGATGGGGAATCCCATGATGAAATGGTCCTGATCCGTGACATCCCCCTGTATTCCCTCTGCGAGCACCACCTCCTGCCCTTCGCCGGCAAGGCCAACATCGCGTATATCCCCGAAGGAGGACGCATCGTGGGGCTGTCGAAGATCATCCGCGTCCTTGAGACCTATGCTGCCCGTCCGCAGGTCCAGGAACGTCTGACGACACAGGTGGCCGAAAGCATCATGGAGGGTTTGAAACCCAAAGGCGTCATGGTTGTTATCGAAGCCGAGCATCTTTGTATGTCCATGAGAGGAGTCCGAAAACCCAACTCCATCACTGTCACCAGCGCCGTAAGGGGTTCTTTCCGACGGGACGAAAGGACGCGCAGCGAAACCCTCTCACACATTTACGGCAGAAAACGGGGATGATTACAGGCCGGCGGGGTCACCCGGATTTTTTCCTTTGGATACCGGAGGGTACAACGTAAAATGGTTCGCATTCTCTATCTGTTTATTTTGGGCATGCTCCTCTACTGGGCTGTCCGTGGACTTTTCGGCAGGGTTCCGCGTCAGACGAAAAGAGACCCGGAGGGAGAGGAGATGGTCCAGGATCCTCAGTGCGGCGTCTATATTCCAAAAAGCCGGGCTCTTTGGGCAAACAGGGGAGGGAAACAGCTTTTTTTCTGTTCCGAGGAATGTAAAAAAAAATATTTCAGCCAGGACCGGGAAAACTAGAAAGTTCCCGGAAAAATTTCAGGAGGTAACAATGAGTTCCAGGCTCATTTTGGTTGCTGTTTTGTCCCTGTCACTTCTTCCCGCGGGTATCTCTCCGGCCTACGCCCTTTCGGTGGGAGCACCCGCCCGCACCCTGGAATCGGGTGGTTTTTCCCTTTCCGGCTCCATCGGGTATACCGACCTGGAGGTGGATGACAGGGACGTCTCGAGCAAATCGCTCTTTTTCAAGGGAGCCTTCGGGAGCGCCAATGGAGTTACACCCTACTTCAAGCTGGGGTTTGCCGATCTTGAAGTCGGGAGTTTTGAGGGAAGCCTGGATTTCGGTTTCGGGGGCGGCGTGCTCCTGGATCTCTTGACACAGAGGAGCGGAAGGGGGTTTCGGCTGAGTCTCGATTCTCAGGTCAGCTGGGTTGAAAGCAGCGAAGGGTCTGATTCCCATGACCTCTTTGAGGGTCAATTGGCCCTCCTCGGATCAACGAGGAGCGGTGGCACTCAAACCTACGGGGGGTTCGGGGCCTCATTCCTGAAACTGGACAACACGGAGGAAAACGGGAAAGGGCACCTTTTTTTCGGGGTGGATTACTTTTTGGATTTTAATTTCTTTTTCAACGCCGAGGCCCATTTTTTCGGCGAGAGCGCCCTTTTTCTGGGAGTCGGCTACCTGTTTTGACAAGGGTATTACCCCAATTTTTTGGAGATGAGAGATGAAATTTTTTCTTGATACAGCCAATCTGGAAGAAATCCGGCAGGGAATGGAGATGGGGCTCATCGATGGGGTTACAACGAATCCATCACTGGTTGCCCGGGAGGGTAAGGAATTCCGCCCGCTGGTAGAGCAGATCTGCAAGATGGTTCCCGGTCCTGTTTCCCTTGAGGTGGTGAGTCTGGAGGCAGAGGGGATGTTGACCGAAGCCCGGGACCTTTCCGCCATCGGAGGCAATGCCGTCGTAAAGATCCCCATGACCGGGGAGGGCCTGAAGGCGGTTCGTTCCTGCGCGGGAGAAGGGATACGCACCAATGTCACCCTCGTTTTTTCTCCCGTTCAGGCCCTTCTCGCGGCCAAGGCCGGGGCTTCGTATATCAGTCCCTTCGTGGGACGCATCGATGACACCGGATCCATGGGGATGGAGGTTGTCTCGGACATCCTGAAGATCAAATCCGCCTATGGGTTTATGAGCGAGATCATCGTCGCCAGCGTTCGTCATCCCCTGCATGTCCTGGAATCGGCCGTAATGGGGGCCGACATCGCCACTATTCCCTTCAAGGTCCTCCTGCAGCTCCTGAAACACCCTCTGACCGACATCGGGATCGAGAGATTTCTCTCCGATTGGGAAAAAGTCCCCAAAACCTGAGGGAGGCCGGATTCTTGGGGACGGTATTGATCATCGATGATTCGGATCTGGTCCGGGAAACGCTCATTTCCCTTCTGACCAGGGGTAAGGATTTTCAGCGGTTCCTGGAAGCCAGGGACGGGATAAGCGGGCTGAATATCCTGTCCGAATCCAGGGACGGGGTGGACGTTATTGCCTGCGATCTGAACATGCCCTGCATGGACGGGTTTCAGTTCCTGAAGGAGGTCCGATCCCAGCCTCGATTCGAGGGGATTCCCGTCGTCATGGTCACATCGCAGTCCGATGACCAGGAAATGGTCAGGGCTTTCGAAATGGGGGCCAACGATTTTATTGTCAAGCCTTTCAGTGAAGGTATCCTAAAGGCCCGCATGAAAAACATGCTTCAAATGAAGCGCCTTCAGGACCAGTTGCGGGAGCAAAAAGAGATCATGGAGATGATGGCCTCCACCGATCCCTTGACCAATATCGCCAATCTTAGGCATTTTCGGGAAAAACTCGGGGAGGAGTACGAGAGGGCCCGAAGGCACGATTACCCTTTGAGTCTTTTAATGGGGGACCTCGACGACTTCAAGAGAATCAACGATACATTCGGTCACCCCACGGGAGACTCCGTGCTGCGCGAGGCTGCCCAGATGATAGCCGGGATGATGCGTTGCGGCGACTTCGTGGCAAGATGTGGCGGGGAGGAGTTCGTCATTCTCATGCCCCACACGGATGGCAATGGAGCCAGCCATCTGGCCGAGCGATGCAGGGAGGCTTTCGAAGGGCACAGTTTCCTGGGCCTGGAAGGCGGAGGGGCTCTCACCATCAGCATCGGAGTCGCCACATTCAGGGCAGGAATGAACGTGGACAGCCAGGGTTTGGTGGCAATGGCGGACAAGGCCTTGTATGCGGCAAAAAACGGCGGCAGAAATAGAGTTGAAATGTATAGAGAGGATATGGAATAGTCGGAACTGAGGGGAATGGGTTAACCGGGGAGAAAGGTGATCCGATGGTAGAAATCCCAAGAAACCGCCGCTATTCCAGGGACCATTTCTGGTTGAGGCCGGAGGGGAATT
>Ga0272443_10001979_pt1 | contig 27619 bp, 26 predicted proteins | sample SSMAcet12_FD_193581 | JGI IMG/M metagenome (GOLD analysis project Ga0272443, IMG submission 193581) | Marine sediment archaeal communities from Little Sippewissett salt marsh, Falmouth, MA, United States - SSM-Acet-12 | ecosystem: Environmental > Aquatic > Marine > Wetlands > Sediment ... | reverse complement strand
TGCAGCACGAAGAAGTCCTGCGCAACAGCGCTGAGGTCAAAGACGAGCAGTTCAAAGTCCCGCCGGTATTTGGAGACTGACGCCATGACAGAGCTGACCAATCTTACCGTCTCTGAACTCCTGACCGGGCTTCGCAACCGTGATTTTTCAAGCCGCGAGCTGACGGAAGCCTTCCTATCGCGGATCGATACCCTCGAACCGGCCCTGCATACTTTCATCACCCTGACGCCGGAGCTAGCCCTGGCTCGTGCGGACAGGGCAGATGGGATCCTGAAAGAACAGGATACGCCACCGCCGCTGACGGGGCTGCCGCTGGCGGTCAAGGACGTTTTGTGCCTAGAAGGTGTGCGCTGCACTTGCGGCTCCAGAATACTTGAGAATTTCATCCCTCCTTTCACTGCAACCACCGTCCGGCGCTTGCTGGAAGCGGGCATTGTCCCCATGGGGAAGACCAACACGGATGAATTTGCCATGGGGTCCTCGACCGAGAACTCCGCCTACGGTCCGACCCGCAATCCCTGGAATACGGATTTCGTCCCGGGCGGCTCCAGCGGCGGGAGTGCCGCCGCAGTGGCTGCGAGGTTATCACCGGCTGCGTTCGGCACGGATACCGGCGGCAGCGTCCGGCAGCCCTGCTCCTTCTGCGGCGTGACCGGGATCAAGCCGACCTACGGGCGCACTTCCCGCTACGGGCTGGTCGCTTACGGTTCTTCGCTGGACACCGTGGGAATGATCGCCCGCAGTGCTGCGGATGTCGCTTTGATCTTCCAGTATATCGCAGGCTTTGACCCGCTGGATGCCACCAGCGTACAGACGCCCGTACCGGAATACACCCTGCCGGATTCGCCTGACCTAAGCGGTTTACGGGTCGGCGTGCCCGAGGAATACTTCATTGATGGTATCCAGCCAGATGTGGAAGGCTGCGTTCGGACAGCGATCGCACAAATGGAAACCCAGGGCGCTGAAATTATCCCGATCAGCCTCCCGCACACGGCATATGCCCTGTCGGTCTACTACCTGATCGCTCCAGCAGAGGCCTCCGCCAACCTGGCACGTTACGACGGCGTCCGTTTCGGCCCGCGCCTGGGCGAAGGCGAAGACCTGTGGGAGATGTATGTCCAGACCCGCGGGCAGCTATTTGGATCGGAGGCCAAACGCCGGATCATGCTGGGCACCTATGCCCTCTCTGCGGGGTACTATGATGCTTATTACGGTAAAGCGCAGAAGGTTCGCACCTTGATCAAGGCAGACTTCGACCGGGTGTTTGAACAGGTGGACGTGATCGCCGCACCGGTCGCCCCCACGACGGCCTTCAAACTCGGTCAGCACACGGACGACCCTCTGGCGATGTACCTGGAGGATGTCTTTACCCTGCCCGCCAACCTGGCGGGTGTGCCGGGGCTGGCTTTCCCGGTGGGGTATGATAAGGATAAATTGCCGGTGGGGATGCAGTTGATGGGGCCGCATTTTAAAGAGGATTTGCTGTTCCGCGTGGGGCATGCCTATCAGCTGGCGAGTGAATGGCACAAACATTATCCGGAAATTATTAAATGACTTTTCTTGAAGTGAGTAGAATTTATTGATCGATAAAGGAGAGAACCCATGTCCAAACCCTTGAAGATCGTGATCCCGATGGCAGGTTTTGGCTCACGGCTGCGCCCGCTCACCTGGAGCAAGCCCAAGCCACTGGTCTCATTGGCCGGGAAGACCGTCCTGGATTACGTCCTGGATATGTTCCGCTCCGTGCCGGATTTCGTTTTCGCGGAATTTGTCTTCATCCTCGGGCCAACCATGGGCGAACAGATCAAGGAGCATGTCGCCAAGCATTATCCGAAGGCGCACGTGGACTATGCTGTCCAGCCGGAGATGAAAGGGCAATCAGATGCCTTCTGGCATGCCCGCGAATACCTGCACGGCCCAATGCTGATGGCCTATTCGGATACCCTGATCGAGAATGATTTCTCCTTCCTGGATAACGAACAGGCGGATGGGATTGCCTGGGTCAAGCCCGTACCGGACCCGCGCCGCTTCGGTGTGGCAAAGGTCAACGAGGAAGGCTGGGTGACCGGGTTGGTCGAGAAACCCACAGACATCAAGAACAACCTGGCGGTCGTTGGGTGCTACTATTTCAGGGAGGCGGAAGACCTGGTCGCCGCCATTGAGACGCAGATCGAGCGCGACATCTCCCTGAAAGGCGAATATTACCTGGCGGATGCGATCAATATCCTCCTCGAACGCGATCACAGGATGCGCACGGAAATGGTTGAGACCTGGCTTGACGCGGGGACCACAGATGCAATCCTGGAGACCAACCGTTATATGCTGGCGCATGGACGCAAGAATAACGGCAGTCCTGCCAACCTGGAGAACACGGTCATCATTCCTCCGGTCAGCATCCACCCCGATGCGCACGCCAGCGCATCGGTACTTGGCCCCAATCTTTCCCTCGGTGAAGGCGCGGTGGTGCAGGGCAGCATCCTCAGGGATTCGATCATCAGCCCGGAGGCGCATATCACCGACAGCATCGTGGAGTCCTCTTTGGTAGGGCATAAGGCGACCCTCACGGGGCAATCTGGGAAGTTCAATATCGGAGAAAATTCCCGGGTCATCAAATAAAGACAAATAAGTTTGAAGTTATGTCCTTCAACGGATGACATCAACATAACCAAATCGGCCAAGGAGAAGCATTAATGACCAAGCCTTTGAAAATCTTGATCCCAATGGCGGGTGCCGGCGCCCGGCTTCGACCGCTCACCTGGAGCCGGCCCAAGCCGTTTGTTTCACTCGCTGGCAAGACGGTCATTGACCATGTGCTGGATGTCTGCCGCAGTGTTCCCGGTTTTAAGGATGTTAAATTCATCTTCTCCATCAATGCTGAGATGGAAGCCCAGATCAAAGACCACATGGCGCACTTCTATCCGGATATGAAGGCTGCGTTTCCCATCGACCATGAAATGCGGGGGCAGTCGGATGCCTTCTGGCCGGCAAAAGATCTGCTTGACGGTCCGCTTTTGGTTCTCTTTTCAGATACGATCATCAACAGTGATTTTTCCTTCCTCAGCGACGAAGACACTGACGGTGTGATCTGGGTCAAACCTGTGCCGGATCCGCGCCGCTTCGGCGTGACCATCGTGAATGAGAATGGGTGGATCAGCAAGCTGATCGAGAAGCCTTCGGAGATGGAGCATAACCTGGCCGTGGTTGGTTGCTATTATTTCCGGGATTCGGAAGCCCTTCTTTCTGCCATTAAAGAGCAAATTGAGCGCAAACTGTACCTGAAAGGCGAATTCTACCTGGCCGATGCGATCAATATCCTTCTCCGGCGCGGCCTCAAGATACGGGTGGAAAAAGTGGACCTCTGGCTGGATGCCGGGACACCCGAAACCCTGCTCAGTACAAACCGAATCCTGCTTGAAAAGGGCAGTAATTGCACCGATAAACCGATGAACCTTGAAAACGCCACAATCATCCCGCCGGTATTCATCCATCCTGATGCCCGGGTGCGTTCTTCCGTGATCGGGCCGCATGTCTCACTCGGCAAGGATACGGTTATAGAGGACAGTATCCTCAAGGACTCCATTATTGGTAAGGGTACGCATATTACAAGCAGCACTCTGGAGTCCTCGTTGATCGGGCATAACGTTACCATCTCAGAGAAAACCGGCAGGATCTTCGTTGGCGATAATTCCCGGGTGGTTTCATGAGCGCTGAAGTCGAGTGCTATGCAGGCAGTGTTTACCCTGAGAAGCCAAGAGCGTTTTCCTGGGAAGGGCAGCGTTATGAAGTGCAGACGATCCTGGATCAACGCAGGGAGCCGGACTGTCTGGTCTTCCTTGTACGCTGCACCCCAGATGAGAGTCTGTTCAAATTATGTTATTCTTTCTCTGAAGATCATTGGCGAATCCAATCGCAAGGATCAGCCGCCAATATTTAACCTCAAACCTAACCTATATATTCAAGGAGATTGAATGCCCAAAAGTTTTTTATCCGACAAAGTCGCCAATCTGAAACCATCAGGTATTCGAAAATTTTTCGATATTACAGCGACCATGGAAGGTGTGATTTCTCTGGGGATTGGTGAACCTGATTTCACCACGCCCCAACCGATCATTGATGCCGGAATCAGGTCATTGAAGGAGGGTGAAACGCATTACACTTCAAACCACGGCATCTTCGAACTGCGACAGGCGATCGCCGATCATCTGCAGGCGTTATACAACGTGCAGTATAACCCTGCAAATGAGATCATCGTCTCCGTAGGTGTGTCTGAAGCGCTTTATCTCACATTCACAGCGCTTCTCAATCCAGGCGACGAGGTCATTATCCCAACGCCCTGTTTTGTCTCATACCAGGCTGAGGTCATTATGGCGGGTGGAAAGCCGGTTGAGATCTATACAAATATGGAAGACGATTTCCAACCCGACCCGATCATGATCGAAAAAGCGATTACGCCGAAGACCAAAGCGATCCTCTTGGGGTATCCCAACAATCCCACCGGTGCGGTTGCGAACCGGGAGACTCTCCAGAAAATTGCAAAAATTGCGGAAAAACATGACCTGATTGTTATCTCCGACGAAATCTACGACCGCCTGGTCTATGAACATGAGCATGTGTGTTTCCCCTCCCTGCCCGACATGCGGGAGCGCACCCTGCTCCTGGGCGGGTTTTCCAAGGACTACGCAATGACCGGCTGGCGCATCGGGTATGCAGCGGGACCGTCCAGCCTGATCAGCGGATTGGTTCGGGTTCATCAATATTCAGTGATGTCCGCGCCGACGATATCACAGTATGCCGCGCTGACCGCCCTCAAAGAGGGTGAACCCTATGTTGCAGAAATGCAAGCAGAATACAACCGCCGCAGGAAGCTGATCTTTGAAGGTTTGAACAGCATGGGGCTGCCGACCTTCGAACCTCATGGCGCATTTTATGTCTTTCCCAGTATTCACAATACGGGACTGGATGATATGACCTTTGCTGAACGGCTGCTTATGGAAGAGAAAGTAGCCGTTGTCCCCGGATCTTCCTTCGGTGATGCCGGTTCCGGCTTTGTGCGCTGTTCTTACGCCACAAATTATGCGTTGATCGAAAAGGCACTTGAACGGATCGAAAGGTTCTTAAAGAAGATATAAGGGTTTTCTATGAAGTCAGGTTACACATCAGACATCGGCCTGGAGATCCATGCCGAACTCCAAACACAATCGAAGATGTTTTGCGCCTGTCCGGTCGTTGACCTAACCCAGGCGCAGCCGAATACGGCCGTCTGTCCCATTTGTTCAGGGATGCCCGGGACACTCCCGGTGGTCAACGCCCAGGCGGTCGCTTTTGCTCTGCGTGTTGCCCTGGCACTGGAATGTGAGGTGGCTGAGACCAGCCAGTTCGCTCGGAAGAACTATTTTTACCCCGACCTTCCCAAGGGATACCAAATCTCACAGTACGAGCGTCCGCTGGCAGAACATGGCATTCTCCCCGTCCGCGTTGACAAGAACTGGTTGAACGTTCGTATCCGGCGGGTGCACCTTGAGGAAGACACGGGGAAGCTGACCCATGTCCAGGATGAGAACGGCGCGGTATATTCTCTGGTGGACCTGAACCGCGCCGGGATTCCCCTTCTCGAAATTGTCTCCGAACCGGACATGCAAACAATTAAGCAGGTAAATGCCTATACACACGGTTTGCGCAGCCTGCTGCGCTACCTGGAGGTCAATTCAGGTGACCTTGAAAAGGGCGTGATCCGCTTTGAAGCGAATGTCTCCGTGCGCCCCTCCGGCAGCGAGGAACTCGGCACCCGGGTCGAAATCAAGAACTTGAACAGCTTCAAGACCATGACGGCTGCCATCTCATATGAACTGGATCGACAAACCGACCTGCTTGAGTCGGGGGGCAAGGTCGCCCAGGAAACACTCGGCTGGGATGAAGCCAGACAGGTAACCTTCTCACAGCGCAGCAAAGAGGAGGCGCACGATTATCGTTACTTCCCCGAACCGGACCTGCCACCGCTGGTCATTGCACAGTCGCAAATCGATGAGACTCGCAGGCAGCTGCCGGAACGGCCAGACCGCCGCTTCAGGCGTTTTGTGGCGGATTTTGGATTGGATTCTTACCATGCTGACCTGTTGACCAATGAAAAGCCTGTTGCGGATTATTTTGAGGTTGTATTAACCCATATGGAACAACCCGATCCCAGCCTGGCCGCGTACTGGATCCTGGGAGAGCTGTTCGGGCTGTTGAACCTCAAGAATGTGCAGATTGGCGACAGTGCGCTTGGGCCTGAAACGCTGGCGTCCCTGCTGGACCTGCTCCAGGAGGGGCGGATCAATAAAGCCACAGCCAAATCCATCCTGGCTGTTGCCTATGAAACGGGCAAACAACCCGGAGACATCATGCGCGAAAAAGGATTGGAACAGGTTTCAGACCGGCAGGCTCTTGCGGAAGTGGTGAAGAATGTGCTGACAGCGCACCCGGGAGAGGTCCAGGCTTACCGTGCTGGGAAAGCCGCCCTTCGGCAGTGGTTCTTTGGGCAGATCATGAGACAAACCGGCGGGCAGGCGAATCCTGTTGTGGTCCAGAAATTATTGGAGGAAATGCTTTAGAGTCCCTTCTCATCACTGGAAGATTACTAGCTGACTACACCTCTCTGACAAGATCCCTTAATGCGGTTCTGCGAGCATCTTTCAGGCTGGGCAGGGAATCCAGGGCAAAGAAAACACCGCTGCCCTCAATGACCAGAGAGGCTGCAATACTGCCCATCACAGCCGCATCCACCGGATCATAATTTTCTCGATAACCAGCAATGAATCCACCTATAAAGGCATCCGCAGCCCCGGTTGGGTCAACGATCGTTGTGGTGTAGTTGGGGATAATCAAGCGGGTCTTGCTGATCCCATCATAGAGGTAATATCCCCAGGATGTCGTCTGGATGAGGATGTACTCCGGCCCATATCCTGCCAGGGTCTCCGCCATTCCCCATAGGTCAGAAGTCCGCGCCTGGAACAGCCGGCGAATCTCCGCTTCGCTGGTGAAGAATGCGGTGAGATCCGACAGCAAAGCTGGGATCTCTTCCCAAAAAGAAGGGTCCATATACCCAGGGGATGATGAGAGGGTTATTGTCGACGCCTGTCCCTGGTGGAAGATGGAGGGCAGCACCAGATGGGAGAGGTAATCAATAGGACAGATATGCACCGCAGTTGCTTCAAAATATGCTTCCGGGATATCTGAGAATTGGATCGAGTTCTTAAGCGGAGTTGTCCGGCTGCTGATAATGGATTTGCCGGTACGGTATCCCATCAATTTTGGGGGATAGGTGAGTCCCCGGTCAGCGAAATGCTGGACGGGATTCTCATATTGTGTTGTGTCTGAATCAATGTGCGCCATGAACCGGCGCAGGTCCACTGAGCCGGGCAGGGCTTTGATTCCCGTCAGATCGAAACCGAGGTCGCGGAAGCGGTCCAGCCGGTGCATTGGAAAGTCCTCCCCAACCTTTGCCAGCATACCAGCCGTATTGCCCCACAGATTCAACCCAACCGCAGTATAGGGCAGGCTTCCCCCGAGAGTATCAAGCTGGGGACTCCCGTTTATCGGCAGGATGTAGTCGCGGGTCAAACAACCAATAATCACGAAACGCAGCCAGGGGCGGGAGGAATCGGGACTCATTCAACTCCCTCTTCTATCATCTCAGCAAGCCGGGCGCGGTAAGATTCGATTTCGGGAACTATTTTCGGGAACTGCATTCCCAAGCTTTGCAGCTTCTCCACGATCACAGAAGCCACAACCAGGTTCCGGTACCACTTCCGGTCTGAGGGCACCGCGTACCAGGGTGCGTTATCGGTGCTTGTCCGGTTGAGCATGTCCTCAAAGGCCTGCATATATGCTCCCCAGTATTCACGTTCTTCCAGGTCACCCGGGCTGAACTTCCAACGTTTGTGGGGACGGTCAAGACGGGCGAGGAAGCGCCTTGCCTGCTCCTTTTTGCTGATGTGCAGGTAGAACTTGAGGATGATCGCGCCCTCATCCGTCAGCAGCCGTTCAAAAGCCTTGATGTGGTCGTAGCGTTTCTCCCAAACGGATTTCGAGGCCAGGTCATGCACCCGGACGACCAGAACATCCTCATAATGTGAACGGTTGAAGATCACAATATCACCATTACCGGGCGTGTGAGGATGAACCCGCCAGAGGTAATCGTGGTCCAGTTCCCGGGCAGTGGGGATTTTGAAACTGACGACTTTGGTCCCTTGGGGGTTAACCTTGCCGAACACATTGCGGATCGTCCCATCCTTGCCGCTGGTATCAATGCCCTGGAGGACGATCAGTACCTTCTGCCGGTGTTCCGCGTAGAGAAGTTCCTGCAGATCTCGGAGTGATTTTGTAAGCGTCTCGAGCTGATCCTTCCCATCCTTTTTTGAGAGGTCACCTTCATAAGTAGTCTCATAAGTCTTTAGATCAACTGGGGAGCCTGGTACAACACGATACTTGTCCATGATCCTGTCCTTTCCCAAAGGTGAATGACCTCTATTATAGTTTAGAGTCACCGATTCGCCCAAAGGCTGATAAGTATTCATGGCTTAATGCGCAACCGGAATAATTTTGATTTATGTATTCTTAACAGGAGAAAGGTTAATCCGAAAATTCAGGGAATTCCATTGAATAATTAATCGGACCAAAGGAAACTTTGCCTTCCTGTAAATTAAGTACGGTCACCGAGGCAGGTGTGGTCCGTAAGCGTTGAAAGTTGTCTAATGGTAATCCCAGGAAATATGCTACAGCCAGCCGGATGACATCTCCATGTGCCACACACACGACCATATCCTTCGATTCAAATTGATCGTTGAGGTCGAGTAGTTTCTTCACAACCCGCGACTGTGCCTCTGCGAAGGTCTCCCCGCCCGGGAAACAATGATCGCTGGGGTGCCCCTGGACCTGGTTCCATAATGCATTCTGTTTGAGGGTTTCCAACTCCTGCCCCTGCCAGTCGCCAAAATCAAGCTCGATCAGCGCCGGAACCGTTTCGACGGGCAGGTGATGCGGTTGGGCAATGGGCTGAGCTGTTTCCTGGGTGCGCTCCAGGGGGCTGGCATAAACGGCTATGATCGGCAGATTTTTAAGCAGCTTCGCCAAACGGTCAGCTTGAGCTTTTCCGGCTTCGTTCAGATGCAAGCCAGGCAAGCGCCCCGCCAAACGTTTACCAATAGAATCGTTCTGTCCGTGTCGAACCAATAAGAAAATTGCCATCTACTTTTTATTCTCCGCTTCTTTTTTTAGGTCCGCCAGCGCCTTCGCTTGTGCCTCGCGCCAGCGTTTCATCCGTTCCCCGACTTGGGATTCATAACCCTGGGTGGAGGGATGGTAGAAGACCTCGCCAAGCAATTTGTCAGGAAGATACTGCTGAGGCGTCCAGTGCCCCTCATGGTCGTGGGGGTAATCATAACCCTGGCCGTGACCGAGTCCTTTGGCGTCGCGGCTGGAGTCCATCAGGTGGATCGGCACTGGTCCGGTGCCGTTCTCTTCGATCTCCGCCCGTGCAGCATGGAAAGCGAATGCAGAGTTGGATTTGGGTGCTGTCGCCAGGTAAAGGGTCGCTTCCGTGATTGGGAAAATGCCTTCCGGCAGCCCAATATATTCAAATGCCTGTGCTGCCGCATTGGCCACCACAAGGCCCATTGGGTCAGCCAGGCCGATATCCTCACTAGCCAGGACGATCAGCCGCCGCAGGATGAAACGCGGGTCTTCACCCGCATAGAGCATCTTCGCCAACCAGTACAGGGCGGCGTCCGGGTCGGAGCCCCGCACGGATTTGATGAAGGCAGAGATAGTGTCATAATGCGCGTCATCGTTCTTGTCGTAAAGCACAGCCCGTTTCTGGATGGATTCCTGGGCTACTTCAAGGTTGATGTTGATCGTGCCATCCTTTTCCGGCGGGGTGGTCTCCACCGCCAGTTCCAGCGCGTTGAGAGCGTTGCGGGCATCGCCGCCGGCCATATGCATCAGGTGCGCCATCGCGTCCGGTTCAAGGGCAACCCTCAGTTTCCCGTAACCCCGCCCAGAGTCTTCAAGGGCACGCTGGATGATCTGGCGAATATCGTCTTCCGTCAGCGAGTTCAATTCAAAGATACGCGATCGGGAGACCAGCGCTTTTATCACATCGAAATATGGGTTTTGGGTGGTCGCACCGATCAGGGTCAGCAGGCCGGTTTCCACATGCGGCAGGAGGGCATCCTGCTGGGATTTGTTCCAGCGGTGAACCTCGTCAATGAACAGGATTGTCCGGCGCTGGTAAAGCCTGCGACTGTCCTTTGCTTCTGCGATCACCTTACGCAGGTCGGCCACACCAGCCAGGACGGCGGAGAGGTTCTCGAAGTGGGCCTTGGTCAGGTTGGAGATCACCCGTGCCAGTGTGGTCTTGCCAGTTCCCGGTGGGCCGCAAAGGATGATGGACGAGAACAGGCGGTCCGCCTGGATGGCGCGCCGTAAAAGGCGCCCTTCACCGATGATGTGGTCCTGCCCGATGATCTCATCGAGGGTTTGCGGACGCATTCGGTCGGCAAGGGGGGATTCGTACTTCATGCGTTCCTGCATGGCATGGTCAAATAAATCCATGGCATGATTTTACCATCGGACTGCTAATAATGGAACATATGTTTTTATTTTCAAAGGAAGCTCATTGTTTGATCGTCTGCTTTAGTTCCTGGATTCGCTTGTAGATTTTATAACTGCCGATACTAAATAAGATCAACAGCAGCACACCCAATATGGCAATGCTTCTCATCAGCCAGTTTGAATCACCTGTTGTCAGGTCGCTAAGATTTAACGGTAAGATGTAAACGAGGATGCAGACGAATAAAATCCGCATGATACGTCGGTATTTTTCAATCTTGCTCGCATAATCGGTATAAATCTCCGGGTTCTTGCTGTCATCTACAACGATTCTGAAATACTGCCAACTCCCAAAATCACCCAGATATTCCCAACCTGCATCTTTGAAATATTGAAGGTAGGACTCCATCTGGTCTTTCTTGTGGGATATGAAGTCCAACCGGTAAATGTATTTTATCGGCTGACCCTGCTCGAAAACATAACGTCCAAAGAATCCCGGCTCAACAAGATGATACCCCTGCGCAGACATTTGCTCCAACCACCGTTCTTCCCTGTCATCCTGCCAAGCCCAAAACCATTTATATTTGATAATTTTGTTATTCATTGTAAATCCAATCCTTATTCATTCCTAAGGGCATTTCTTCCAAGTTTTGCCATTTGTAACAAGCGGTCAAGCTGAGCGGATAGGACAGCTCTTCCCTTCGATGTCAGCTGATATACTTTTCTTCGGTTTTCTTCCCTGACCTTTTCAATCAACTTTTCTTTCTCAAGTGTTGAAATTGCGCCATAAAGCGTTCCCGGTCCAATCCTGACAGCACCTTCACTGATTTCGCCTATGGTTTGCATGATGCCATAACCATGCATGGGTTTGGCAAGCGCCAGCATAATGTAATACGTAGCCTCCGAGAGGGGAAGGTATTTGGATATAGTCTTTGTTGTCACAATTTTTACCTTTCTATGTGTCGCCTTTCGTTATATCGATATACGATATATCGTATATCGATACAATAACAGAATATGTTGCGCTTGTCAAGTGTCACATGGTGGGATTCTTGAGTAACTCGTTTGAATGACCCAGCCGGGAATCGAAAAGAAATCCTCGTTCGGTTGTTTGCTCAAGACGAGAATTGGCTGGTTTCCGGAATATCAAGGATTGCTGAGAAAGTCTTCTCTTAGTTAAGGGATTAATATCCCTGATGAATGTCTACCTGATTATATAAAGGCAGGTCTACCAGGTAGCGGTTCAGGTTCTCGATGAAGAGGGACAGCGTGTCTTCGTCAATATACTGGCTGAGGCCTGAGACATGCGGGCTGATGATCACATTTTCCATTTCCCACAAGGGGCTGTCTTCGGGCAGCGGTTCCTCTTCAAAGACGTCTAGTGCAGCCCCCGCGATTTGATTCGTCTCCAGAGCGGTGATTAGCGCATTCTGATTGATCACTGCCCCGCGACACACGTTGATCAGATATGCGGATTCCTTCATTGACTGAAAAGCGTCAGCATCCAGAATATGTTGGGTTGAATCCGTCAGCGGCAGGGCAGCCACAACGAAATCACATTCCGACAGCATCCCATGCAGTGCTTCCATCGGGTAGAGCCGCTTGAAGAGATCCCCATGGGGATCTCCCATACCCTGCCTGGCGTAGCCGGTATCTTCCGGGTGCATGGTGTCCTGTTTGATTGCCAGGACAGCGGCACCAAAAGGCTGCAGCAGACGTGCAACCTGGCGGCCAATGCTCCCATAGCCCAGGATGCCCACCGTGCTGTACCTGAGTTCGACCGGGATCAATTCCGACCATTTCTCCTCGCGCTTGGGCCATTTCCCTTCCTGCTGATAGCTTCGGAGTTTGGGCAGCTTCTGACCGAAAGCCAGCATCGCCATCAGGACATATTCCGCGACCTGGCTGGTGATCACACCGCTGCTTGTCGTTATGGTGATATTTGAGGATTGTAGGATTGGATGCTTGATAAAGGGGTCAATACCCGCACTTTTAAAGTGCGCCCATTTGAGGTTGGGTACTTTCTCTGCATCAGGCAGCACCTTCCATGTATATAAGATGTCCGTCTCCCCCCAGATTTCATTCGGGATATCTTCAGCTGTCCTTGCCTGGATGACCGTCAGCTTGATCCGATCCGATGCATCAAGGATGAGTTTGCGTGATTGACCGAGAATTGCCACGGTTGCTAGGACATTAATTTTCTTATCCAACAGACTCCTCCTGTTTTTTTATTTTACCCAACCAGCGTTACCTAAATATAGATGCGCTTTGGGTCCAATTCCTCTCTCAAAATGCGTAGTTCCGCTTCATTCGGTGGGTCTGTGACCGGGCACGCGTCCGCTTGTTTGAGCGGCCAGCCCGTGTTCTCCTGGACCTGTTCGAAGTTTACCCCGGGGTGCAAGGCAGCCAGGACGAGTTCGCCATTTGGATCGGGTTTGAGGATCCCCAGATTGGTCACCACAGCCTCCGGCCCGCCGCCACGCACGCCGGTCTTCTTCCGAGCGTCTCCGCCGTCAAGGAAGCCAATTGATGTACGGAAGTCCACCCGTGCCGGGAAGCGTCGTTTCTGGTGCGGGGTGATGATATAGCAGCGGTTTGCCCAGGCAGCAATCTCCATGGAGCCGCCGGAGCCGGGCAGGCGCACCTTGGGATGGTTGTAGTCGCCGATCACGGTGGCGTTGATGTTCCCGAATTGATCGATTTGCGCGCCGCCCAGGAAGCCCACATCCACATTTCCACGCTGCAGGTATAGGGAGAAAACGTCATACATGCTGCAAACCGAGGCTGAACCTGAGACAAGTGAGGGATCACCGATCGATAGGGGCAGCCGGGATGGCTGTGCGCCGATCACGCCGGCTTCGTAGATCATCTGAAGGTTAGGCGCATGCGTGCGAATCGCCAGGTTACAGGCGAGGTTGGGAATCCCGACGCCCACAAACACGACGTCATGGTCCCTGAGTAAACGGGCGGCATTGACCACCATTAATTCTTTAGGGTTATAGTTTATCTCCATGATCGCATCCCAATCTTAATAATCGCCATAATCGACGGGTTTTGAAAGCCGCGGCCTGGCTTGCAGCCGCTGGTGGACTTCCGGCCCAAGTTTCTCCCAATAAGCTGCCCGTTCCGGCAGGTCATAGACCCATTCCTGCAGGTAAGCCTGCACGCCCTTTTCCGTCTTGCTGATCTCGTCCCAGGCGAGATAGAATTCGTTGTCTCGGTCGTGGTAACCTTGCGTATAGGAAGGGTGCGCACAGTAAGGCACCGGACAAACTGCATCCACCACCAGCCCAGGGATCAGGGTTCGGTTGGGGTCAGAGCGGATCACGGACTGGTCCACGATCTCTTCCGCCGTCAGGATCACATGCCGGCTGGCAAATGCCGCCAAACGCTGTTCCCCCAGGATGCCCCAGACGTGGGCATTACCTTGGTTATCCGAGCGCTGGACATGCACGATTGCCACATCGGGTGTCAGCGGGGGGACAACCGCCACTTCTTCGCCGGTATATGGGTCTGCAACCCACTTATAGCTGGGATTGTTGTCCAGTAGGTCTGCCCCGCCCGTATGCTTCATGGGCATGAAGGGCAGCCCGCTTGCACCCGCCTGCAGCCGGCTGATCATGCTGAAATGAGAATATTCTTCCCATTCAAGCGTGCCCGCCTCAATCGCAGCCCGCACCTGCCGCAGCGACCCCACACCGGGGTTGCCAATGTACGAAAAGATCACCTTCCGAGCGCATCCGGCTGCGACCATCTGGTCATAGATCAGGTCGGGCGTCGCCCGCGCCAGCACCAGGCCCTTGATCCCCTGCCGGATGATCTCATGCCCGGCAGCAAAGGGGATCAGGTGGGTGAACCCGCTGGCATACAGCAGGTCGCCTTCGTGGACGAATGTGCGGATCGCATCGCTTAATGTCGTCAGTTTAGTCGTCATACCAGTCCTCGTTAAAATCCTGATGGTCCTGTTCTTCTTCACGTTTTCGCCTGCGGAAAAGCGAGAAGCGCGTGCTGCGCTGTTTGCTGCGCAATTTGTTCCAGATCAGAAAACCAGATAGCGATAACAATGCCCCGATCAGCAGATACTTCAAAGATGGGTACCCGGTACGTTCAGCAGCAATCCCCAGGACGAGGGTGATGCCGCCGGCGAATACCATCAAACAGCCAATACGGGACAGAATAAAACGGATCATAGGATATGGTCGAAACCGGATGGCGCGTTCGTCAACCATCCGGTTGTAATTGTATCAAAGTGCGTCAGACCTTACATCCTGCGGATGTGAGTCTGGATTTGCTCATGCATATAGAGCGGCAGGTAATAGAGGCCGCCCGCATTCTTGCCGCTGGCACCGGAGCCCTTCCAGCCGCCGAAAGGTTGGAATCCAGGCCAGGCTCCCGTTGTTGCACCCTGCGGCCGGTTGGCGTATACCACACCCGCCTCGATGTTATCGAAGAACCAGCTTACCTCTTCCTCTGTGCCGTAAAAGCCGGCCGTGAGTCCATACCTGGTGCTGTTCGCCAGCATCATCGCTTCCTTGAGGTCTTCCACGGCGTGGATCATGGTGATTGGGACGAACATTTCATGCTGCCAAAGGCGGTGGTCAATCGGTACATCCACAGCCACAGTCGGCTGGCAGAAGTAGCCTTTTGCCAGGTTACCTTCTGTGAGCACCTCGCCGCCGGTCAGGATCCTGCCGGCCGTCTTGAGTTCGCCACAGAATGCCTGGAAGTCCTGATAAGCGTTCTTAGAAATCACGGGCCCCATGTAAGTCTCCCGTTCGACAGGGTCGCCGATGGTCAGTTTCTGGGTCAGGGCGGTGACACGTTCGACCAGCTTCTTATAGGCTGGCTTTTCCACAAAGACCCTGGAGTTGGCAGAACATTTCTGCCCCTGCAGCCCAAACGCCGAGCGAACGATGCCCAGCGCGGCATCTTCAATATCCGCGTTTCGTGAGACGATGGCCGGGTTCTTCCCGCCCATTTCCAGGATGGTGGGGCGCACGTACTCCCCTTGGGCAAAGGTGCGGAAGATGCCCATCCCGACGTCCAGGGAACCCGTAAAGGTGATCCCGTCGACGTCCTTGCTTTCCACAAGCGCTTTGCCGACGACAGAGCCAGGACCGGAGACGAAATTGACCACGCCGTCCGGGATGCCGGCCTGGCGCATGCAGTCCACCAATAAGGCAGTCGTCCAGGTGGTGATAGAGGCGGGTTTGATCACCAGCGTGTTGCCGGCACACAGGGCTGCACCCGAAGGCCCGCCGGTGAGCGCGGCCGGGAAGTTGAATGGGGAAATGACCACCCACACACCGTAGGGTTTGAGGATGGAGGTGTTGGTGGAATCATAGCCGGGCAGCGGATCCTTGCCCATCTTGACCGAATATCCCTGGTTGGCTTCCATCTGACTGCAAGCGTAGCGGATCAGCTCCGCCGTCTCAGCCACGTCGCCAAGGGCTTCCATGCGGTTCTTGCCAACTTCCAGGGTGACGACCGCGCCGATCTCGAACAGGCGCTGGTCAATGATATCGGCCGTCCTGCGCAGCAGGTAGACACGCTCGTCCCAGTTCATCCGGCTCCATTTGGGGAAGGCTTCACGGGCAGCTTTGATCGCATCCTCGGCGTCTTTTACGGTGCCTTTCTGGAAGGTCGCAAGGTGCATCTCGGTGTTGATGGGTGAGACTTCCTTGAACTTTTCAGCGACGATGCGTTCTTCACCGCCAATGATCATGGGATGTTCCTGCCCTAGCTTGCCTTTCAGGGCTTCCATCGCTTCAGCAAAATGCGTGTGCAGTTCCTCGGGTGGGGTGAACATGGTCGCATAAGTCAGCTTAAACGACGTATCCTTTGCCATAGAAATTAATACCTCCTGATAATTGGTGAGTGATAAGGTTCGGTTACGTTCAGATTGTATCACGAATCAGATTCTATCCCTCAATCGACCTTTCCACACCTGCTGCAATGCCAAATGCAATTTTTATTTGCATTCCAGAATCAACTTCATTAAACTTAGAGCATGCCTGAGATAAGTCCAGTCTATGTTGGAATCGAGATCGTCCGCTCCGCGGGGCAGCTGCGCCGTGCGTTCGCATATACCGCGCTTGATAAGGACCTTTCGCTGCTGGCGCTGGGGTGCGGTGACCTCGATGAGGTGCTGGCATACCTGGGCGGGCAGCAGGCTGCGATTGCCGCAGTCAATGCACCCCGCCAACCTAACAGTGGTTCTGTGAACGAGGTTACAAATGTCGCTGAAAACTCACCGGTCAATGCCAGGCTGTGTGAGGTTCTCCTTAGGGAGGAAGGTTTCAAGATCAACTTCACCCCGGATTCGGTCAAAGCCTGCCCGGGATGGATGCGGCGCGGGTTTGACCTCTACAAACACCTGAAAGCATTTGATTACGTTCCTAATCCCGGTCAGGAGTGCCCCCGCTGCATCCTGGAGACCTGCGCAGATGCGGTCTTCTGGCGTCTGCTGGGCGGTAAGCTGCCCCTTCCCCCGTCACTGGAAGGACGCCTGCAGCGTCAGTTGATCCTCCAGGATCAGGGTCTGCCCTTGCCGGACGCGATGGACTTCTTCATGGAGATCACCCGTCACAGGCTGATCCACGGCGACCTGCCGGATGAAAACATTTACAGCTTTGAAGAACTGAATGCCCTAGCCGCCGCGTACGTCGCCTGGCGAGTAGGCTGCCAGCCTGACCGAATCGAACTGCTGGGGGACGCTGACGAAGGACAGATTGCCCTCCCTATCCATCCACTTTAACTCCATCTATGTAAAATCTTTTCCCTTGAAAATTGGCCATGCTTGCTTCTATACTTGAAGTAAAGATCAAGTGTATTCAGACAAGCCTATGAAAAAGTTTTGGAATGTTACTCTGATCACCTTGTGTGCGCTGCTCCTGCTTCTCCTGGTGGGGCCGTTCCTGGTGCCTGTTCCATCCCTAACGGATACACAGTCCGCGCAGTCGCTGGCTGACCCCGACAGCCGGTTCGTGGAGATCAACGGCATCAGCGTGCACTACAAGCTGCAAGGGACAGGGGACCCGGTCTTCATCCTGCTGCATGGTTTCGGCGCCAGCACATTCTCCTGGCGAGAGGTGATAGCGCCGCTCAGCGAAACCGGAACGGTGATCGCATATGATCGCCCGGCATTCGGATTGACTGAGCGCCCTCTCTCCTGGGAAGGTGATAATCCCTACACGCAGGAAAGCAATCTCTCCCTTCTTCTCGCTTTGATGGATGAATTGGGCATTCAAAAAGCAGTCCTGGTCGGGAACTCAGCCGGCGGCACGTTGGCAACTGCCTTCACCCTGGCTTATCCGGAGCGTGTTCTGGCACTGATTGAGGTGGATGCCGCAGTTTACCAGACTATTCCCGATTCAAGCCTTTTATATTGGCTGCTGAATACTCCCCAGATGGACCATATCGGTCCGCTGATCGCCCGCAGGCTGGGCAGCGATACCGGAGAAGATTTCCTCAACGGCGCTTGGCATGACCCCAGTAAAATAACTGCTGAAATTGAAGCCGGATATAAAAAACCACTCCTGGCAGAGGGTTGGGATGAAGCCCTCTGGAAATTTACCCAGGCTGCGCGTGCTCCCGATTTCACCGAGCAACTGGACCAAATCGCTGTTCCCACTCTGGTCATCAGCGGAGATGATGACCAGATCGTACCGGTTGAGAACAGCCGCCAACTGGCAGAAGCGATACCGGGTGCCCGCCTGGCAGTGATCGGAAATTGCGGACACCTGCCTCAGGAGGAGTGCCCAAAGGTGTTCCTCGAAAAAGTATTTGACTTTTTAGATTTTGTTATGGAGGAAAATGATGTCTGAAGGAAGAATTGCAGTTGGTGAACGGGCACGTGATTTCACGCTGGAAGACACCCACGGCGACCCCGTGACCCTTTCGGATTTTGAGGGAAAGAAGAACGTCTACCTGGTGTTCAACCGAGGCTTTACCTGACCCTACTGCCGCCGGCACATGGCGCAGTTGCGCCAAGATCATGAAATGTTCACCGAGCGAGAAACCGAGGTTATCGCCGTTGGGCCCGATTCCAAGCAGGCTTTCATCGACTTCTGGGAAAAGGCGCACATTCCTTTTATTGGCCTGGCCGATCCGGATAATATTGCTGCCAGGCTGTACGAGCAGGAGGTCAACCTGCTCAAATTGGGTCGCATCCCGGCCGAGGTGATCGTCGACCGTCAAGGAATTGTCCGCTTTGCTCATTATGCCCATTCGATGGCGGATATCCCCGAGAACCAAGACATTCTGAAAGAACTGGATCAGCTCATTCAGGAATCTTGATCGTCTATAGCCCCGGTATCTCCACCTGCGGCGGTCAGATGGCCTGACCTGGTGCAGAGCCGCGTTCAGGCGTTACAATATCTCCAGGTTCTGCTCGTTAACGTTGATTTGGGTTGATCTTCAGGGAGAGTGCAATGATTTGGGATTACGAGAACGTCCTTACCCGGCGGCTGTTCCTCTGGGCGGTGGTAAACATCCTGGTTGGGATTGGCTTAATGATTTTCGCAGATGGACTCTGGGTGCCGTTTGGACTCCAATTGCTCATCTGGGGTGCCGTTGAAGTAGGTCTGGCCTGGTGTGGTATGCGTATGGCGGGGAAGCAACTTTATAAACGCCATGCTCGGGAGGAAGAAGAGAAAGAAGCCGCCAGGGTCCGCAGAGTCCTCTGGTATGCGGCCGGATTGGGTGCATTGGTCCTGGCTTGCGCTGCGGTGTCCGTTTATTTCTGGCAGCCGGAGTCCCTCTTTTGGCGCGGCGCCGGTATCGGGATGCTCGTTCAGTGCATCTTCCTGATCGTCTTTTGCATGCGGCATGCCCTCAAGGTGCCGGAGCCGCTCCAGTTCCCACACCTACCCCTCTTCACGCACCCTGATCATGAACCTTTCCTTTTCATAGGCGGGAAACCTGCTGCCGTGCTCGTGCACGGCTTCCCCGGCACAGCCCTGGAGATGCGTCACCTCGGAAAGGCGCTCAACGAGGCTGGCTGGACCGTACGCGGCATGCGCCTATCGGGATTTGGCCCTGACCTCGCGAATGTGATCCAGTACAGCAATGAAGACTGGGTTTCAGAGATCCAGGGGGAACTCAAGGCACTGCGTGAAGAAGGTCACACGCCCCTCCTGCTGGTCGGGTACTCTTTTGGCGGCGGGTTGGCACTCCAGGTTTCGGCCAGGGAATCGCTTGACGGTCTAGCATTGCTCGCACCGCTGACCTGGCGTGAACCGCACTGGGGAAAGATCGTTCTGAATTATGCCCGGATGCTGCTGCCGCTTTCGATATACCCCTTCCGGCATGTCCGCCCCGAACATCCGATGGTGGAAGAAGAGTTCCTGCAGTACTTGCCCGAAATCCATCTGGATGACCCGGAACATGCCCGTGAACTTCCTTATCTGCAACTCCCCCTGTGTGTCCTCGACCAGATCCGTGAAGTCGGACGAGAAGCCCTGACCGCTGCCCCCGACGTGCACACACCAACACTCCTCATCAGGGGCACTCAGGATAAGATGATTCATCTTAATGCAATAAAATATCTAAAAGACAGGCTTGGCGGTCCCGTGACCTTTGAGACCGTGGATAGCCCCCACAGCCTGACCATGCCGCACAACCCCGCCTTTGAGGATGTTAAAACAAAGATCACAACCTTTGCTGAGAAGATAGCATCATCTGTTAATTATGAGATTTAGACTTTAAAACGGAGCGCACGCAAGCCGTTCAATGTCACCAGCAGGGAAACTCCCATATCTGCAAGTACTGCTAACCAGAGGGGCGCGTATCCCAACAGGGCAATCACAGCCACCACCATCTTGCTCGCCAGGCTGAAAACGATATTCGTTTTAACCAACCGATTTGCAAAAGTGGATAGATGGATAGCAAACGGCAGCTTCTGAAGGTCATTTCCCAACAGAACCACATCTGCGGTTTCCATTGCCTGGGTATTGCTGCTTCCACCCATGGCAATCCCCACATCTGCCGCAGCTAAAGCTGGTGCATCATTGATCCCATCTCCCACCATTGCAACAGTCTTATACCGTTTGCGAAGCTCTTCAATTGCATTCTGTTTCTCGCCCGGGAGCAAATCCGCCCGGTAAGCATCCAACCCAAGCTCCGCTGCCATCACCCCGGCGACCGTGTGGTTATCACCGGTCAGCATGATCGTACGTTTTCCCATGTCCTTTAGGGTTTGAATAACCGATTTTGAGGTGTCCCTGGGGGAGTCTGATACAGCAATGAAACCACGCATGCCTTCTCCATCACAGAGAAGCATGGCTGTTTTTCCCTCAGATTCAGCCCTTTCAACCCAATTATGCACCACTGCGGGGAGATGATGCTCTTCTTTAAATAAACGCAGGCTGCCGATCGTCCTCAGGCGATCGTCAATGTAGCCTTCCAGTCCAAGCCCTCCCCTGACTGTGAGTCCCTTTGCTGCAGGATACCGATTTGCAACACCTCGTTTTTCAGCTTCGCTGGTGATTGCCCGCGAGAGGGGGTGGTTGCTGTGACGTTCAAGGGCACAGGCCAGAGCCAGCAGGTCATCATAGGCATCACGGTTGGGATCACCCTGGCAGTTCACTTCCCGGATGTCAACAACCTGTGGCCTGCCATGCGTGAGCGTGCCGGTCTTGTCAAATGCGAAAGCCTTCACTCCTGTCAGAGCCTCAACGAAGGCACCTCCTTTGAAGAGGACACCTTCCCTGACGGCCCTGATCAGGCTGGCCGCCATGGTTACCGGGGTTGAGATCACCAGTGCACAGGGGCAGCCGATGACCAGCAACGCCAGGGCGCGGTGCAGCCAGCCCCTGGTGCCATCGGCCAGGTTCAGAAAAGGTGCGTTAAACACAAGCGGCGGGATCGTGGCAACCAGGACTGCCAGGATCACCATCGCAGGTGTGTAATACTGTGCGAAACGGTCGATGAACTGCTGCCGGCGAGATCGGCGAGACTGTGCTTCGGTGACCATATCAATGATCCGCTGGATGGTACTGTCTGGTACGAAGCGCGTAATCTCAATGATCAGCTGACCATCGCCATTCAGCGTCCCACTGAGGACTTCATCTCCGGGCAGCTTCCATACCGGGATGCTTTCACCGGTGATAGGGGCTTCGTTGATGCTGCTCTCGCCATCCAAGATCACCCCGTCCAGAGGAATGCGGTCGCCGGGACGCACCAGGATATGCTCACCCACATTCAAATTTTCAACAGAGACTACCTCTACCCGTCCATGAGCCAGCCTAAGGGCTTGAGCCGGCATCAGATCCTTTAATCGAGACAGCGTCCTGCGGGTTCGGTCATTTGTGAATCCTTCCAATGCTTCCGCAATACTGAAGAGCAGGATCATTGAGGAAGCTTCTGCATATTCGCCAATAACGACAGCCCCAATGCCGGCAATCGTCATCAGGAAATTAAGATTTAATGAATGATTTACCCATAAATTGAAGACGCCGGATCGGGCAATGGGCCAGCCAGCCAGCCCTAGCGCGACTATTTGTAAGACAACGGCAATCAAACCCGGTAATCCAAACCATGAGAGCAAGAATGATAGAAGGATAAGCACCCCTGCGGCCAGGGCAAGACGAGTTTCACTTCGTTGGAGGAGATAGCGCAAGAATCCCAGCAGTGCATTGGACTCTTTCTGTTTTGTCGTGGGAATTGCCTGATCTTCACCCACATCGTAGCCCAACGCTGCAATTAATCGGCAAATTTCCTTCTGATCTGCGTCTCCAAGTACAGTCAGCGTGCCCTCGAAGAATTCCACCCTGGCTTGTTTAACCGCAGGTAACGATGAGATCGAAGACTCCAACCCCCTGGCACATTCCATACAATCCAAACCGGTAATTTTATATGTTGTTTCTACCATTAACTAGTAATAACCTCAATAGTGAGTGATATGTGAAAGCGTGCGGGAAAAAATATCCCGAATGTGGTCGTCCGCAAGATCATAAAACACTGTCCTGCCTTGTTTGTGGTAGCGGACAATGTTCAGGCTGCGCAGGAGACGCAGTTGATGTGAAACTGCACTCTGTGAGACCGAGAGATGCCCTGCCAGGTCGCTAACGCTTCGCTCCCCGGCATAAAGCAGGGCAAGAATGCATAATCTAGTCGGGTCAGCAAGGGCTGAAAAACTCTCAGCCATTTTCTTGATGACCTCTTCTGAGGGAATTATTGTGTTTTCCCTAGTGTGTTGGTTATCAATTTTCATGTATTTTTCTCTTGAATATATGTTCATGTATTCATATATAGATTTTACGATATTCGGAAAAATTGTCAAGCCGCGCGAGTTACATTCTGATGTTTTTCAGTTTTATTTATAGAGGCTGCCCGAATAGATAGACAGCTTCGCCTGATTATTGAGTACAAATCCAATTATATTAAGCTTGCGATCATCAGGGTTGCCAGGCCGAGATAGAAGAAGTAGCCAAGGGTGTCCGTGGTGGTGGTCACCAGGATCGGGGAAGCCAGCGCAGGGTCCAACTTCAGACGCTGCATCAGCAGCGGAACGATCACACCCGCCAACCCAGCGCAGATCATGTCCAGCAGGGTTGCCACGCCGACCACCAGGCCTAATAGTGGCGTACCTTTCCATACCAGCGCAATGACTGCCACGATCAGCCCAATACTGAGACCGTTTATTAAACCGAGGAACAACTCACGTGCAAGTGTTTTCATACCTTCTTTAGGGCTGATATCCCCCAAGGCCAGCCCGCGCACCGTCACGGTCAGCGTCTGCGTGCCCGCACTCCCGCTCACACCGGCAACGATGGGGAAGAAGGCTGCCAGGGCAGCGACTTGCGCAATTGTATTTTCAAACAAGCTCAGGATCAAAGCGGAAACAAGCGCTGTGACCAGGTTCAAGACCAGCCAGGGCAGCCGGGTTTTCATCGCGGATGAAAGCCGGACGTCGGCAGGCTGCTCTTTGGGAATACCACCCAGTCGGTAGATATCCTCGGTTGCCTCATCCTCCAACACATCCAGCAAGTCATCGTAAGTGATCATCCCTACCAGGATGTGGTTGGTGTCGACGACAGGCAGCGCCAGGAGGTCGTAACGCTGCATTAACCGTGCGGCTTCCTCCTGGTCAGCATGGACATGCACGAATACCGGTTCTTTGTCCATGATGTCTCGGATCAGCGTCCCGGGTTTGGCGATCACGAGCTGCCGAAGCGAGACCACACCGGCCAGACGGTCTTTTTTGTCCTGGACAAATAAATAATAGATGTCTTCAGAATCGGGGGAAAGATGGCGCAGGTGCCAGATGGCTTCATCCACGGTCATATCCTGGAGGATATGCACCTCCAGCGCGGTCATCACGCCGCCTGCGGTCTCATCGGGGTGCTCCAGGAGGGAGCGGACCTCATCCGCATCATCGATTTGTGAAAGGACTTCCTCAGCCTGTTCGGGGAGGATATCTCCCAGCAGGTCTGCCGCCTCATCCGGTTCCATCTCGTCCACGATCTCAACCAGGCGGTCCGTTTCCATCCGGTTGGCGATCTCAACTACATCTTCATCTTCAAGCTCTTCGAGAATATCAGCAGAACTTTCCGGCGCAAGCAGCGGCAGGATCTCCTGCTGCTGCTCAGTCGGCAGGTCGGAGAAGAGTTCAGCCTGGTCGGAGCGTTTCAGGGTCTCTAGGAGAGATGTGACATCATTCCAATCCCCCTCAGAAAGGGCAACACGGATCTTATTCAGGACTTCATCGACATCGTAAATTTCATTAACCGCCATGGCTGCCTCCCATCAATAAAAAAAATTGGATGAAAAAAGACCATCACATCCGGATAGTGTGAAGGTCTTTGAACAGCAACAGCAGGCAGGCGACGTAAGCCTATACGTTCATGAAGTTCCCTTCCATAGGCACGCCACCACCGCAGCTCCCTCACCGTGGTAGACCTTCAAATATCTACTTCTATCACCAATACTATCGTCGTCGTTCATTTCACCTTAAGTATACACAAATTCATCTAAAATACGAAGAGATTCGATGGGCACTCCCTGACCGAGATTGATTCATAAACTCATCAATTTGCGGTACAGCCGATATTCGATCCAGGCGAGAATCACACCGAAGAGAATAAGGCTCACGGGGAATATCAGCGTCCAAAGGGGGACGATGTCGATAATGATCAGCGCAACCACAGTTCCAATGGTAAACAGCAAGCCGATGATGATCGCCAGGCGATAGATCACACCCAGGAAGCTGGTCCAGCTGCGCAGGGATTCTTTTTTTCGATCGGTCACAACATCATTCCTTTTCGAATACGCCTAAAAGCGTGGTTAATTGTAGTCCCAATATGGAAAATTTGGAAATGTAAATTTTGTCACGTAGGTTCGTCTTAATTTGTGATCCTCACCGTGCATGACCTTGTATCCACATAGGAAGTTATGTTAAAAAATCAACACCAAGCTGCCGACCAACAGGAACAAACCCGTGAACCCAGCACTCCCCCACAATAAATAAGCGGCGATCCGCATATCCTCTCCGCGGCGATATATAAAAAGTCCAATCGCCAGATTCGCCAGCAAGATGAAACCTTCCAACACCGGCAATAAAAGCAGCCGTTCTGCCGGTACGTCATAACCGGAGCCGGTCCAGGCAATCATCTCCAGCTGCGTGAGAGCAAACCCCACTACTGCCAGCAGCACCAGCCCGACTCCCAGGCTTGCCATGATGAACGATCGCGCCAGCTTATCCTCCCAAACATGTCCGATGAAAATCTTTGGATAAATGGACTGTGGTTCAATGGGTGCCAGGCTTCCCAATTCATTGATCTGCTGGAAGACCGCTGCGAACTGGCCGACATCCGTGGGCGAGATCGCAAATATTTTCTCAGGTGTGGCGACCAGCAGCATATGAGTCAGATCTACTGCCATGAATTCCACCTGTCCCAGTTCCGACACCGGGCGCGATCCCAGGATCGCACCGGGCAACCGCAGCCAGGGCAGGGGCAGCCGAAAACCCAGTTCGTTGGCCGGGCGGATCCATTCAATATTCCGCAGGGGAATGTCCTCCCGCCGCAATCCCCAGTGGATGACCAAGCCATCACGCCGGAGGATATATTCCGCCGTCAGCAGGGCATAGAAGCGGTATCCCAGCAGGGGAAGAGGGATCAGCACTACAAGGGCGATCAACAAATGCAGGATAAAATCCAGGCCGGAAAGGTCCTGCGTCGCCAAGTAAAAGAAATATCCCCCAACCGCAGACAGGGCCAGGATCAATCCTCCTTGAAGGATCAATCCAAGCCGGCGTGGGGGGTGAAATTCTTTTTCCATAAAGAAATAAGACGACTAATCCAATTTTTCTGCAGCGGCGATGGCATCCGCGATCTGCTGGCAAACGGTGACGACTTCTTCTTCGGCCATCAAACCCGAGAAAGGCAGCGCCAGGCTGCGATTGCCCAGGTCTTCCGTGACGGGATAATCACCGGGCTGGTAGCCGAACATGTCCATCATATAGGGCTGGAGGTGAATTGGCGAGAAATACGGCCTGACTGGGATGCCCCTCTCCTTGAGGATCTTCGCCAGTTTATCCCTATCAATGGCTTCATCTACCCGGATAACATACACGAACCAGCTCACGCTGGTCGTGTTCTCAACGAGCTGCGGCGGGGTAACTTCCTCAATCCTGGCGAGGTACTGCTCATACCATGCCGCAACCTGCGCACGGTGTGCCAGCATCTCATCCAGCCGGTCCATCTGCGACAATCCCAGGGCGGCGCTCATCTCGTCCAGGCGGTAGTTGTATCCCAGATGCGTGTGCTGGAGCCAGGTATCGCCTGGGGCGCGTCCCTGGTTGCGCAGGGCACGCATGAAATCGGCAGCCTCATCATCATCTGTGACGACCATCCCGCCTTCGCCCGTCGTGATCTGCTTGTTGGGATAGAAGGCAAACACGCCGTAATCGCCCAGCATGCCGGCAGTGCGCCCTTTATAACCTCCGCCCAAAGCCTCACAGGAATCCTCGATGACTTTCAAGCCATACTGTTTGGCGGCGGCGTTGATCGGGTCGTAATCCGCTGGCTGCCCGAACACATCCACGGGCAGGATCGCTTTCATTGAACCCGGCAAATTCTGGTTGACCGGCGGCAGCCGCCGCGGTAGCCATTTCTTTGCCGCTTCGCCGCCCAAAGAGAGGTCTTCGACAGCCTTTTCCAGCAAACCGGTATCGATATTGCCCGTGAGGGGGTCGGCATCCACGAGGACGGGCACGGCTTTTTCAAAGAGGATCACATTCGTCGAAGACACAAAAGAGAACGGCGTGGTGATCACAATATCGCCCACACCCACACCCGCGGCTCGGATACAGAGGTGCAGCCCGGCAGTACCGGAATTCACGCCGATGGCGTGCTTTGCCCCCGTCAGCTCACAGAACGCGGCTTCAAAGGCATCGATCTTGGGCCCCATGCTCAGGTTGGGCGTATTTACGACATCCAGGACCGCTTTTCGGTCCGCGTCGGTGAGGTCGGGGGATGACATTCGAATTTTCATAGAACCTTCCAATAACAAATTGTAATGCTTATCTAAAAGAATTGGACTTATATTATAACTTGTACGTAAAACTAACTATCAAGATTATTATCGGACAATCGCATCTAAATTCATATAATGCAACCCTGTAATAAATGATGGAGTGCGGCCTTCAGGCCGCTGAGATTGTCCACTCATTTACAGCAATATTTCATGACGAATAACAATTTTAGAAATTATCCAATTAAGAATTTTACACTCTTATTGAATTCTAAATTCCACTCGATCAGTGAAAATTTGTTACATTTATCTCTCACTGTAAATATTGTAGTATTTTAAAGATTTGAGGCCTTACTATCTTCATGCGGCCTGAAGGCCGCAATCCTTTAACTTAATTATTATTTCGACAGATACATTACTTATCACTTACTTGATTTTAACCAAATTATATCAAACCAACACCAAAAATACCCCGGAGATAAATAAAACCTCCGGGGTTGATTTGTTAAAATCCTAATTTTATTTTGTCTTGTACTCCGCGCCCTTACGCAGAGCT
>Ga0272443_10001976_pt1 | contig 27665 bp, 53 predicted proteins | sample SSMAcet12_FD_193581 | JGI IMG/M metagenome (GOLD analysis project Ga0272443, IMG submission 193581) | Marine sediment archaeal communities from Little Sippewissett salt marsh, Falmouth, MA, United States - SSM-Acet-12 | ecosystem: Environmental > Aquatic > Marine > Wetlands > Sediment ... | reverse complement strand
GGACTAAGCCAAGCGGTGGGCGAGAGACTTGGACGACGCGGTTCCCGTCCGTAACGCCGATACGGCGACGAAGATAAGCAAGTACGCCGACTTGGGCGAGGATGTTGACAAGTTTGTCGGGCGTCGTTACAGGCAGATGCAGTTCGATCTGTTCAATGATGCGGCTGGCAAGACCGGGCAAGAGTTTGACGACATACTCAACCGAACGTGGGCGAAGATGGCCGACGACGTTGTGCGGGAGTTCCCGGAAAAGGCCGAAGCCCTGAAGGGCCTGCTTGGCGACGTTCAAGACGATATGGTCAAGGCCCTTCGTGAATCAATGGACAAGGGGATGTTGCAGAGCACAAGCATCGACCCGCGTGTGTATCTGCCGCTCCAGTTCAATGCCGATGTTGCCCAAGCCCTGAAGGATGCGACAAACAACCCGCGACTGGGTGAGAGCCTGAAAGATGTGTTCACCAATATGCGGAAGCACAAGACGGTGGAGGAGTTTGAGGAGGCGATTCGCAAGTGGGCGAGAAGCGTTGGTGCAGAGATTGGCCCTGAATCGGTTATGGAAGATAGCATCCTGACGCTTTGGGCGCGGCGTATGTATTCCCACAACCGTGCCGTCGAGCAGCACAAGTTCCTGCGGAAGATGTGGGGCCGCTTTGGCGACAAGGAGCAGTACGCTGCCGGACTTGGGAATCTCTTGGGTAAACAGGCCAAGTATTCGGAGCGAATAAGGAAGTATCAGAGCGTTCTTGACGACGTGTTGCCGAAAGCGAGAGAGGCGGCAGAGCGTATCACGGAGGCCAGGACAACGGCTGGTATGTCTATCGGGCAGGCGTTGGACTCGGCCCGTCATGCGGAACGTGAGGCTGCGGCGACAATCCACTCCCTGTTGTGGGAGTTGGGCGACAAGGCAGACAGGGGCTTGTTGCTCAAGATGGAGACCGATATGCTGCGTAAGCTGGACGTTCCCCAAGAGGTGGCCTTGCGTATGGCAGACGCCTACGGTATGGACGACTTGGCAAAAGCTATCCGTGCGATTGAACCCGACCCGTGGGAAGCCGGACTGAAGCTTGGCTACGAAGCGTCGCTCAATAAAGAGCGGGCCTTCGAGAAGGCGATTATCCAAGCGTCGCAGGCAAAGCCGCTAGAGGACTTGGCAAGGGAGGCAGGACTGGCGTCGGCCATAGCAGAGGAGCGTGCGATTCGTTCCGGTATGTCGGCGGCTGGCATGCTATTAGGGTTTCCGATGACAGGCAAGCAACTCGTCCGGGCCGGGATGCGCGGCGAGAAGATTAGCGGGAAGCTGACCAAGACACAGGCGATGCTACGCAAGGTGAACCAGGTGATTGAAGCCGAGAAGGCTCGTGGATTCATTCCCAAGCCGAAGAATATGGCGTTCAACAGCCCGGAGGTCGCGGAGTTCACGAAGCGGATGGTGCAGGGCTTGGGGCGAAGGACGCTGCCGGAACGGGTGCTGAACCGAATCAACAGGTTCTACAAGGCCAACCTGACGGTCGGGTTTATGGGCGTTCCGAACGTGAGCTTCCACGTCCGCAACACGATGTCCGGCCTGACGCAATCCTTGACCGACCCGGATGTCGGGTTCAAGGGCGTGAAGGCGCTGTGGAACACCTTTACGGAGTTGCCGTTCATCAAGCTCTTTGGCTTGAAGCCGACGGCGGCTGGACGATTGTCGCGGGCACTGACCAACCCGGCGAAGTACGCCGACACGGTAGCTGATATCATGCTGAAGGACGCGGCCGGCAACGTGCTCTACACCGGCAAGCAGTTCGTGGAACTTGCCCAGAAGCACAACCTGATTGGTGCGTTGCAGACGTTGGATGTGTTTGGACGCAAGGGTATCATCAGCAACGCTGCGAAGGGGCGTGGCGGGCTGAAGGCATTTGCACGGGAGTGGATGACCAACGAGAAGCTGCCAAGAGCGATGATGCAGTCGGTGGAAGGTAATATGCGCGTCAACGCCTTTGCAGAACTTCTGAAGAAGGGTGTCGAACCGGCGGAGGCGGCTGCACGAATCAAGCGAATGTTCGTGGACTATACCGTTCAGAGCAGGCCAGACCGTGTGCTGCGTGACATCATCCCGTTCGCTCGCTTCTCTACTGGCACGGTGCCGGTGGTGGCGGCAGAGGCGGCGAAGCGGCCCGTGTTCTTCAGTTCGGTAGCCAAGATACCGCGAGTTGCACAGAAGTCGGTTGGCAAGAATGTGTTGCTCCCGGAGTATATCCAAGAGCAGACGCCGGTGCCTACCGGCTTGACTGACGAGGACGGAAACCCGGTGGTGATTGGGCAGTTGGGCGTGATTCACGAGGAGCTTGGGAAGTGGCTGAACATTGCCCAGCGTCCCGGCCCGACCTTGCGGAAGTCGCTGTTGGGTGCCTTGAGTCCCGGCCTGAAGGTGCCGCTGGAAGCGATGACTGGCAAGGACTTCTTCTTCGGTGGCGACTACGGCAGCTACACAAGAGCGCCGGCGTGGCTACGCCTGACCGGCTTGGCGACGAAGCGCACCACGAAGTCCGGCAAGGAATACTACACGGTGCCCGGCTGGGTGAACGCGGCGTTGTCGGCTACACCTGTGAGTCGCCAGTTCTCGACGGTGAACCAGTTGATGGACGAGCGGAAGTCCGGTGTGACGAGGCTTGTGAACGTGCTGACCGGAATCCGTGCGGCGAGCGTCGATCAGCGGCGTGAGCGCCTGAAGCGCCTTGAGGAGTTGCTGAAGCAGTACCGGGCGAACGGGGACGTGGGTACGATGCAACTCTACTACGCCCTGTCGAAGAACGACCCGGAACTCAAGGAGATTCTGGACGCCTACAACGCGGAGAAGAAGGGGCGTTAATCAGCAAAATACCCCATAACGATAAGTATCGCACCGAGAGGGATTGCTACAAGATATCCGAACTGGCCCTGAACAGGTTTTATAATAAATCCGTATGTTGCGGCGTGAGCAAACATCATACTTCCTATCATCACAATAGCCTTACCCATTGTCAACCTCCTTGTTAGTACCCCACGAATGCCGGGTCTTTCATGTCGCAGAGCTTCATATCGACCACGCGGCTGTTCCCTACAACGCCCCACGCCGAGGCGGTGTTCTTCCCGGTGATACGCTGCATGGCGAAGCACCCAGGAGCGTATGCCTTCAGGCCGGAATAGTTCGGATACTTCCCGTGATTCCCGATGGCCCCGGTGAGTTGGCACTCCTCGTGAACGAGGGCGTGCGGGTTGGTGACAGGCTCCCAAGCATGAATGAATCTCGTGGCGAACATTGGTGCACGGTGGTACAGGACGCGGCTAAGCTCTTGGGTCTCTGTGTTGAACTGTCGGTGGTGCCCGTACATCACAAGAATGTCGTCGCCCAAGATGGTCTCCGCGAACTCCAGCCAGCCACACGAGAAGGAGTCGTCGGCGTCGAGCCGAGACACGGAGCAGCACTCGCCGTCGGCCAGGTTGTGGGCCGCCCAGGTAAGGACGTGCTCCTCGTCATAGACGAACTCGGCGAACTCCGGCCATTCGGAGTAGGACTCGATGATATGGCGGTAGCACTCCGAGGCTTGGAGCAGCACCTTGAACGGTGCCTTCACCGTCTGGTGGTGGTAGAACGCCGATGCCTTGTCTCGCCAGAGCAGGATATTCTCGTTGATTTGTTCGTCGGAAAGGTGGCCCCTCCTGCGAGCGTTGGCGTCCACTTGTTCGGCGGCAAGGGCCAGCCGAGTCCATACGTAGTGCATCACTCACCTTCCTTTCTTTGTTCGCGTGAGGAACGGACGAGGCTGCCGTTGAGTTCTTGGAACACGGCACCGCACTTGACGCACTTGAACCAGTGGTCAACGCACTTGCCGTTCTGGAAGGCGGGCCGGAGCGCCTTCGCTGCGTCGCAGGCCAAGCATTTCTTCATCTTGCGCTTCTCGTACTCCGGCTCGGCGTGTTCGCTCGGCTTGTCCTCGTCAGGTGTGGCTTGGCCTTCGATGTCGGCGTCGGTGATTTCACCGGAGACCGACAGGACTGGCCGCGTCTTGTCCTTCGGGTTGAGGAGCAGGAGTTCCCACTTACCGTCCTCGGCGACTGCGATGGTGGCCTTGAGTTCAGTGCCGCGTACCAATACCATACCGCTATGCGTTCGCATCATCGTTACTTCCCTCCTTGTGCTTTTTCAATCATCATGTCGGCGAGCATGAAGCTATCATCAGCAATACTTTTGAGCGAACGGCTCGGATGGGAAAGCATCGCCTTCATTGCCTCTACGGCAATCTCAAGGCGCTGGTCGGCCATCTGGACGAAACAATGATTTTCTTCATTCTTCACGGTGATGTCACCGAGATCAACGTATGCGTAGTCGCCGTCCTTAAACTTAGTCATCGTTGTTGCCCTCCTTCTTCGTTTCCCTCTTGGTCAGGGTAAGCCCACGTTCGTCACACTTCGCGGTGAGGGAGGCCCTTGCCTCTTCGTCCATCACGGTAATCATCGAGTCGATGATGACGGTGTGGGCGTGGAGTTCGCCGGTCAGGGCTTCCACAGCCTTCTTGGTTTTCTCGGTGCCGACACGAAGCCCCACCACGTCCTGCTGCAACGCCATCAGTCTCAATTCTACGTCAGACATACGCTATTCCTCCTCTTTACCTTGTTGGACGGCTTCCTTGACCGCCTCGATAACCTGCTGCGTATCTACCTGCCAGTCGTATCCGAGGAACCGGCACCAGGTGTTGTGCGGGTTCCACGTGTTGAGGTAACGCTGCTCGGCTGCCTTGCCCCTTGTGCCACCGCCCCACGTCACGTGCGGGACGCCGCAGGCGGACGCCAAGTGCATCGTCCCGGTGGACGGGCCGACGACGACGGAGGACGAAATGGCCGAGTCTATAAACCCTGCAAGGCTCGTCTGATTGACGCGGTTGCTTGCCTTTGGATGAAGTCTGTCAATCTGGTCATCTTCACCAACAGAAACGCCAAGCACAACAGGATGAAGCCCTGTGCTGATAATAATTCCTTCACAGAGTTCGTTGAGTTGGTCAATGTCGGTATTCTTATCCTCGCCTCGCGGAAGGTGGCGGTAGGCCAAGATGGCGTCGTTCTTTGTCTTGCAAAGACCATTAACACCTGTATACAGCACGGGCGTCCTCTGCTTTGGGAACTCGTCCAGCCTGTTGAACACGTCGCCGTAGATGTGCTTGACCCACGTGCAGTTGGCACAGTTGTCGTCTGCCTCGGAAGCTGCGGCACAGAGTTGGGCTTGGAACTCCGCAATGGCGGCTCGGCTCGGCCTATCCATCCAGTTCGAGTTGGAGAACGCGCTAGCATGCTCCAGCTTGAAGGTGCTGAACCCGTTGGAATAGGTGGTTTGGAACTGATAGAGCGCCTCGTGACCTTCTTGGCAGTAAACCGTAACCCTGTCGAACCCGTACTTGTTGACGAGGAAGTTGACGTGCGGCACCCACACGGCGACTTCCCAGCCGAGTTCACCGAAGTACGGCCCGACGATGAGTTCCTTGCGGCGGTGTCGGTAGAGGCACGGCTCGTAATGGGTGAGCCTATCGGCGCAGGCCATCGGCTGCCCGGCCATCCCGCCGATATGGAAAATCACCGCCCTGTCGTCGTCCTCGTCTTGGCAAGACCAGACCCAGGGGAGCGGCCAGATGTTGCAGGACGGGGTGTGGGCGACGGCGAGATTGAGCGGGAGCATATCCTGACCCTGCATCTGTCGGTGCGAGTAGATACGGTGCCAGCGGTGAAACAAGTCTTGGGCACCCGGCGTCCTGTTCCAGAAGATGGTGCCGCTGCACCAGTAGCAGAGATGCTTGCTGCCGGCGGCATCAGTCAACTGGTAGACGTTCCCGGGCCGTACTACGTCGCCGAGATACTCCTCACCGTGATGGAACGGCATAGCCACGTCCCGCCCCAGCTTGGTTACAAAGTTGAACCCGTCGGCGAAGTCCTTTTTGCGGATGATGGTGTCGGTATCGGTGAACATGGTGGTGTCGAACGGTGATAGCGCGTACATGTCCGTCTTGTACCGCCTGTTCTCGGAGTCGGCGGCGTCGATATACTGGATGGTGATACCGTGCTCGTTCTTCATGTGCCGAAGCCGGTCGGACTGGGACGAGGTAAGGTTTGTAACAACGTGGATGGGGATGTCGGAGAAGGCGCGGATACTGCCGACACAGGCTTGGGCCTGCTTCATGTAGCCGTTTCCCTTGGCCTTACGGTCGAAACAGATGAGTAAGACGCCCTGTTCCATTACTTGCCTCCCTTGTCGGCCACTAAGACCGAGCAATCGTAGAAGTTCATGACGTGCATAGCATTCAGCCCGAAGCTGTCGAACAACTCGCAGTATTCTTCGGGCGACCGGAACACCACGTGCGGGTGCCTTGCCTCCTTCGGCCCGGTGGATTCTACCGAGACCCACCTGAAACTGTCGCCTGAAAGCGACACGACACGCCCGATAATACGCTTAAGTTCTTCGTCGTCAACGACATGTTGCAACGCAACACTGGTGAAGGCCGCGTCAAGGACACCGATATAGTTGTCCTGAATGGCGAAGAAGTCCTCTGTAGTGAGGAACCTGACCGCCGTCCTGTCGTAGTATTCGTGCTCGTCGAGCATCTTGTCGGCTAGGCTGACGGCCTCTTGGGATACATCGACCCCGATATAGCCGTCGGCCACGGAGAGAAGCGGATCCATAAACCGCCCAGGCCCGCAGCCTATGTCGATGATATTGCCGATACCGCGCGCGGCAAGTAGCGGGCGAATGACGCGGGCGAGTGTGGCGTCACGCCTCTTGTCGTAGGTGGCCTGCGTCCAGCGCACCGTGCCGACCGTCTTGATAGGCCCCTGACGTCTGTATCTGTCGTCCCAATAGCTCTTAATCATAATACCTCCTGTAGCTCGCGTTTTCTGACATCACCCACATAGCCCATACCGTAGGCCGTCTTTTGCATCCTTCGCCGAAAAACCCTACGCCTACCCCTGTTTTTTTACGCAGAATTGGAAGCTGGGCGTACATTCTCACCTGCAATCCTCCAGTGCAACGTTCGACGGTGGATTATTGACTTCCTTCTTGGCCTTCCTGGCTGCCGTAGCGGGCCTCATTCCGAGTCGGTAGGGCCAGAGCGGGCAGGCGGTCGAGCGCTTTCCGTCGCAGGTGCAGAACTTGACGGCTTTGGCAGAGCCGCAGCAGCAGTCAAGGCATTTCGCACGGATGGCCTTGATTGGCGTCAGCGTTTTCATTGCTTGTTCACCTCTGTTGGCTGCTCTTTGGCGTCTTGGGTTGGCTCTGGCCTACCGCCTACTTTTGCGAGTGCTCTGTAGAACGCCAGCTTGTAGAACTCACCGACGCGCTCTGCCTTGTGCGCCCGCTTCCTCCAATACTCTTCTACCAAGAATAGGCCAAGCGACTGAACGCCCAATACGACGAGGATAAGCACTTGATCCCAACTCATTGATTGACTCCTTTCCTAGAGAATCGGTAAAGGCGGGCGGTGGCCGGTGGGGTTGAACCTGTTGGGGGAACAGGAAACCGGCCAGCCGCCTGCCAAAGTGCCGCTCCCGTGTGCCCTTCGGTTGGTGGACGTGGGGCGCGGGCGCTGGAGTCGGGAGGCCAGGAGGCCCGTGCGGGAGCGGCGTTTCGTTGTGAGAGAGCAACAACCCCTATTGCTATGGGGAATATACCACACGGTTTGCTGGTTGTCAATCATCGATTGCCCCGTTTTCTGCAAAGTGGTCTAGGAATACAGGCGATGGGTGGCTACCATATCCCCGCTTCTGATATTCATAAGCAGACAGGAAGAAGTACCTGCATCCGTTTATGAACACAGACTTTCCGTTTCCCCTACCTTCAACTCGAACTGGATACCCCAAGTACGCCGCCACGTCAACTATGCCGGCCTCCAGTTGCTTTGCGTAGTGTATATTATGGGCCACCACGACAATATCGTTGTCTGTGAAGTCGCTCTGCTGAATGGCAGCCACGAGCATCTTGGTTGTTCGGCCAGATTGCCTGCCATAGCTTTCATGTTGGAGCTTTTCAATATCCAGCTTCATCCTTCTGCCTCCTATTTCCCTTTCCCTTCGTAGCCTTCGCGTTCTGAATCTTCCTCTTGACGGCTTCGAGCATCTTCCGCGCGTTCTGCTTGTTGAAGATCGAGGGGCCGAGCATCACCTTTCTTCCTCCCTCTCTTTCTCTGACGCCTCTGCCGCTTCGGTCACGATACCAAGCATCCAGTTCCAGATTTCCCTGTGTACTATATCCTCGTCGACTATAGCCTCACCACCAAATCCCAACATCCAGTACCGTTGCCGTCCACCGAATTGGCAATTCAGGTAGCTGCCAAATCCAACAGGCTTAGCCGCAAGACCAAGAGATTCCAAAGAGGTCTTGGCTCCATCCGTAAGAACTTTCTTCCACAGAGCTAACTGTTCGTCCGTCAATCCAAGCGATTTAATGCTCATTGCAATACCTCCATATCAATCACGTTGCCTTCCCTCCGAACAGCGGCGGGGTGGTCGAGGCCACACGCTCGCGGGCTATCTCGCAATACTTTGGGTCTATCTCGATGCCCACATACCTTCTGCCGAGCTTCTTCGCGGCTACGCATGTGGTGCCGCTGCCGCAGAACGGGTCGAGGATGATGTCGCCAGACGATGTGAAGTCTGAAACGAACGACGCGAACAAATCAAGCGGCTTTTCTGTCGGATGTCCACCGCCTTGAACCTTTGGAATATCCCATACAGCATGTCTACCTCCGCCGTTCCACTTCATTCGTCTCGGCCTATGACAAATCGCAACGGCTTCCCATCCCGTCCCGGGCCTGTCGCCAGTGAACTGTGGGGCACCGTTTCTCTTGCGCCAGATACCGAACCGAATCAGATGCCCAGCTTGGTGCAATGCCTCCATAAAGTGCCACTCACATGTGAATACCGTCCACCCAGACGACAGGCGCAGGAACTCACATGAAAGTGATACGCATTGGCGTTCATCAATTCCATAAAATCCAATGCGCTGCCTATTCGCAACGTTCGATAGATGCCGGGCGTGCGTGTCATCTTTTCCATACGGCGGATCCGTCACGACAGCATCAACGCACCCGTCCGGCATCCCCGCCATCACCTCTAGGCAATCACCGCAAATAATCACGCCTTCGCTCTCGCCAGCCAGCACGGCGGCTATCTCTGGATACTTGCTCATAGTCAATCCCTCACCCTTCCCGTCGTGTGCCATTCGGACTTGTACGGCCTGTCCCGGACGCTCGGCTCTTGCGAGTCCCGGCACGTCGGGCAGAGTCTGTTATACTTGCCTTCCGAGGGGAACATCCTCTCGCAACACAAGCACCGCCGCTCGCAAGCATCCGGGTTCTTCAGCGGACGCAGCGCCTCCTTCCTTGCCGCCTTGCTCGGCGACAGCTTCTCGGCCGTCCTCGTGGCAAGGTACTCCTCGACGGTCAGGCCCTTGCGTCGCGCCCAGCAGGCAATCTGGCCGCACTTAGGGCCGCAATGCTTCTGGCCCCTGTTGCTGTGGTCGATAACGAATGGCTGCTTGCACACGGCACAGATGCCCTCTTCCAGCTTGGCTCGTCGCCCCATCGGTTACTCCTCCTTAGCCTTCTCGCCTTCAAGTCTGTCGATCCTGTGCAGGCACATCGCGTTGCAGCCGATGGCTACGAGGTGGGCGTTGGGAGGCTCCGGCTCGTCCTTGTGAATGGATGAGGCGGCGTTGAACGCAGCGCGACAGATGAGGGCGACAGCCTTCACGTCGCTCATTCCGTTGTCCGCGAGAATGAGATACCGCGTCAAGTGCCGAGCAACTTTCTTAGCATGCTCAACCGCCGAAGCACGGGGCCTGCCACCGTCCGGCCACCCGCCTGGCATGTCCTTCGCGTGCGCGTTGCCAGCCATCCGCTGCTCCATCCCTGCGATGAAATCGCTATCAAGCCATCTACTCATCGTCGTCCTCCTTCCTCTCCGGAATCTCCCGCACCCTCAAAACCTCCGGCCACTCGGCCATGTCGTGGCTCACCCTGTCGCCAATGTCGATTTGCTTGACGTAGACTGGAATGTCGGCAGCTTCGCACTGCAAGACTACGCGGGTCATCCAATCGGCCTTGCACGTCCGCCGCCCAGCACCGCTCTCGCAGCCGAGAATTATCCAGTCGATACCTTCTGGAATTGGCTCAATATCCACCGGCCCCAGCATCGGCTCGACGCTCACAAACCGCATCGCGGCGGGCGTATCAAGCAGCATCGGCACCTTCTCGTTCCATTCTTTCTGATTGCAGACCGTGACGCCGAGCGACAGGTTATTCGGGACGGTCCGCCCAAACTTCGCCCGACAATCCATGTATTCGTGCGCCCGCTCGGCCCGCTTGGTCAGAATAACGAACTGATGTTGTGGCCTTAATGCAAAAAAACCGAACGTGATTTCCATGCTCCCATCGTAGACGTCCTCGTGAAACGGGTCGCTTGATGGGCAACACCAAACCAAGCGGGGCTTTGTCCAGCGGATGGGGGCGGTATCGGCTTTAATGCCCTGCCACGCCGGCCCGGCGCTGAATGGGCGTCCGTTGCATCTGTCAAGCCGCTTGAGCCGTGTTTCCTCGAGCCGCTCCGCCCAGCAGTTGTCGCACCCAGGCGAGCACTTGGTACACCCAACATAGGGTGACCAGTTCTCAGGCGCGAGGCCCCAGGCCGCCGCCCAATCCACCATCCAGTTCACCTTCGACCTACTCACTGTCCACCTCCTCTCTCTTTTGCTGGATGGCCGCAAGTGCCTCCGCGCTTCCTTCGCACTTGGGGTTGGCAAGGCATTGCAGAGTCCACATGGCGGCGACCACCCTGGCGTCGTAAGGCCACACGGCGAACTCGTGCTTCTCGCAATCGTTCAGTCCGCCAACGCCCTCGATGACGTGCTTGGCGAACTTCTCGGCTGTCCATTTCTCGCTCATCGTCCGCCTCCTCGCTAAAACAGTTTCGCCTGAACATCAGACACGCCCGCACACTTCGGGCAGAAGGCAACCAGCACACCAGTGCAAATCTTGGTAGAACAGAAGCACATCGGATCGCCGAACTGGAATTGACGCTTGCAGCCGTTGCAGTACGACCTCACGTTATGATATCGCATCGTCTCCGTGTGGTGGTATTGGTCTGGCTTGTCTGGCTTCATTCTTCGCTTTCAACCATTTTGCCGACGCCGGAAATATGGTCAACGGCATCGGGGCAGGCGGCTCTTACTGTTGACCGCCCGCCCCTACCTGCCGCGTCGTGGCCCGGCAACACACCGGGCCTAACACCCGAAGGTGGCGGGCCTGACACCGCCGTCCCTCGGCTCATTGCTCGTCCTCCTTCAGCGGCTCCCAACGCACAATCTGCGCCTCGACGCCTTCCGGCGGGAACGCACCGTAGAACGATTCAAGCACCCGCTTGAGTTCAATGCCTGTCGGCGGGTCGATGCCGTCCTTCTTGGCGATATGATCCATGAGCCGAGAAGTCCACATCAACGTCCCGATGCCATGACTTGTGATGGCAATCGGCATAACTTCAACCACCTTCGCCTTGACACTTCGCGTCGCCAAGTTTGGCGTGTTGCCGTCAGACTCGTAAATCTCAAGGGTGTCGCCGACAGCATAATCACGGCCTTTCCTAATCGTCTGGCGGCACTTGCCGCTGAACACCGCCTCATTCTTCGGCTCGTAAGACATTCGCATCAAATGGTGACTCATTTTATTTCTACGCTTCATAACTAGACTCCTTCTCCTTCTTCAGCACCCGCAGCGGGTTGGCCATAAAATCTTCAAGCGCTCGCTCGTGAAGATACCAACTCGGAGCGGGCCGCTTCTTCCCGTCGATAACCGCAATACGCCCGTCCTTGTCGCGCCACCAGCGGTGCGGCTTGAAATACCTATCCCACGCCTGCCTTCCAAAGTTGTCCACGCGCGAACCTACTCCGTTAGGGCAAGGACAGTTCACGCAGAAGATGCCGGGCTTCTTTCCGGGAACCAATGTCCACATCCAATGTACGCCTTTCTCGTCAACGCCAATAATCACGTCCATCCACCCGGTTCCAAGGCACATCTCGCACTTCGCAGTTGGCTTGTCCTTCTGCTGTGCCTTCCTGGCCTTACGGAGGTACTGGCGAACCGTCACGACGTTGATGCGCTTTACAATTCCCTCCAGCAGGTCATCGTCAAGCCGCTTCAGTGCGAACTCCATTTCGTCGTCCGATGCGTGGGCGAACGCCTTATTCATCCCCTGCAACTCGCCTTTGCTCGGCGGCTTGCCGTTGTTTTCTTCCCACCAGTCGGTAAACTCTTTTGCTAAGGATCGGTAGCTCATGGGAATATAGGCCCTGTTGGCTTCATCTTACGACGTTCGCTGAAATCTTGCAGCCTGTCTGACCAGTGCCGCCTTGGCCCGTTCTTCGCCACGTCGGCTGCTTCCATCATCTCGGCCACGAGTTCGTCATAGTTGCTCTTTGTGAGCAGGACGGGATTCTCATCCACGATCCGCTTGGCTTCTTCGAGCGGGCAGCCCTGTCGGAACGGTAAGGTGACATCACGGGTGAACCAGGGCTTGAGCGACGCACCGAGCGCACTGACGCAGTAGGTTCGGAAGGCGAAGGCGGCGTCGGCAGTGTTCGGGACTTCAAGAGGCGGCTCTTTGTGTTCGCTGGTATTATCTAGGTCTTGCTCATGCGCGCTTTCCTTCTTTCCTTCTTCCTCTTCTTCCCTTCTTCCCTTCTTATTATGTGTTCGATTGCTGCTCGATTGATGTTCGACAGATGTTCGATTGCTGCTCGATTGCTGCTCGTTTGCTGTTCGCGTGTCTTGGTAAGTGTCGTAGTTGCAGATGGTTATCTTGGTCGCATTGTGCGTCGCTTTGGTGTTCACCATCTGGTCGGATTCGAGTGCATCAATGAATCGTTTTACTTTCGACCTGGACCACCCCCATTGCTTCGCAAGTGCGTCTTGTGAAGTGACGAGTTCGCCTCGTTCGCAGGTGATTGTCTTGGTTGCTCCGACCAAGACGTTCGACGGCTTATCGAGCCACCGGGCCGTCATAATCAGGTCGATCCACGCTTCCATTCTCGACAGCGGCTTCTTCCACAGCACGCTATCTCTGACCGAGCGGTGCAGCTTTATCCATCCTGCGTCCGACATTTCCAAATCCCTTCTGCCGCCAAGCCCACCTTGAGCATCTTCGCAGAACTCAAGGAACCGATGAGAAAAAGCCCGCACCCGGCGCGGTTGGGCTTGCTGGCTAGGGCCGCGCCGGGGGGACTTATTCGATTGTGAGATTGGGCCAGCAAGCCCTACTGACGGAATCATACCACACTCCGGTGAATGTGTCAAGAGAAAACTAACCTTCGGCCTGCTCTCTCGCCGCGAGCATCGCGTCTGCCATGCAATAACAGTCTGACGCGACAGAATCAGCTACAGAGTCCCTATCAACTATGAACGTACTAAGGCCTGGCTTATCGTCTTCGCTGTGCCATGTCTGCAATATCGCAGGCATCGCCGCGATTGCGAACCTGTCACGAAGCGACATACCAGATTCCTCGCGTTCGTGCATCTCGCCAGAATTAGGATTCCAAGTCGCCGTGCTTGGATATGCTTGTCCGCCGTCTTTCATCGTTCACCTCCTAGATTTTCCGTGGCTTGTCGCCCAGCATCGCACGCTCGATGAGGGCATAGAACTCGGCTGGATTCCATAGCTTATCACGCAGCCGTGCATCGGCTATGCGATCCGCGGGAAAGAGAATAGTGCGGACACCGTGCGGGCCGCACTCGACTATAAGCGTGTTACCCTTAATGTTCTTGTTGCCGCACGTCGTGCAGTTAGCTGGCACATCTATACGTGTCGAACTTTCTGTCCTACACGTGCCGTTATCTATGACTGGCGCATCCATCGTTCACCTCCTGTCAAGAGAAAATGGCCTTCAGTTCCTTCAGTTCCTTCCGCATCGCCGCACACCACGAGGCGGCCCACCTAACGCTTGGGAACTTGAATTTCTCGTGTTTCATTTTCGTTGGTGCCAGGTTCAAGATTCCAGTGTGTGGATATATGATGTCCGGCAGATAGTAGCATCCCACGCCACTCTGCGTCGCCGACCTCTTCTCAAGGCCGAGCTTGCTAAAGTCGCCCTCCAGCCACACTTGCACTACCGGCCCGCGCCGGCGGATTTTCACGCTAGGCTTGCTCATACCCTACCTCCACTTCTTCTCACCAAAGATGTTCTTGGTATGCCTCACACCCTTCACAGCGATAACTTGCTCCACAGTTTTCCATCACGCGGTCGGACGGTTGCAGTGTGACATATACACCACATTCTGGGCAGAGTTTGTTTCTAACTCTGTGCTGTCTTTTGCAGTGGTCACAATACACCAAGAAAGTTTTATATCGGCTCACAGGAAAGGCTCCTCATCAAGTGCGGACAGTTCGGACACTTCTTCGTGTTCTTCGAGTTCTTGGCGGCACTCACGCTTTATCGTCTCGATGGCCTCCGGGCACTCCATCACGAGAATACGGTCTGCCACGCCAACATCGACCAGCTTTAGCGTAAACCGCCTGAACGGGTTTCCGCCTGGCCTCTCGTCTGGAACAATCAGTTCAACCGTTGTTTCATGCCACTCTTTCATCGGCCCTACCTCCATATCCCAAGCACCCACGCCAGTCCAATCGCCACGAACCCGGCGAACAGCACAACAGCCGCCGCCAGTTCCACCTCCGACAAACGACGAGGGTGGCACGTGGCACGAAGCATCAGCCAAAGAACAGCGAACAGCATCAGCCAGCCGGTGATCACGGTTAGCACGGATCCTCTCCCTTCTTCGCTATTCTGTAATACGACACCATCTGGTCGCCCACCTTCTTGAGCTTGCACTTGATAGTCCAGCCCGGCCACCTGGCCTCGTAGTGGGCACGGCAGCCTATCGAGATGAGCGTGCTAAGCGCACGGCTCTTGTAGCCGCACTCTTCCAGCGCGGACTCAAGCTCGGCGGATGACACCCAACTAAGGTTTAAGTTGTATTCCGGGTTGCCATACTCGGAGTTCCAGAACTTTGACGAGAAGTTCACCAGCCTGTCAAGAATCACGTCATAGCGGTCGCACCTGCGGATGTGCTTCGGCCCGTGTGCCTTGCCCGCCTCGCGGGGGCGCGGGATTGTGCTGACGATATCGGTCGTCGATGTGCTCATTTCTACACCTCCTTCATTGTTTCAGCCACGAAGTAAGCCACGGCCAGAGCGTCCCAAGCGTGGCCCTTGACGCCGTAGAGCGGCCCTGGGGCAGACTTCCGACCCACCGCCACCTTCCGGCCCGGCCCGAACCTATCGACCAGCACGGCGTTCACTGCCGCCTTCGGCCCGCCTCGCTTGCCGGTCAAGTGATGCACGATTTCGGGGCGGGATACCTCGTAAACAGTCCAGAAGCTAAGGCATGTGAACTCTTGGATGAACCGGCCTGCCCATACGCAGGTCTGGAATACGTCGCGGCCCACCCTCAGCCCGTAGCAGGCGGGTATTTCGATACCGAGACGAACCTGCTTAGGGTTATAAACAGTGCCTCGTAAATAGTCAAATACCTTGTCGTTAGCCATTTCGCTGAACGATTGCTCAACCTCCTTGTGGTATGCGTCGTAGGCGACCACCCCGCTGTGTTCAGGGCCTGGGTCGATGCCTATGATTATCATTGCCAACTCCTTCCTAGAACGGGATTTGGTCGTCTGGCAGTTCGTCGTCGTCAACTGGCGCAGCCTCTTCTGGCTTGTCCTTCACACCAGCCTCAATCAACGCCTTCAACAACGCCTTCGGCTCGTGCTTCCCGTCGCCGTCAACCACCGTCTCAAGCACGCCGAACGGGCCAGACTCGCCCTTCTCCGGCGTCTCGTCGGTCAAGGCCCATGCGGGAACCCATTCCTTCATATCCTCGTCCTCGTCCTTGTTCTTGCTCGCGCCCGGAAGGCCGAACAGCGTGGCCTTCTCGCTCACGTAGAGGCGTTCCAAGCCCGTGAACATGTGGTGGTGGCCGTCTCTGCCGAGCCAGCGGGCCTCGCCCGTGTCGCCCGTGATAGCGGCTTTGGCCGACTCGACGGCCTTGCTCTGCTTTGGCTTTGGCGATGCCTTCGGCTTCGGTGCTGGGCGGCTCGCCTTCTTGGGCTTACCGCTTGGCTTGCCGTCTCCGCCGGGCAGTGCCCACTCCGGCAGGGATGGGGGATTCCACTTGAAGTAAACGTCCTTTTTGCCGCTGCCTTGCTTCGCCTTGACGCAGCCTCGGAACTCGCCATCATCGCAGACTTCGGCGAACCCGTCAGAAAGGTTGTAGAGGTATCGGCCGATGCCCCACTGGACGCCTGCCCTCTTCATTGCCCCGCTCAGGCCGCCTTTGACGGCCTCTACCTGCGTGTTTTGGGCACCGTCATACTTGGTAATCCATTCGCCATCATCACCGCAGCGGATCGAAATACCGCACAGTACGCCACCATCTGGGGCCGTAGAGAACTCGTTTCGCCAGTTGGTAGGCCCGCACACTTCGTCGAGCCTGTCCATGATAGCACGGTTCGTGACGTAGGCCAGTACCAGCGCCCACACCTTGCCGTTGCTTTGACCTGCCCGCTCCACTCGCCACTCGATATCTTCTGCCGCGAACGGCACCTTCAACTCTGCCAAATCAATCGTCGCCTTGCTCATTTTTCGCTCCTTTCTGGCCTATTCAATGCCAAAGTATTCCATGCACGCTTCAACTCCGATAGTGTCAAGAATGACGCCGGATCCGATTTCGCTTATCAGTTCATCCACGTCAACACCCTTGGCTTCAATCACGACCTGCTTGCCGCCAATACAAGATTGAACGCCAACTGAATCTGCACAAACTTCAATGGTAACTTGCATAGCCATACTCATTTCTATATCCCGTAGAACTCGTCCACACCACCGGCGTCATACTCCGTGCCCGCCGGGACTTCGCCTGTCTGCTTCACGTGCTCCAGCATCGGCGTCTTGACCAAGTAGGGCTTCGGCTCCGGCACCTTCACGGCGTCCGGGCAGTTCTCCTTCGCCCACTCCATAGCCGCGTCGGCGTCCAGTATCTCCAGCTTTGCACGTGACTTGCGGAAGCCAACCTTTGCAGGTTCAGAGCCAACGCCAGTGACCAGCTTCAAGCTCTTGGTGGACTGGCCCGCAATCGCGCCGGCCACCACCGTCTCGATGGGCAGGGCGTACTTGGCTCGCAGAGCCTCGATGTACCGCCCGGCGACGGCGTTCATTTCGGCCACCTGCTTGTTCCTGGCCTCGATGCCAGCTTGCACCTGCTGGATAGCCGCCACGACGAAGGCGGCGTCCTCGACGGTCTCAAGCTGCATATTCCACGGCACGTGGGCCACCGGCACCCGTGCGGCCGCGGCCTCGGCCATCAACTGCTCAAACTGCTCATCCACGCCTTCAAACGTTGCGAGTTTCATTTGTCAACTCCTCTAGATTGGGTTTGTCGTCCGGGTAAAACTGCACTGTTGCCGCCTTCCGCACCGGCCTGTCGGTCGGGCCGTCAAGGCCAGCGGCGTCAAGGCCAACATCGTCGCGTTCATCTGGATTAGCCATTTCTCGCCTCCTCTCGCAGCCTACGTGCCAGCCTGCGGTCACGTTTCTCGCCACGAGTGCAATCGGTCAGCCTGCCCGTCGCAAGCAGCCACACGGCCACCAGGGCGACGTAGGCGAACTGAAACGGGAACAGCACCTTACGCATCAGCATCTGCCACCTCCTCGTGTTCAAGCACCGCCCAGCCGTCGGCGGTAAGGTTCATACAATCATCAATCAACTTGAGCGTCAGATGCCGCCCAAGCCGATTCATTCCCTTGACCTCGCCCATCGTGTCAAGATAGGCCACCGCTTGATCCTTCTTCCCTCCAGCCAGCAGGCCGAGCAGGTGAAGGTCTGCCGCCGCTCTTACCTGTCGCACGTCGTCCATTGCCATTCTCCCTAAAAGTCGCCCGGAAAGTCAGGGGCACGTCCAGCCGCACGTTCGGCCAGCCTGCCCATCTTCGCCACACGCTCGGCGACGATCCGAGGAACAACACGCTTGCCGCTCTCGTAAATCGAAATGGCCGTAGGGCCTACGTGGCCCAGCCTGCGGGCAAGCTCGCCCTGGGTCAAGCCCGGCGCACCTGCACGCGAAGGATGCCGCGCTGCACGCTCCTGGGCCGTCGCCGTGAGCCGGAACCGTATCTCTCGCAGTTCTTCACCCGTCATTGTTCACCTCCTCGTACTGTTCGCGAAAATCTTCATTGGAGACAGTCAAAACAACACCATCCTTGAAGCGCACCAGCCACCATTTACGCTTAATCGCAGTTCTAAGCCAATGCCTGTTTTTTGTCGCCTCTTCCACCCACGTCGGCGTTTGACCGCTGCCGAATTGCCAAGCCTCAACATATTCGGCAACCCTACGATACTTTGCCATCGCCGTCCTCCTCTATTTCTGTAATATCTTCCCATGCCTGGAAAGCAAAGACAAGAAATAAGAAGCATAGTACCGCTCCTATCAGAATCCACCCAACTTCTTTAATCCAAGCAACTTCACTCATCGCCTTCCTCCTCTCTCATCTTGGCCTTGACCTCGGCCACACAAGCGGCCAGGTCGTCGCCGAGTTCACAGTGCTTGTAATCTACCGGCCTCGTACCCTCGAACACAGACACTGCGAACACCGGATTAACCGGGCCTTCAAACGAATAGGCGCGGAATTGAAGTTCCACAGACGCGAACGCCGTATCGCCCCACCGCGTCTTAGCCACGTTCCGCAGGTGCTCTGCCGCCTTCTTCATCTTCTGCTCAAGCCTTGTCATCATTTATCCTCCTTTTCTTCCTGCTCCCACCGTTCCCAAGCCGCCGACAGCTTCGGCAAGTCTCGCGTCTCGCTATAGATACGAACCGGTAAGTCCCACCCGTGGCTTATATGCCACGCTATCAGCCTGTGGTCGTTGTAAGTTACGGCGTCGTCCTCGCCGGTCGTGTAGTCGTACTGCACGGGAAAGATGCCCCTGACCATACACAACAGATCGTCCACGCTCAAAACCTCGATGTCGCGCGGCCCTCGGTTGACCTCGGAATACGTCGTGCCGCCCGTAAGCCTCCGGCTGAACACCGTGTACCTTGCCGTCACTCGCAATTTCATTTCTTACCCCCTAAATGGACCGGATATACCACCGCTTGCATGGCTGCGGCGGCTTCATTTCGGGAATCGACTTGCCGGCTTCGACCAGCCCGGCAGTCACCTTGCGGTACATGGCTACCACCTGCGGGCCGTAATGCTGCCAGTTGTGAACCCTCGAACCCCAAGCCTTGTTGATGCACGTGAGGCAATGGCGTTGCCCCTCGGTCAGCAAGTCGCGGTTCTGCTTCAGCCACCGGAATTTTTGTCGCTCTGTCATTTTGCTACTCCTTCGCCGCCAACCCCGGCGGCCTGGTCGGGCAACCCCTGCCCTTCAACAGTAGTATAGCACCATCCAAAGCCTAGTCAAGTGATTTTATCTAATTATTTCAGATATTTTTCGCTCTTGCCCCAAAAATGGCTTGCTTTCAGGTTGGGCCGGTGGTAAATTGACCATAGCAAGGACGGAGCAAGTAGTTCGACGAGAAAAGGAGTATGACAGTGAAATTGAAAAGCGTGGCGACGGCAACGTCTCCGCACTCCTTTTCTTGCGCGACTTTGTGGCCGTCCTTGCCTACGGCTCCAACGCCGCCACGCCCAATCAAGAGGCCGTGCCAAAACAGGTGCGGCCTCTACCTTTTCGCTACCGTAGCTCAATGGGAAGAGTGTGGGAACTTTGGCGCGCCCCACGACGCGGGTTCGAGTCCCGCCGGTAGCTACAAATCCAAAGACAATCAAGACAGATGGGGGCTTTCTCCGGTTCGCCCCATGCTCAAGGCGCGCCCGCGAAGCGCGCAACCACCCCGAACCATCCGGGAGGAAGTCCCGAAGTCTGCGCACCAGATCCACCGCGCAGCGCCAGGAGAGGGGACTGCGATACAGGCCGCAGCCCTCCGGCAGCCCTCGGCCCCGCCTGTCGGCCTGCTCCGCCAAAGCCAAGAGCCGATCCCGTAGATCGTCTACTTCGCTCCTGTCCCTGTCCGGCTCCGCCGCCATACAATCCAACAACACCGCTTTAATCTCGCTATATTTAAGTAATTCACTAGCCATTGTCCCGACCTCCTTTACTCGTCCCGATAATCCGACACCAGGTGCGCCAGTTCGCTAGAACGGCGCCGAAACACCCTAGAGTTCCACTGATAGATTTTGGTGCGGCTCCTCTTCTTCGCCGCTATCGCCAATGAATCACGCAGTTGGTCAATTTCCCGCAGCGTCAAGTCATTTAAGTCTTGGCGCCCGCTCCGAGCATTGATTACCGCATGAACACCAATTTCCCGATGCCGTTCAATTGTGCAGCCCAAGTTCAACTTGCGCCTTGCCATTGTCCTAACCTCCTGTTAGAGTTTGATTGTCATGCACCAGTTATGCGCGTCATTACCATCAGCATTCGACAGGAACACGACGCCGCACGCATCAACGTTATACTGCACCAAGCGCTGCGCCGCCTCTTCTATGCTCTTGAACGTGCGCCCGCGCTCCGGGAATACCGGAATGTTGCACCCATCGACCCTAATGCAAGCCTTGTAATAACGCTTCGCCATTGCCTTACCTCCTGATTATTTCCGCTGCAATCCCGCAGCATTGCCCGACAACCCCTGCCGGATGTGCGCCCGCGCCAGTGTCAGCCAACGCGGGCGGAGGGTGTTAGGCCATTGTGACCGTCGGCCTGGTCAAGTGATAGTCCGGTCGATGTCCGAGCATATCAGCAAGGACCAGCTCGCTAAGGTCCGGGAGTTTCACCCCGTCCATATAGCAAAAGTTCTCGATTTCGTGTTTCTCCCTCTTACTTGTGACATGTTCACCGCCGAAGTATACATTTTCCGGCGCCTTGCCCAACTCCTGGCGCTTGTGCCGTACCGTCAAATAGCATTGCCAACCATATCCCCAATGGTTAGCGACATGCACAGAACACTCCATGATGCGCCGAAAAGTCAAGCCGTCGCTATTGGTCATCCAGTCCGACATATTAGACCATCGTGCAGCATAAATAGCCATGTTATTTCACCTCCTCTCTAACCGTGTCGTTGAACCATCCGCAAAACAACATCCAATCCAGCGGTTCGCGGGTGTATTGGTGGCAATTTCCGTCCGAGTCTACCAACTGGTATCCGCCATTGACGCGCACTTTCCACTCTTTTCCGTGCGTATCCACGACAATATCGCCATTATTTGGCAAATTGCAGGTCCCGCACGACCACATATATTCACTGCCGCCCATAATCCACTTCTTCTTGTCCATAGCTACAACCTCCTGATTATGCTACATCCAAAACATCAGCGTACACGGTTCTGCGGTTGCTCTTCCAGTGGCCGAAGTCACACTCCCAACGCAGACCCAACGGGATGCCAAAACTATCATGCTGCAACCCGTACGCGTCAACTGCGTACACCTCGTATCCATAGCAACCGTCAAACTTATAATACAGCGTCTTTCCATCGGCCGAAATTCCGATCTTCACTTCTCTACCTCCTGATTGCTTTCGCCGTCAACCCCGACGGCTTGACCCGGCGAACCCCGCCGGATGTGATCCCGTGCCAAGTTTCCCCAGCACGGGATGAGGGTTATTTCTTCGCAATCAGATGATCAGCGTTGCCATAACCATCCAAGTGGATCATATTCCAATCTTGATCATACGCTGTCACAAAGTCTACTCCGCGCTTGAAAAACACTTCTTTAGCGAACTCGCGCGCTTCCTCCTCGGTTTCAAACTCCTCGGTTTCATTACCGTACGCTCTGCTCCCGTATTCCACAAAGTACGCCAGCATCTTCTCATCTCCTGATTACTTTCGGCGCCAACCCTAGCGCCAATCGGCAGGTCAACCCTTGCCCTGCACCATAAAGATATCACACTCTCGGCATACTGTCAACTGTATTTATCAAGATATTTCAAGAGCATACCATAAACCTATATATGCCAACACTATAAAATCTTCAGAATTGCCAAAAAATAAGCATGGAATTATCACGGATTAGCGACTATTTCAAAAAAAATCCCTCCAGACCTTGCAATCACGGCGCGACAAAGCATACAATCAAGAGCAAGCGCAGCGCAGCTCGGGCGCAACAGCAAACCACATGCAAGCCGCCCCCAAGTCGGCCACACAAGCCGACGACACAAGGGCGGCTTTTGCATAACTGTCATAAGCGCCCATCCAACGTTTTCACGGCGCAGTCCGTTCAGCCTGAACCATCAGCGACACGATCCAAAACCAACACCAAGCGCCGAACTCCAAGCGCCAACCATGATAGCACCTCAATAGCGACGCAATAAGGGGATATAGGGGATAAACTAGTTAGTATCAGTGTGCAAGTAGCTAAACAAGGGTTTGTATTCCAAGCTATAAGTAGTAGGGTGTAGGTTTTACTCATGCTTTGGTTTTATCTGTATTCTCTGGTTATTCATGCCTTGTTGGTGTCTTCTTCTTCTCTGCATACGTGTATTCCCATGTGCGCTATCACGCCTCAGACCCGTAAACCAGGTCGCTTGATAATGGCTTGGCATCCCCTGATTATGCTCTAACTGTAGCTACTGCATACCCTTACGCCCCTCCACACAATGCAACATAGCTTGCATTATCGGACGTTGGTGCTCGTAAGTCGTGTATTTATGTGGTGATAGCATCGGGCACGTGGTATGGGCTGGACGTGGTGGGTGTGGGCGTGGTGCAAGGCAAGGGGTGGGGGTGCCCTCCCCCGCTGGCCCCCGTTTCTATTTCATTTGGGTAGCCCCCACAAATTTACCGTATTCGTTGCCAGAAATCCCCACGTGTTAGTCCTAGGTGTCGGTGGAGGTCGCTGGTCTCTGGAGGTGGTGTTGAAAAAAAAGTTGTGTAAAATATCTTGACAGAGTGGGCTATGTTGTGGTATGGGTTAGGTGGAGTGTATCGTTTTGATACATTCTGAAGTCTTTCGAGTATCGGATTGATACGTTTGGTGGAGAGGGCTGAGTGATGCCAGATGGTGCAGTAGAGGCTGCGAAGGCCAAGTATGCACAGCAGCAGGCTAGGGCAGAGCAGCGGGCGCGTCGTACGGCGAAGCGTGGTGGCCGGAGGCGTACGAAGGAGGAGCGCGCGGAGTATAGTGCGGCGATAATGGACAGGTGGGAGACGTTGTGGGTGGCTGATGTGTTGCGTGAGGGGTTGAACCCTCTGAAGTATAATGGGCGGAACAAGCAGATCAGGGTACAGGTATTTCGGGACACGAAGCCTGGGAAGTTGGAGGGGGCGTTGACGGTGGATGTACGGTGGTGCAGGCCGAGTGAGCGGGCTCCGAGCAAGGTGGTGGTAGGGAGAGGTATACGGATCCCGGTGGAGATGGCGGGGTTGGTGGCGCAGGGAATCTTGGCGGCGTTGGACAGTCAGGGCTTGTAGGTTTGTGAGGGAATGGGATGCCGGACAGGACGGTACGCAAGGACAGGGGCAAGCACTCGGAGGGCGAAATCCGGGTGGTGGCAACTGGCGGCGTACCGGGGGCGTTGGCATATCCGAGGGAGCAGACGCCGGTGCCGCGTCGCGAGTACGACGTGACGGATCCGTGGGTGGCTTTGTTGGACGACTTTCCGAGGTGGGCGGAGCAGTATTTGAAGATTGACACGAAGGGCGGTGACGGGATGGGCGGATTGGTACCGTTCCATTTGAACTTTGCCCAGCGTTACATCCACGAGAAGGTGATGGAGCAGGCTCGGGCTGGGAGACCGGTGCGGGTGGTGACCCCGAAGGCCCGTCAGGAAGGCGTCTCGACGTATGCTGAGGGTTTGGGGTTTTATTTGTGCCATGCTCGGGATCACCAGACGGGAGCGGTGATAGCGCACGACGAGGACGCGGTGAAGAACATCTTTCGCAAGAGCAGCGTGTATTACGACCACTTGCCGAAAGAGATGCAGTTGAAAACCAAGTATTCGAACCGGACGATGCTGGAGTATAAGGAGCCGCACGGCAGCCGTATGATTGTGAGCGTGTGCGGTAGCGGGGCGCGGTTGGGGCAGTCTTATACGATTCACTTCTTGCACGTGTCGGAGATCAGCATTTGGGGCGTGAAGATGCGAAGTCCGGAGGAGGCTTGGGACGCCTTGATGGGAGCTGTTCCTGACAACCGGATGAGCGTGATTATCGCGGAGAGCAGCCCGCAGGGTAGGGACAACTTGCTGTATCCGCTGGTATCGAGTGCGTTGCGACCGGAGAGCGAGTTCGAGGTGGTGTTTTTGCCCTGGTATATCGACCCAAGCTACCAGACATCGCCGCCGGCGGACTTTGTGCCGACGCACGAGGAGAAGGTGCTGCGTAGGCGTGTGCTGGAGCAGGACGGCAAGTTCAAGGGTTACAACCTGAGCGACGCCCAGTTGCACTGGCGCCGGGTAGCTGTAGCGACGAAGTATCGTGGGAACCTGGAGGCGTTCACGACCTACTTCCCGACGTTCTTGGCGGATTGCTTTGCTGCGACGGACAGAGGGTATTTCAAGGGCGACACGATTGAGTGGTATCGCAGGACGACCGAGGAGATGTCGGACACGAGCAACGTGAAGATTCAGGTAGGAGCGATGGAGGAGGACGAGCACGGCATCTTCCGGTTTGTGGAGCGAGAGGGTGGCCCTGTGACCATTTACGAGCACCCTAAGCGCGACGCCGAGTATATGCTTCCTGCGGATACGTCGGACGGTGTGCCTGGCGGAGACGCCCAGTACGGCGTGGTGATTGACCGCAAGACAGGGAACGAAGTGGCCCACGTGCATTGCAGAGTGGCACCGAGCGACTTCGCGTTGCTGTTGAATCGGTTGGGCGGGTACTACAACTGGGCGAAGGTGGCTCCGGAACGGAACAGGAACCCGAACGTGGTGTTCGACCTGTGGCACGAGTACCATTACCCGAACCTGCACTGGATGTTCGACCCGGAGAAGCCGAACGGTAAGGCTGGGGTGCCGGGCTGGCATACAAACCGTCGGACAAGGCCGCTGATGTTAGAGCGGCTGCGTGAGATGGTGGACGAGCGGTTGGCAGGGATTCGAGACCCAGTGACGCCGGAGGAGATGGAGACGTTCGTTTACAACACGAACGAGAAGAACTACCAGGCGGCCCCGAACCGGAACGACGACAGAGTGATGACGTGGGCGATTGGGGCGGCGTTGCTTGAGCTTGACCCGATTCGTGAGCGTCGTTCGGCGAAGAAGAAAGAAGAGAGCCGGTCGGAAGCGTTCCGTCGGCAGTTGCGTAAGATGCGTAAGCGCCAGAAACAGTTGACTGGTGCCCACGATATGGTTTTTGGCCGGAGTGAACGATGGCCGATGAAATGAATGGCGTACCAAACACCCAAGAAGCGGCGACACAGGCTCCTGCGGTACGGAGTCCGGAGGAGATTCGTCGTATGAAATCGGCCCAAGCGGCCCTCGTGGGCCTTTGGGAGTCGATGCTGGAGGCTGCCGAGCAGGCGAAGTCCGCCAAGCGGTTCCGGCAAGGTGCCAAAATGGGGATGCAGTTCTACGTCGGGCCTCATACCGACGTGTTCAAGTCCGCCGGTGGCGACGACGAGAGCATGTGGAACTGGGATGAGAAGTCTCCGCAAGTTACTGTGAACAAAAGCTTTGAGTTGGTGAAAGTCTTTGGCCCGTTCCTGTATCAGAGCAATCCGAGGCGGCGCGTGGTGTGCCGTTCGTCGAATAATCCCGTCTACTACGCCCTTTCCCAAGTGATTGAGGACTACTTGAACTATACTCCGCGCGAACTCAATCTGAAGAGAGAGCAACGCGAAGTCATTGATGAAGCGATCATCAAGGGTCGGGGCGTAGCTTGGACGGGCCTGGACGATGACACCGGGTTGGTGGGGACGTTTTTCGAGTCGGTGGACAACATTCGAATTGACCCGGACTGCAAGCGGGCACGAGACGCCTTCTGGGTGGCTCGGAAGATGGAGGAGCCGAAGTGGGTGCTGCAAGAGCGGTATCCAGGGCGTGGGTCGAAGGAGGCGAAGCCGAACATTCACGCCGAGTCGAAAGACCCGGAGACGAACGAGACGCCGGAGAAGTCGAGTAGCAACGACGTGGTGCGGTACTGGGAGATTTACTCGAAGATGGGCGTGGGAATACGCTCACGTCGCGGGATGAAAGAGAATCGCGGCGAGTTCGAAGGCTTTGACGACGACAACGACTTCAAACTGGTGGTAGTGTCGGCGGAGAACAAGACCCCGATTCACGTGGGCGACTGGCCGGCGCCGATGTTCCTTGACAACGAGTGGATGCACACGTTCCTGGACTTCAACACCGTGCCGAATGAGCCTTGGCCTCTGTCGATTCTGTCGGCGGCTGAAGGTGAGCAGCGGGCGATTGACTGGCTGGCGAGCTTCATTCTTTCGAAAGCCCACGCTCACGCCCGTGAAGTGATTGTGGTTGACAGTGAGGCCGGTCAGGACTTGATGGAGAAGATTGAGTCTGGCTTGGATATGATTGTCGCCCAAGTGAAGATGGGTACGCCCGGCAAGAAGATCAAAGACCTGGTGGATTCCATCAGCCTGCCTGGTGGCGACGTGCTGAAGATTCTGTTGGAGGCCCTGTCGCTCTACCAGAACTTGTTTGAGGCCCGGACGGGCTTGAGCGAAGTGCTGATGGCGATGAGCCAGCGTAGTATGCGTAGCGCGACGGAAGCGGAGTTGCGTCAGCAGAACGCGAAGATTCGGCCCGACGATATGGCGAATGTTGTGGCTGACTTCAACACCATCATTGCCCGGAAAGAAGCTATGATGATGCGGTTCCTGTTGGAGCCGGATGACATTGAACGGGCGATTGGTTCAGATAAGGTGTACGCCTACACACTGGATGTATTGATTGGCGGCCAGCCGCTGTCTCTGCCGGAATTGAAGGAGTTGGGACGGCGGATTGGCGTGCCAGGGATTGCGAGTTACTTCGGATCTCCGGATGAAGTGGCTGCGTTTGTTGCGGAAGCGGCCAGTGAAACAGGTGTGGGCGTTCAGCAGGCATTGGAGATGGCCGGGTTCGGCGTCCAGATTGGGACGGTGAACTGTTCCCGCGTGTGGCGTGATACAGCAGATATGACGGCGGAGCAGGTAGCCCGCGAGTTCACCTACGAGATTGAGGCTGGTAGCATCCAGAAGCTGACACCGCAATCGAAGGCCGAGAATGCCAAGAATATGATACAGACGGTGGGGCCGATGGCGCTACAGATTGGCGATTACAACGCCTACAACCAGATGTGGAAGCAGTATTACGACGCGATGGGCGAGCCGGACGAAGAGCGGGTGTATTTGCAGCCACCGCCTCTCCCGATGCCGGAAGAACCGAAAGAAAAGAAAGGCGGTAAGTGATGGCCTTACCCTTACGGAAACGCGAGCAGCACTCTTGGGGCACCCTCACGGTTCGTGGAGCCCCGCCAGCGTTAAAAAACACGGGCCTGCGCGGGTGTATTGAACGTAGAAAAGCTCCGGCGACTGGTAGCCCTCGTTACCAAGGCGACAAGTATTATCACGGGCTAGCTCGCTTTCCAGGAGACCCTGCGGCTTGGACGACCAGTGAGCGTGACTGGGACGA
>Ga0272443_10001975_pt1 | contig 27667 bp, 24 predicted proteins | sample SSMAcet12_FD_193581 | JGI IMG/M metagenome (GOLD analysis project Ga0272443, IMG submission 193581) | Marine sediment archaeal communities from Little Sippewissett salt marsh, Falmouth, MA, United States - SSM-Acet-12 | ecosystem: Environmental > Aquatic > Marine > Wetlands > Sediment ... | reverse complement strand
TCCCCTCGGGCCTACCGGTGGAGGAAAGATAAGCGGATGGGGAGCAGAAGGCCTGGAAGGTCCCCAGCAGTCTATTGCTTTCAGGTATGATTTGCTGGCGGCAAAACAGCAGAAAATTATAGAAAAGACAGAGAGCGTTATAAGGGAGATGAAAGTTCTCAACGTTTACAATCCCGAGATAGAAAAAGCTTTATCTGCCATGAAAGAGTTCCAGGTGAATCTGAAAGAAGGCAGGTACCATGACCTTCTCACGGGCAAGAATTTTATTATCTCCCGGTTGAAAGAATCCGACAGGTTTTTTATCAAAAGCAGGATTTCCATGGTAGAAAATGCGGCAGGCTCTCCGAAAACAGCCCTGAAGCTGGGAGGAGTATGGGATGAAAAAATCCCCCCGGGGTATGAAAATATAGTAAGGCAGTATTACAGGGAAATATACAAAAAATGAATTTCAAAAGACGGCAGTTGTATCTTGCTTTTTTATTCTTTTTTTCAATAGCGCCGCTATCGCAGGGTCAGAAGCTGTCCCTTCTTCTTTCCCCGGAAAAAGAGACGTACCCGGAGGAAGAAGAGATATTCTTTTCCCTTACCGTCAGGAACGTTTCAGAAGAAGCTTGCCGCCTTGACATGGAATACCTTCAGCCCAGGGAGAAAATGAAAATATTTGTGGGAGGGGAGTTTCGCCTGGAAGTGGAATCAAGCGAGGGTAAACTCGGGTTTTTTACCAACCATATGCCTCCCGAACCCAGGCCCGGCAGGTTGGATATAATGCTTGGGCCGGGAGAAGGCGTAACGTGGAAAATATTTTTCCCCTACTACTATTACCCTCTCGAAATTCCCAATACCTTCAAGGTGAAGGCTGCATATAAGAATATTGTTTCAAATGAAGTAATTGTCGGGGTAAAAAAAGATGGAATACCGGCACCGGGCAGGGGAATTATAAATCCCGATTTTTCCTCGGGGAAAACATTTCCTTACGGGTGGAAACTTTTAAACGAAATGACCTCCTGGGACAGGGAGGCGGAGAAGCTGGTATTCAATCTTGACAAAAAAACCGCACACGGGGAAGGGGTTTGGGTCTATTCAGTTTTCCACGGGGTAGAAACCCCGGCGGAATTAAGCCTTGATATAAGGCTTAGAAGCGAAGCGCCCGAAGTTATAGTCTTTGTAGAGGGATGGGGCATTGCGGGGGGAAGGCGGCGCAGGATTGAGAGAAACGAGCTTTTTGTCCATCCGGGCAAAGAGATGGAGAATTACACGTTCAGGGTTTTATTTAAAAAACCGGAAGTAAAATGGTTCAGGATAAAGCTCTATTCTTATCTCAGGCCGGGCCGGGTCTGGTTTGACAGTGTGAACATCGGATTCCCTGAAAAGGAATAGAGGGCTAAAACTTGTTTGCCGAAGCTTCAGCGCAGGAGGATTTATCCGCCGAAGCTTCAGCGCAGGAGGATGGGGTTGAAAATCACTATCCTGTCATTCCGGGCTTGATCCGGAATCTCAAAAGCGAGATGCTGAAATGAATTCAGCATGACATAACGAAGGGGAACGAGGATTTACAAGTGAAACCCTCATGCCCGCCGCAAAACAGCGGGCACAAAACGGAATGAGAATACTCTCCACCTATATTCTCCCCCTCAAGAGGGGAGAAAACAGGAGGGGGCGGGAAAAAGGGGGGATTTACAGGTGAAGCGATTTTTAATAATAGGTTTTTTTTGCTTTTTTATGCCTGCGGCCGGTTTTTCTCAAAAGACAGCCTGGCCGGAAGGCTGGAAATACAGGCTGACTCTCGAAGTTGCTCCTCCGGATGACGTTTACCCTGTGGAAAATGTCGGTCTTGTCGATTTCTTCGGAAAGGCTGAAGAAGACGGCTCGGACATAAGGATATTTGATGCGGGAGGGCAAGAGATTCCTCTCCTGGTTGTTTCCGCAAGGGGTGACAACAGGTACCAGGTAGCTTTTCCTTCTGAGGGGGGAACATTTTACCTCTACCATGGCAATCCCCGCGCGGCGTCGCCCGGGTATTCATGGAAACCTCAAAGGGGTCTTATTTTAGAGGTATATGAAAGGAAAGGGGCGAACATAAAAAACTGGGAAAGCGTAAAGCTGCTGGTTGAAGAGAGCAGGAAGGGGCGCCCTGTAGGAAGAAGTTTTTGGGGCAGGGTCTGGGACGGAACAAACCCTTTCGGGGGAGAGAAAAATACTGTGAGAATCTATGAAGGATACTTCTACCTTTCCTCACCCCGGACCTTCACCTTTGCAACGTCTTCCGCCGGCCCTTCATATATCCTTGTGGACGGGCGCCTTGTAACATCCTGGGAGGGCTGGCACAGGGCGGAACCCTTTGTCAGGCCGGAGCGGGCCGGCAAGGTTTCCCTCGCCAGGGGGCTTCACAGGTTTACGTATTACCACGTAGGCAGGCCGTGGCAGCAGATAGCGGTAGCTGCCGTGGAAGAAGGAAAAACCGGCAGGTTTGACGTTATCCCGGAAAAATTTTTCCTCCACGTGGCAAAGGCTTCCGTATCGAAAGGGGAAGCTTCAGGAGAGAGGGTTGCTGCGGGATTCGAATGGGAGAATACCAACTACCTTAAAAGGGAAGGATGGGAGCTTTTAACCTTCAGGTTCCGGGACACTTCCTTTTCCGATGCGGCTATAAAGGAATGGAGGTGGTCTTTCGGAGACGGCCATGAGGATTCGGGAAGAGAGGTTTACCATACTTACCTTAAAGCGGGCGAATATTCCGTGAGTTTGAACGTCAAGGACGAAAAGGGTAACGCCGGCAGTATCCTTCTCAATGTGTCGGTGGAGCAGGACTATTCAAAAAGAAGGATTCTTCCTCTCGGACACCGCAGGTACCTTGACGAATTCAAAAAATTTGACCTTGGGAAATTACGGGATGACTCCCTCCTTGTTCTCGCCGGCATATATGAGAGCTATGACCGGTTTAAAGAGGCCTTCGAGGCTTATAAGGCATTGAATAAAAGGCCTCTTGACGGAAAGCAGAGGCGCAAGGTCTCCCTTGTGGCTGCTTCCCTTGCCGAAAAGCAGGGCGATTATGCCTATGCCGAGCAGGTTTATAAGAAACTTATCGGGGATAAACATGACTCCGGGGTCCTCCTTAAACTTGCGGCGCTTTATCTTGAAACGGGCGAGCTGGAAAAAGCCGAAAACCTGTACCATGGCATCCTTGGCTCGCCGGATGCCGATGGAGAAGCCGGGAGAAAGGCTTTAATCGGAAAAGGGGACATATGGCGGATAAAAGGGGAGTATGCCAGGGCGTTGGAGATATACGAAAAATTATCCGGGGATGAAAGCGCGCCTTTTAAGGCGGGGGCTTTTGCGCAGGCTGTCGCTTACTATCTCGGAGAAAAAGATTTTTCTGCCGCTTTCGAAAATCTTGTGCGCTGGGCGGAAGAGATACCTGCCGCAAAACTTCAGGGTAGCTGGTCGGTATTGCTTGGACGGACATACCTTTTGAGGAAAGATTATAAAAAAGCCCTTGGCGAACTGGAAGTTTTTATGAAAATATGTCCCTCCGGCGATAATCCGTACCTGCCGATTGCAGAATATCTTATGGGAGAATCTTGTGAAGGCATGGGGGAGAAAAAAAGGGCTGAAGAGTTTTATGCCGGCGTAGCGGACAAGTATCCTTTTTCCAGGGCAGCAGACATGGCATTAAAGAAGCTTGAAGAGCTCGGAAGGTAAAGAAGGCTTTTCTCTCTTCCTGATGCAAGCTCTTTTTGCTGAAAAGCTGCATGTTGAATGTTTCGGAGGCTTGCCCTGCCTCTTGCAGGGCGGGGCTTGCGTTAATACAACCGGGGAGGCTCCGTGAACAAGGTAATTATGGCTGTCGGTGCGCATGCCGACGATATAGAGCTTAATGCGGGGGGAACTCTTTTAAAGTACAGGGATAAAGGTTATAGGGTGGTTTACGTGATGTCGACAAACAACATGTCGGGAGGCTGGAGCAGGGTTCAGCCTGACGGAAGCGTACGGGTGGATTCTCCTGCCATTGCCGAGATGATGAAGCAGAGGAAACTTGAGGCTGCGGAAGCTGCAAAGATACTTGGAACGGTGCCGGTTCATCTCGACCATCCCCAGAGGCATTATAACGGAAACAGGAAAACGAATAACACTGTCTGCTGGGGCAGGGAATGTGCCGAATTGCGTTATGGGTGCGCCTTGCCTGAAGGGGTTCCTCCGGATGTCCCCACAATAGTAACCGCCCATGAGGATAGAAAAGCCTGCGCAACCCTTTCTGAATTGATTTTAAAAAGCAGCCCCGAATGGATTATGACGCACGGGCTTGTTCAGCAGGACATAGAGCATTCAGCCACAGCCCTGCTTGTCTTGAAAAGCTACAGGGAGGCTGTCTCCCGGGGCTATGAGGGCGGCCTGCTTTTCTGGAGGGAGGGGCACAGGTATCTCGGCGAGAGCAACGCCAGGTGGGACGTCTCTGTGGATATCACCGATTACATGGAAAAGAAGATAGACCTTATATCCGTCCACAAGTGCCAGATACCTTTCCCGAGGAAACCCGGTTTTTCGCCCAGGGCGGTCAACCTTAGATGGGGGAAAGAGTCGGGATGCGGGGCAGCGGAGGCATATCTTCTGGTTTATGCGGGTAAAAGCAGGCGGATGCTGTCTTGAAAGAATAAATCGGAAGGGTTATTCCCGGCGGCCGATACGGCCGGGACAAAAGGTTTTCCCGGCCGTTTTAAGGATATAAAGCTTTTTTGAAATGCTTTTATCAAAAATTTGTGCTATAATAAAAGGTTAGGATTGCATGAAAAATTTCCATGCAGTAAAAACCGGTTTCTATAAACAGCCGCCTTTAAAAAACGGCGATTTTTAACAGAACCTGCAATTTTTTAACGGGAGGATGAGATGATTATCGATGTCCACCACCATATAAGCGCCAGGCCTGACGACTGGAAGAAGCTTGCCGAGGAATGCAGCCGACTGGGGATAAAAAAGATAGTCTGCTTCGGCAATAACGAGGCAACCAGGAAAGCCATGGATATGTACCCCGACCTTATCGTAGGCTTTGGCATGCTCAAACTGGGAGTAGACAATGCTGCCATGGTGAAGGAATTTGCCGACATGGGGTTCAGGGGTATCAAGTTTATACGTCCAATGAAAAATTACGACGACAGGGGTTTTTACGGTATCTATGGCAAGATGGAAGAGCATAAGCTGATAGGCATCTTCCATCTCGGCATTGTTTCCAACAGGAACCCCGAGGCTGGAAGGTACCAGGATACCGACAATAACCGACACCGGCCCATTTATCTCGATACCATAGCCCGGGCATTTCCCGGCCTTGTGATTATCGGGGCCCACCTGGGCAATCCCTGGTATGAGGAGGCTTCCATGTCGGCGCGGTGGAACCCGAACCTCTACTTTGACCTTTCAGGTTCCACGCTCAAGAAAAAGACTTCCGGGTTTATAGGAAGCCTCTTATGGTGGAAAGAAGAAGGACTTTACAGTCCGCACAAGCAGCATGCATGGGAAAAAATAGTCTTCGGTTCCGATGTAAGCATAGACCTGATAGAGGACACGCTCAATGATTACCTGAGGGTTTTTGAAGAGCTTAACCTTTCCGAAGAATTGAGGCAAAAGGTTTTGTACAAAACCATGGCAAAGCTCCTGGGCCTTGAAGGGAAGGATTAAAAATGAAGATAGGGGTAGCGGGTTTTGGAAGCAGGATAAGCGGTGTTATCAACCACGTGCTGGCCGGGCTGGTTCCCGATTTGCGCGTAGTGGGCATTGTCGACCCGGATGAAAAAGGCGCACGTTCAAGGCTTTCCGAAGGGGACAGGGATAATGCGGTATTTTATAAATCCCTTGAAGAGATGGTTCTTAAAGCCCGTCCGGACGCTCTTGCCGTGGGTACAAGGTGCAACCTTCATACGCCTTACGCCCTGAAAGCGGCAAAATACGATATACCGCTCTTTCTCGAAAAACCTGTTGCCATTTCCATGAAGCAGGCTGTTGAACTGGAAAAAGCCTTTGAAAATTCCAGGTGCGAAGTGGTTGTCGGTTTCGGCCTCAGGGCAACCCCTATGTGCCGGTTTGCGAAGGAAAAAATATCCGGCGGAGCCGTGGGCAAGCCGGTTCACATAGAATCCTGGAATTATGTTCCGTACGGGACAGTTTACTGGGAGCAGCCGTACCGCGACTACGGGATAACCAGGGGACTTTTTTTACAGAAGGCCACGCATGATTTTGATTACATGGCTTTTCTGATGGGCTCGTCCATAGTGCGCATAGGTGCGATGGCAACGTTTATGCAGGTTTTCGGAGGCAGAAAGCGCAGCGGCCTCAGGTGTTCCGAATGCCGTGAAACCGATACATGTCTTGAAAGTCCTGCCAGCAGGGCAATTAACGGTTCGGGATACCATACAAAAGACCACCTTTGCGTTTACAGCGTCGATTGCGGCTCAATTGAAAAAGGTACCAACGAAGATGCTTCAAGCGCCGTTGTAGAATTTGCCTCGGGAGCCCACGGAGTATATTCGCAGGTCTTTTTTTCCCGCAGGGATGCCGCGGCAAGGGGCTCTACAGTGAGCGGGTATCTCGGCACGGTAAAATTTGACTGGTATGAAAACCAGCTTAAATATATCCGGCACCACAAACCTTTTTCTGATACGGTCAAAGCCGGCGAGGTGGCAAGCCATTTCGGGGGGGATATGCTGCTGGGACGGAATTTCATCAATATAATAAGGGGAAAGGAAAAGTCTATAGCTTCAATACAGGACGGCATACAGAGCGTATATACATGCCTTGCCGCAAATGAATCTCTTAAAAAAGGCCGTTTTGTCAAGGTAAGGCAGGTTGGGCAGGAGTAAGGAAAAAGGAGATGTAATGGGAAAGATAAAGAGAAAAATGAAGGCACTGCACGGGAAAAATGTGAAGAAGGCGAAAGAAAAGCTGAAGGCTGCCGACACGGGAAAGGTGACATATGACAGCCTTGATAAGCCCGCTCAGAACATGTTGCAAAAGCGGATGAAAGCAGGGCATAAGCCGCCTGCTCAGCATCCTCATGAACCCCATAAAAAGGCAGCCGAAGCCTAAATTGTAGGATGGCCTTTTTTACGGGCCTGCGGTTTTAAAGGAGAGGTCGCATAGAGGCCGAGTGCGCGCGCTTGGAAAGCGCGTATCCGGAAACGGATCGTGGGTTCGACTCCCACCCTCTCCGCTCAGTATTGCAAGCTATAGGGAGTCGAATTGAGCGAAGTCAGAGATTGCGATGAGCAAGAGCAATCTCAGCGAATGGCCGACCCGAGCAGTTTTGGGATGCGAGCGGCGCCGACTCCCACCCTCTCCGCCAAAATTTTAAAAAAATTTTGGCAGAGAATCGAAAATCGAGATTGGAGATTTGATTTAACAAGATTTTCGATTCGGTCAAATTTCGATTATCGATTTTCAAAAACATGTCATTCATATTTGAAAAACTGGATGTATACAAAAAGGCCGTTGAGTTTGCAGATAGGGTTTATGATTTTACCAAGGAATTTCAAAAAGGGAATTATTATCTGACAGACCAATTGAATCGAGCTTCTCTATCTATTTCTGCTAACATAGCTGAAGGAAATGGCCGATATCATAAAGCAGAAAGAATTAATTTTTTCCGTATCGCAAGGGGCTCAGCTTTTGAATGTGTCCCAATTTTAGAAATCTGTTGTCGAAAGAAGTTGATTAGCGAAGAAAAGAACGATGTGTTGAGAAAAGATATAGAAGATATCTGCAAGATGTTGTCAGGTTTGATGAAAACCTAAAAGCTTTCGCTTAAAAACAATCTTCAGCGGACAAGACCGCCAAAGTTTTTCAAAAAAATGCCATTCATATTTGAAAAACTTGATTTTTGTTTTACTTGCTCATCGGGCGTTTCCTGGTGAGAATCTGGCATTCCGAGGTCGGTATCCGCATGTCCATGCCTGTTCCGTAATCACTGTGGTCGAGAAATTCGCCTGCGGCGCCTGCCGCTCTTCCGAGGGCGAATATCACGAAAGGTATGGATGTTGCCCTCTGAAGGGTTATCTTCTTTTCTTTCAGCAGTCTCCAGCATATGCCCATGCATACGCACGCTATCGCGGCATCGAGGTTAACCGCGAGAACCTTTGACGTTGCTCCTGTTTCCTTGAGGGCAAATGCAAGGCGATGGTAAAAGTCAAAGAAAATATTATAAACGCCTTTTTCTTCCATGTATGCGCTCATTACCTTTTCACGAGGGTCGTAATTGACTTCGCCGTCCTTGAATACAGGGTGGCCGAGGCACGGAATTCTCTTGTATTCCAGTCCTGATTCAACGGCAACCGTCTTCTGTTTCTTGAACCTGTCGGCTTCGTCGCGCACAATCTTTTCCAGGATGGGGTTTGCCGCTTTTTTATCGTAGGGGTCTTCAAGCTCCGAGGTTTCAAATATGCTTATGAGATATTCGGCGGCCTCTTTTCCGTTTCCGCCGTGTACCCTGCCTATGGTGGCAAGGGAAGCTATCATGCCGGTATGGGGAAGGTTTCCCGCCGACGCTGAGAGTTTTGCCCCCTGTGCGGAGATGGTTCCCGGCCCGTTGCTCAGGGAAGCCGTGAGGCACATCTCTATGAGGTCGGATTCAAACCCGTGCCGGGGCATCTCTCCGAACCAGTGCAGAACCATGGCGTCCACGAATTCCTTTTCTTTCATGAGGCCGGTTACCGGAACCCCGTATATGGTTGTTTCCTTTCCGTCGTTGCCCGAAGCGTAGCTTGCATTTCTCATGCTGCGCCTGATAACGTTCTTGCCCAGTTTTTTCTTTTCCAGCTGTTTGAATTGGGTTGCGTAAGGTTCCAGGATGCTGCCGGGAGATAAAATCAGCGAAGATGGAAGTTTTTTCCCGAGTTCGCCCAGCTGTACAAACCAGGGGTTAAGCTGTATCTTTCTGCCCGGGGTAAAATCCCTGTCCCATTTGTTTATCCTGCGTATAAGGCCTGCGGCTTCGGGCAGGTGGTGGAGTGTTTGTATCCGGATGCCTTTTTCAAGGGATTTGACGGCTTTCGGTACCTTCTCGTATTTTTTCATAGGGTCGAAGGGCCCTATGCCGAAGTACCTGTCAAAGAGAGCCATTTTTTCTGTCGCTGTTGTGGCGCGCCCTTCGACTACCGCGCCAGCGTGTCCGAGCGAAACGTCCTGTTTTTCAAGAATCTGGCCTGCTGCGTAGACTATAAGGGGTTTTGGAAATTTCGTTTTCTGCAGCATCTCTATGGCTTCTTTTTCATATGCTCCCCCCGGCTCCACGTATAGCACTATGAAACGGGTGTTTTTATCCTTTGCAGCAAGGGCAAGCAAATCTTTCAGGGGCGTAAGAATCAATACGTCTTTTCCCGTAGATATTCCGAAGGAAGAACCGAGGCCGGCAGAGATAAGATACGTGGCCATGGTTGTTACCATGTTGCCGCTGTTGGAAATGATGCATGCGCTTCCTTTCTTGAAGCTTTCGGCCGGGTTGTCCCCGCCTACAGCCCCAACCCGAACCCCGTCGTGCGTATTAATGCAACCCAGGGTATTGCAGCCGATAATATCTATGCCTGCTTCTGCGGCGAGAGAATGGATTTTTGCTGTCACTTCGATGGAAACATGTTCTGTGATGATAAAAATGGTCTCAACTATGTCTCGCCCGAAATAGAGGATTTCTTTCACCTCTCCGTATACGGCCTCCGGCGGCGAATAAATGATAATTTTGTTCGGAAGTTTTTCCCTCGGCAGGCTTTTGACCATTTCTCCGAATGTCGCGAATACCGGTATAGTTTGTCCCGGGGCGTATTCCAGTACCTGTCCCTCTTTGCCGAGAGCCCATCCTCCGATAATATTGTTGCAGTACCTCTGGGAGATAACTGTTACCTTGCTTGCTTCACGGCCGGTTATGTTTGAAACGGCTATCCTGTCGCCTTTTTTCAGAATGTCCGGGAGTTTTTTTGCTTTCATTGTTTTCTCATCGTTGAAAAAACCTTCGCGAGCCGGGATGCATATTCAGCCACCATTGTAACCGGTGTATCATGGCCGAATATAATGTATGGAAGGCGAAGGTTCTCGAGGGATTCTCTCATAAGGGTTATTCCCCTGGCCAGGTGCGGCCCCCCGCGTCCGATAACCACGGGCAGGTAAACAGGGCCGTTTTCCTCCGCGTATTCGCTGAGGGCGTCGGCAATTGCCTGGAAGGTTACGTCAATCATCGTGTTGTTGGCCTTCCCTCCCAGGACGAGGAGGAGAGAAGCTCTTTTAAGGTGGTAGTGAAAAGAGATTGAAGCTGCCCTGAGGAGCCTTTCGTATGAAGGGTTGCCTCCGAAGTCGGAAAGGAAAATGGGGCTCCCCCCGTAGTTAGCCAGCGTTTCAACGATGATTGTAGAAGAACCTCCTCCGAAAAGAAGGGGAAGAATCAATTCTCCTGAAAGCTGTGAAACGTGTATCTGTCCCTGGTGGGAAGAAGCCGACAATTCCCTGATGTCTTCTTCGAAAGGGGTAACCAGTTCAGGATATTCAGGGAAGGCGATAGCCAGGTTGCGGGTTTTGAAATTTGATTCGTCAAGCAGGGCTTTGAAATCGCAGGCAAATATCTCCCCGTCAGGGGTGATGCGCCACGGGTTTATTTCGCAGAGCTTCATGCCGTTGGAGATAAAAAAATCCCAGAAATCCACAAGGTGGCGGGAAAAAGGGCTTATCAGTTTCCTCGGGCATTTAAGGCCGGAGAGAACCTGGCTTGCCTGGTATGCGTCCAGGCCTTTATAAACATCCACGGGAATAGTGCGCTTCTCCTTTTCATCGACTTCCTCTATGTCTACCCCTCCCTTCATTGAAATAGTGAGAGAAGGGCCGCAGAAAGACGTGTTGTAGGTAATCGCCGTATATATTTCAAGTTCGGCAGGAATGTATTGCGTGAGGTAAACCGTGCGGGGCCGCTTTCCGTTTATTTCCGAGTGGAGTATCTCGTTGACATCTCGCTGAATAAGGGAAGGGTCTTCGCATATTTTAACGAGGCCGGCCTTTCCCTTTTTCCCTGCAAGGATATCGCCTTTTACAACGGCTTTGCCCCATTTCCCGAGCAGGCTCTTTATCTTCTGCCTTTCTATGGGCGTCTCCGCATATTCGGGCACGGGAAGCTTCGACCTTTTGGCCAGCTGCTGAAGAAAAGTCAGTTCGGTTATCTGCTGCATTTTCCCCTCTTTATAGTTTTTTACCCGCCTCCTCAGATTTGTCTCGCCGTAGCTTTAGCGCAGGCGGATTTGCTTCGGCGTGTTTTACTGCCACGGGCTATCCCCGCAGGGCTCAGCATACCCCATTATACAGGGTTTCTATTCCTGCGTCAATCTTCTTTCAATGCCCCCCCGTTTGTCGCTATTACCTTCCCGTAAAAATGTGCGGAATCCTTGAGTATCCTTTGCTGAGTGGTATAATCGACATATGTTATGCCAAACCTCTGTTTAAATCCCTCCCCCCATTCAAAGTTATCGAGCAATGACCAGAGGAAATATCCTTTTATATCAACTCCGTCCATGTAAGCCCTTGAAAACTGGAGCAGGTGTTTCCTGACGAAATCTATCCTCTGGGGGTCGTGAACCTTGCCGTCCGTACTGACCCAGTCGGGGTTTGACATGCCGTTTTCCGTGACGATGACAGGCAGGCCGTACCTTTCGTAGAAAAACCTCGGTCCCCAGTATAAGGCTTCAGGCATAACCGGCCATCCGAAAGAGGTAAGCGGGGTATTTAACGGAATTTCTGCGGGTACGACCGGGTTATCAACGGTTTCCTCCTTTCTCGTCCTTTTGCCGGCATTGGAGCCGTTGTAAATGTTTATTCCGAAGAAGTCGAGAGGCTTGCTTATAACCGGCATGTCTTTCTGCCAGCCGGAGGGAAGCCTCTTTTCATGGAGTTCCAGGAAGTCTTCAGGATAGGCGCCCATGTATACGGGGTCCATCCACCAGCTGTTGCACCACAAATCTTTCCTTCTGCTTTTGAACATCGCCTCTCTTGCTGCTTCAATGTCTTCGGCCGAGCCGCTTGCAGGGATGCTGATTTTTCCCACCGGGGCCAACCCTATCTTTGCGGTTTTCCCGGCAACGCTCCTGATTTTTTCCACGCCCCTGCCGTGGGATTTCAAAACATGGTGTTTTATGCGGATAATTTCATCGATGCCCAGCATGTCTCCGGGCGCGGCCCTGTTTTCACCGTGGCCGAAAATGACAAAACACTGGGGTTCGTTGAGAGTTATCCAGTGTTTAACCCTGTCTCCGAGTTTCCCTGCGGTTTTCCCGGCATATTCGGCAAACCATTCGGGGCTCTCCGGGTTGAGCCAGCCTCCCTTGCAGTAAAGTTCGTGGGGATAGTCCCAGTGGAAGAGGGTTGCAAAGGGTTCTATGCCTGCTTCTTTGAGCTCATCGACCAGCCTGTCGTAAAACCCGAGGCCTTTGGCATTAACCTTTCCCGTTCCCTCGGGAAGCACCCGGGGCCAGGATATCGAAAACCTGTAAGCCTTAACTCCAAGTTGCTTCAGCAGGGCGACGTCTTCTTTGTACCTGTGGTAATGGTCGCAGGCTACATCTCCTGACTGGTTGTTCCAGACAGTGCCTTCTTTCCTGCAGAACATGTCCCATACGGACAGTCCCTTGCCGTCTTCGTTCCATGCTCCTTCAATCTGGTAGGCCGCTGTCGCGGTACCCCAAAAGAAATCTTCAGGAAAATCCATGTTTATTCCCCCTCCTTCTTTTCCACCGCAGGATTAGATTCGGCGAAGCTTTGCCCTTGGCCGAAGTGGAATGTTTTGGTGCAGCGGGCCGTGCCCGTTGGGCTACACAGGTAATGTTTTTTGCATAAGCGGGTAAATTATAAAGTCTTTTTCCCTTTTTTTCAAATTATCCGCACGTATACCGCCGAGATAGCTGCTTCATCTCCCCTGAGGCCGTCCGATTCGGCGCTTACTTTTACCTGGCCCGCCTTGCCGCGGAGTGAACGCAGGTATACCATGCACTTTCCGTTGAAGGTTTTGCGGCAGGCTCCAATGAAAGGTTCCGTCGATACGGGGTTGCCGTTATCGACAGCGGCGATTTCAGCCGGTCCTGCGACCTTAAAACGGATTTTATTCTCTGCCGTGGGACAGGGGTTGTTTTTCCCGTCCACGACGCTGACGGAAATGAAAACCATGTCGTCGCCGTCGCCTTTCATTTTTGCCCTGTCGGGAAGAAGTTTTATTCCCTCCGGTTTTCCTGCTGTGCATACGGCGGTTTCTTTCACCGGGTTGCCCTTTATGTCATAGGCTACCGCCCTGATTTCACCGGGGCGGTATTTCACTCCGCTCCATACGAGGCGGTACCTGTTGAGAAGATTCCCGGGGTTTTTTGAGCGGGTTCCCTGAGAGACGCCGTTGACAAAAAGCTCGACTGTATCCCAGCTGCTGTAACAGTGGACAGGGGTAACTTCCCCTTCCCTGCCGGGCCATGTCCAGTGGGGAAGCAGGTGTAGAGTTTCTTTTCTTGTCCACCTGCTCTGGTAGAGATAAAACCTGTCCTTGGGTATTCCGCACAGGTCGACTATCCCGAAATATGAGCTCCTGCTCGGCCATTGTGCCTGGTAGGGATATGGTTCCCCGAGATAATCGAAGCCCGTCCATACAAATTCGCCCATGATGAAAGGATTCTCTTCCACCCCTCGGAATTCCGAGTCCGGCGAACCTCCCCATCCGGGGCTTGAAAGGTCGTAACTGCTAACCTGCAGGGCAGGGTCTTTAAAGGTTCTTTCCTCTTCGACAGGAAAGCGGTACTCCCCTCGCGTGCTGAGGCAGGAAGCGGTCTCGCTGGCGTACATGGGGCGTCCGGGAAGGGCAGAGCGGTAGCGGCTGTAGTAAGGGGACTTATAATTCCACCCCGGAATATCGACGGTTTCCGCCAGGCCGTTTTTAATAGCCTCTTCGGGGAAATTAAACCCTGCGGTGGTGGGGCGCGACGGGTCTTCTTTCTTGCATGCCGCGTGAAGGAGTCCGGCTGTTTCCGCTCCCTTTTCCGGGTCTTTCTGCTCCAGGATTTCGTTCCCTATACTCCACATGATTACGCTCGGGTGGTTTCTGTCGCGCCGTACCATCGCCCTGATGTCCTTTTCCGCCCATTCGTCGAAAAGAGCATGGTACCCGTTATCGCATTTTTTTTCGCGCCATTCGTCAAAGGCTTCATCGATAACCAGGAATCCCATACTGTCTGTAAGCTCCAGGAGTTCGGGCGCCGGGGGGTTATGGCTGGTTCTTATTGCATTGCAGCCCATTTCCTTAAGGATTGACAGCTGCCTCCTCAGAGCTGCAGCGTTTACCGCGCTTCCGAGGCAACCCAGGTCGTGGTGCATGCATACTCCGTTGAGCTTTAAAGGTTCCCCGTTAAGGAGAAAGCCTTTTTCGGAATCGAACGTCAGCTGCCGGAGGCCGAAAAGAGTTTCATAAGAGTCCCGTACTTTGCCTCCAGTTTTTACCACCGACCGGGCAAGGTATAGCCGGGGTGAATCGAGAGACCAGAGAAAAGGCCGGCATATAGAGGCCTGCTGGTGGAAAACGCCTTTTTCCCGGATTTTTTTTACGCCGGTTGCGGTAGCGGCAAGTTTTCCTTCCGGGGTATAAATCTTTGTTTCCAGTTCTACATCCATGCTTTCCTGCCCGTGATTTTCGACGGTTGTCTCTATGTTTACGGCAGCCTTGTCTTGAGATATTGACGGGGTTGAGATATGCGTTCCCCAGTGGGATACGTGAACCGGGGACATTATTACCATGCGTACATGGCGGAAGATGCCTGCCCCGGGGTACCACCTGGAAGAGAATGGCTTGTTGTCAACCGTCACTGACAGAAGGTTTTTGCCCGGAAGGATAAAGTCCGTCAGGTCGAAGGCGAAGGACGAGTAGCCGTATGGCCAGCTGCCCGCGTATTTCCCGTTGCAATAAATCCTGCTGTGGCTCATAACCCCGTCAAATTCAATACGCGCACGTTTTGAACCCGTTTTTTCGGGCATGTCGAACCGGAGCCTGTAGCATGCTTTCCCCACGTGCGGCAGTCCGCCCGTGTTGCCCGTGTGGCGGACTTCCCGTTTCTTTCCTCCTTTTACGTACGATATGACCTGCATGTCGTTTTTGCCGTCAAAAGGTCCGGCGACAGCCCAGTCGTGGGGCACACGGACGCTTTCCCATCCGGAATCGTCGAAATCCGCCCCTGTCATTCCGGGGAAGTCTCCGCGCTTAAAGCGCCACCCGTATTTCAGTATGGTCGTTTGCCTTCCTTCTCCGCCATTTTTTTTCTCATTCATAAGTAATTTACCTTTCCGGGTTGAATGGCTTTTTTTCGCCAGGTTGCACTTTTCAGAAAAAACCGTGAAAAACTTTTATAAGTGTATACATCCGCCCTTTGTTTGTCAAATAGGTTTATTGCTCCTGACATGGCGCAGAGAGGGGCTGATTTTTAACATGCGCCCTTTCCGGGTAATTTTATGCCCTTAAAAATCTACACATTATTTTCTGCCCGGAGTATAATATAACAAATGGTGATAACAAAAGAAGAGTTCGAGGAGATTGTTTCAGACCTGTGGGACCTCGTGCCAGGGGTTATTAAAAAGAAGCTTGAAAACCTCGAGTTTTTTGTCGAGGAAGGCCCTGTCTCCAACCTGCTTGGTTTTTACCAGGGGATACCTTTCCCGAAAAGGAAAAACCCTGGCTATTCGCTTGTAATGCCCGATAAAATAGTTTTGCTTAAGGGCAATATCGAGCGAGGCTGCCGGACAAAGAGGGAGTTGAAGAAGAGAATAGAGAAAGTCTTTTTTCATGAGATAGGCCATTATCTCGGGCTGAATGAGCATGAATTGAGGAAATTGAACCTTTGAGGATTTAAATCACAACTCACGGTTTCACGGCTGTTTCTTCGGAGAATATCCTTTCTGCTTCTCTCCCGAGAAAATCGCTGAAAAACCCCTTCTTTTTTTCAAAAAAGCCTTCCACTTTCCTCACTGGCAGAACTCCCATGAGAGTATTTGTCAGGAAGATTTCGTCGGCTTCCCTTAACATGTCGGGCTTGAAACAGCCTTCTTTTACCCCGATGTTTTTACTTTTGCAGATTTCAAGTATCATTTCCCTCGTAATGCCCGGAAGTATGCCGCATGGGACAGAAGGAGCATATATAATGCCGCTTTTCACAAAAAACAGGTTGGAAGCTGAACTTTCCGCTATATGACCTTTATTGTTAAGCATTATTGTTTCGTCAAAACCTTCCCTTTTCGCTTCAGTCCTTGCCAGGATACTTTCGAGGTAATTGAAAGATTTTATGAATGTAAGCGGGGACGATTCGTTTTTAAAGAAATTTTTGCTGACAGTGCAGGAGATGCCTTTTTCGTAAAATATCTTGCCATAGGGCGCGTACTTCTTTGCCATAACCAGGAGGTGGCTTCCCTCTTCTCCTGAAGGGTCAAACCCTTCGGTTTCTTTTCTCCATGCGTTCAGCCTGACGTAAGCGCTTTAAATGCCGTTTTCCCCCAGCAGCCTTTCTATTTCCTTCCGCAGCTTTTCGCCGCTGGCTTCAAGTTTCAGGTTGCAGGTGTCAAGGCCTTTCCGGAGACGCTTCCAATGCTTCTCCCACCTGAAAATCCTGCAGCCGGAAGCTCTCATGGTTTCAAAAACCCCGTCGCCATAAAGAAAGCCCCGTTTAAGCTGCGGAAAAGACACTTCTTTTCCTTCTGCCGTTTTTCCGTCAAAGAGAAAGAATGTTTTCATGGCCGGCTCCGAGTGTTAAAAATAAAGCTTCTGCCTTCGCCTGGGTTTCCCTGAACTCCTCGTCGGGGACGCTGTCCCAGACTATGCCTCCCCCGGCGGGATAGTAGAGGCGGCTGTCTTTCAGGAGGATTGTGCGTATAAGAAGGTTAAGTTCCATGTCGCCGTTAAATCCCACGTAACCCATGCTGCCTGTATAGAAGGCTCTCTTGCAGGGTTCGAGTTCTTCTATAATCTCCATGGCCCGTATCTTGGGGGCCCCTGTTACCGAGCCGCCCGGGAACGTTGCTCTCAGCAGGCCTGCCTGGCTTACCTCTTCTCTTAAGCATCCCTCGATGGCAGAGGTTGTCTGGAATACTGTTTCATATTTTTCCATGCGGCGGAGGTTTTTTACCCTGACACTTCCGAACCTGCATACCCTGCCGATATCGTTTCTTTCAAGGTCCACTATCATCACGAGCTCGGCTTTTTCTTTTTCGGAGAGGAGAAGCTCTTTCCTGAGAAGGGCGTCCTCTTTTCTGTTTTTGCCCCTTGGCCTTGTGCCTTTCATGGGAACCGTTGTAATCCTGCTGCCCGACTTTTTAACAAAGAGCTCAGGCGAATTGGAAAGAATCTGAAAATTTCCGGCGTCAAAGAAAGCTGAAAAGGAGGTAGGATTGACACTCCGCAATTTGAGGTATATTTCGTCTCCGGGGAAAACGCCTTCGGCCTCTATCCTCCTTGCGAAATTTACCTGGTAGACATCTCCTTCTGTAATGTAATCGCGAATCTTTTCGACGCCCTTTACATATTCAGGGTAACCCATGTTGGATGTTATTTTATCTATTCTCAGGGAAGAATTGCCGATGCCCGGTTGGTGCATGCTTCCTATTTTATTCAGCATGTCTGCGGTTTTTTGACATGAATTTTCAAAATCTTTTTTCTTCAATCCACCAGTGTTTGCGGAAATAACCTGTATGTTTTTTGCCCCGTGGTCGAAAAGGATAACCGACTGGTAAAACCCGAGATATATGTCCGGCAGGCTTAAATCGTCCGCGGCCGCATCCGGAAGTTTTTCAAGCTGCCATCCCAAATCGTAGGCGAAATACCCGAGGGCGCCGGGAGAGAAGAAGGATGTGCGGGGTATCATGTATCGTGACAGGAGTTCTTCGAGTACGACAAGGGGTTCTGCTTCAAAGAGCTTTTCACTTCCGTTTTCATGGAGTGATATCTTTTTCTTCTTGCTGCTGAATATAAGAAAAGGCTCAAAGGCCATGACTGAAAAGCGATTTTTAAGCTCCATGCAGCTGTCCAGCCATATAAAATGGTCTTTCTTCTTTAGAAAGGCAAAAACTTTTTCCGGAGGGATAAAGGGAAGTTTTGAAACGAACAAATCTTTCATCTTTCAGTATCTGATTTTTTAATCTTGTTGACCCTTTTTAAATGGCGGCCTTTAAGGAAGGGGGTTTCAATAAAGGTCTTTGTTATCTGGAGGGCGAGTTCATCAGCCGTAATACGGCCTCCCAGAGTCAGCACGTTTGCGTTGTTGTGCTGTCTTGCCAGGATTGCGTCATCTATGGTGCAGCACCTCGCGGCCCTGACGCCCCTGTACTTGTTGGCGGCTATGCTCATTCCTATGCCCGTGCCGCAGATAAGAATGCCCTGGGAGACCTCTTTCTTTTCAATGGCTGTCGCCAGCTTTTCTGCAAAATCGGGATAGTCCACGGATTTCTTGACGGAGGTTCCGTAATCTGTGATTTCATAACCTTCCTTTTTCAGCTGTTCTTTCAGAAAATCTTTCAAATCAAAACCTGCATGGTCGCTTCCTATTCCTATCTTCATGAGATATCCTTTTTATGTGCATATCCTGGGCAAAACCAGCTCTTTTATGCGTTTTTTAAGAATTTCCCTTACCTTCCTGTATGCTTCTATGTCATTGCCTATGGGGTCTTCGATGTTAAGTACCGTTATCTTTCCTTCGGCTTCCCTGCAGGACAGGATTATCCTTGTTTCCTGGCTTTTGTCCATGACAAATATTAAATCGGCGCTTTTCAGCATAGGTGTAGTCAAGGGCCTTGAGATAAACCCGTGCAGGTTGATACCGGCTTCTTTCATTGCCTCGTAAGTGTTCGGGCTTGCTTCTCCGCAGCGCAATATCCCTATTCCGGCAGACTCTGTTTTAATCCGGGGGTTAAGTTTCAGTAAATCCCTTAACAGGAATTCTGCCATGGGGCTTCTGCAGGAGTTGCCTTCGCAGACAAAAAGAGTGCTTCCCCTTAAAAGACATGCGGGTTTCCGGGTAACATCCCATATCGTCGAAGGCCGGCCGGCAATTCTGCCGCCGTCTATTACTATGTCTGCCATGAACTTAAAGCTGTCAGGCATCTCTTTAACGGAATAAGGCGTTTTTTCTTCGGATATGTTGGCGCTGGTTGAAGCGAGAACGTCAAACTGTTTCGCAACGTTCAGAATAAACCTGCTGCGGGGAATCCTGAAGGCTGTTTTTCCCGCGGCAGAAGTTATCAATGGTATAACCTTCCTGGTTTTAAAGATAAAAGTTGCGGCTCCGGGCCAGTTTTTCTGTATGAAAGGCATTTCTTCCGCGGGTATTTCTGTAAATTCCCGCACTTTCTCAAGGCTGTCGGCGAATCCGATAAGAGGTTTTTCGTAAGAACGTTTCTTTATACTGAATATCCGTTCTTTTGCTTTGTTGTTGAGGCCGTCGCATACCAGTCCGTAAACAGTGTCCGTGGGAACGATGGCAACCCCTCCCCTGGATAGGATATCCGCGGTTGCCGCGGCAAGTTCTTCCCCGTTATTTCCGTTTAATTCAGATACCTTCATGTTCTTTGCCAAGTCCTATTTTACAGGTATGCCTGTAAGAAAGGCCCTCTTCTTTTTTATACAGAGAGGTTCTTTTCATGAGTTCGTCGAAGTCCACGCTGTGCGCATCGAAATCAGGCCCGTCTACGCAGGCAAATCTGGTTTTGCCGTTTATAGAGACCCTGCACCCGCCGCACATGCCTGTTCCGTCCACCATTATGGGGTTTAAACTTGCCACTGTTTTTATTCCGGCGGTTTTTGTTATCTCGCTGACCTTCTTCATCATGGGGATGGGTCCTGCGGTCAACACGTAATCTATATTTTTCCCTGCGCCTATAAGTTCAGAAAGAACGTCAGTAGTAAAGCCTTTTTTGCCTTCGCTGCCGTCGTCTGTCGCCACGTAAAGCTCGTCGCTGATTCCTTCCATTTCTTTTTTAAGGATGAGCAGGCTCTTCGTTCTTGCTCCCACGACGGTTACGATGTAGTTGCCTGCGTCTTTGAAAGATTCTGCCATCCAGTAAACAAAAGCTGTGCCTGCTCCTCCGGTGACAATGCATACGGAGCCGTATTTTTCAATCTCTACCGGGTTTCCGAGAGGGCCGGCAACGTTAAGGATGGTTTCTCCCCTGTTAAGGAGGCCCAGCTTGGCGGTCGAGGTTCCCACTTCCTGGAATATGATGGAAATGGTTCCTTCCCCGGGATTGCTCCCTGCTATCGTAAGGGGTATCCTCTCTCCTTTTTCATCAACGCGAAGAACGATAAATTGTCCCGGTTTTGCCTTTTCTGCTATCAGCCGGGCTTCAATCTCCATCCTTTTAATCTTTGCTCCCAGAACCTCTTTTTTAAGTATCCTGTTCAATTTAGTTTTCCCTTCTTACGCCATCTCAAAAACCGAAATGCGGGTAAGCTGGCCGGTAAACAATTTTCAGATTTATCTGCTTGAACTTAAAGGCGTCTCTTACCGGGTTTTTTCCCACTTTAAAAGGTTTGCAACCCGGCTTAAAGTTCCCCCGTCGAGTATCTCTTTCCTTATCCTGTTTTCCCTCTCGAGAACGTCCATTGCCCTGTTGGCTGTTTCCGCTATCCTGTCCCTGGGAATCACAACGACTCCGTCGGAGTCTCCCAGTATCCAGTCTCCCGGAGATACAGCCTGGCTGCCTATTCTCAGGGGAACGTTTATTTCTCCGAATCCCTTCGGCTCTCCTGCTTCGGGACAGATGACTTTTGAAAAGGCGGGAAACTTCAGCCTTCTTATCTCTTCGACATCCCTTGCGCCCCCGTATATGACAACCCCCGCAAGTTTCCTGGTTATGGCGCTGCAGGTGGCAAGCTCTCCCCACACGGCAGGGCCTACCCCGCCGGCGTCTATTACTATTACGGAGTTTTCTTCGGCTGTATCTATGGCTTCCACCGGTTTTGCCCAGTCGCCCGGGTAGGTTCTGACCGTCACGGCGGGGCCGCTGAGCTTGAAGTTTTCCGTTAAAACGGGAAAGACTTCTTTTATCCATCCCTGCCTGTGCAAAGCGTCCGTGAGGTTTGCAGAGGAAACCTTTTCAAATATGCCGCCGATATTGTCAAGCGAAGCTCTTTTGTAGAGGCTTGTTCTTACAGGTTTGCCCGTTTTCATTGCCTGCCTCAGTTTTCCTGCCGAAACGGCTGCGTCGGGCGATTTCGTTACTGCTCCTCCGACAATCAGGATAGAGGCTCCGGCTTTAATTGCGTCGACAATATTTTCGGAATTCAACCCTCCCGCTATGGCTACGGGGACCTGAACCGACTTCGCGATTTTTTTCAGCGAATCAAAGGCGGCATTTCCCGCCATTTGACGGTCTATGGGTATGTGCACCCCTATGTAATGGGCCCCGAGTTTTTCAACCTCTTTTGCCCTTTCGGCAGTGGCAAAATCTTCCATCAAGTCTACCATTATCTGCCCGCCGTAATTTCCGGAGGCTTCAACGGCTTCCCTGATGGTGCTGTCAGATGCCGCACCCATTACCACTACTATGTCGGCACCCGCCTTAAAGGCCATTTCCGCTTCAAACCTTCCCGTATCCATTATTTTCATGTCCGCTATGATTTTTTTCCCGGGGAATTCCTTTTTCAGCATTCTTACGCAGTTGAGCCCCTCGGATTTTATGAGAGGTGTTCCCGCCTCTATCCATTCTATCCCTTCTCCAGAGGCGGCTTCTTTCGCTGCCTTTAAAGCCCTTTCGGATTCGGTAAAATCAAGCGCAAGCTGTATCAGCGGGAATGTTTCGTTGCTCTTATGCATTTTCCCTCCGCGCCCCTTTGCTCAAGGCAGGCATTTTCCTCTTGATGATGCAGTTTTCCTAACTGCGGGCATGGTTCTTTTTGGAGTTTCTCTTGTTCTTTTTTATTAAAACGCTGTTGTGTCCGTCAACCCTTTTGTAGGAAGCCATGTCAACCATTTTTTCTATCAGGTAAGCTCCCATTGCTCCAAGCTCGGGACACTCTTTTTCGTCCTCGGGGGGGACAAGGGGGTTAAAAGGCTGGTCGCTGTCGCGTATTTCAACCTCGACAAATGCGTTCTCATCCCTCCAGAGGATTTTGAGTTCGGATTCCTTATTCTGCGAGTTAAGGATGATGCCGGAGCAGATTTCGTCAACTACCAGCATAAGTTCCCATGTTCTTTTGAAACTCAGCCGCGCGACCAGGCATCTTTCCTGGATAAAATCGGATATATGTTCAAGTCCGCCGCACCTTTTTTCTATTATAATATAATCGCAGTTCTTCTTTGTCATTTGCCCAGCTTCTTCCTGTAAATATTCTCTATCCTGTCAACCATCTTGTGAACAGGATAAAGGTCTTCAACCCTCTTCCTGCCTCTCTGTCCCATTATATAAGATTCCCCGGGATTGCGCAACAGCCGGAGGATTTTTTCCTTCAGCATTTTTTCATCTCCCGGCGGGATTAAGAACCCCGTTTCTCCGTTTAAAACCAGCTCTTTTGACCCGTCCACGTCGAAAGCAACGACAGCCTTGCCGCCTGCAAAACCCTGTGCAACGGCTTTAGGCAGGCCTTCCCTCAGGCTTGTATGGGCAAGGATGTCCATTGCCGCAACAAATCCCGGTATTCTTTCCGGGGCTACCAGTCCGGTAAAAATAACCTTGCCGTAAATTCCTTTTTCCTCCGCGTATTTCTCCAGGCTGTCTCTGAGTATCCCGTCTCCCACGAGCAGGAGCCTGGCTTCGGGTATCTCCGCCGCTATTTCTGCAAAGGCCCTTAAAAGGTATTCCTGTCCCTTAAGGTGGTAGAGCCTGCCTATCATCCCAACAACCTTTTCTTTTTCCCCGATGCCGAGCTTTTCTCTTATTGAGGCCCTTTCTTTTTCAGCTTCACGGTAGGGCTCTATTTCAAACCCGCTGTAAACCACCGAATACTGGCTTGCCCTGCCGATGCCTGCCGCGAGAGATTTTTCTTTCATGATTTCTCCGACGCATATGAAATGGTCGGTGAAGGCGGCCGCTATTTTTTCGGCCGCTATGTAAATAAAGTTCAGGAAACGGCTCTGGAAATCATGGAAAGAAAGGCCGTGCACGGTATGTATTACCAGCGTATTCCTTTTTGCCGCTTTTGCCGCTATTCTTCCAAGGATGCCGGCCTTTGCGCTGTGGGTATGTACTACATCGTAACGGTTTTTTTTAAGGATGCATGCAAGTTTTATAAAGGCTACCGCATCGAGGAAAGGGTTTATCTCCCTTACCATTTCTTTTACCGTAATCAGGCGGATTCCCTGTGCGCGAATTCTTGGTTCAAGTGAGCCTTCGGGACCGGAAGAGGGGCCGCTTACCATGTCCACGTCATGTCCCTTTCCCGCAAAACCTTCTGCCGTGAAGATTGTATTCTCCTGCGCTCCGCCTACTATCAGGCGCGTAATAATATGGCATATTTTCATTGTCAGGTCCTTGCCGGTAAATTAACATGAAAAAAGAAACGAAAAGGCTGCTTCATCTTTTTCATGTTTCGCTTATGCTTGTATCGGGCCCGTTTTTGACTCCCGCGAATATCCTCACGCCTTTTATGTGTATTTCAATATTGTCCACGTCGAAATCGTCAGGAAGAATTCTCATGTGGGCAATATTGTCGCGGGGCACGAGAATAATGCGCCTTGCACCGTCTATATCGACAGGGTTAATATTCCCCCTGCTTACGAGGATGCCTTTACCGTCAAGCATCAGCCATTGCTCGGTAAACTTTAAGGCTTTTCCTATAAAGACCCATACCCTCTGTTCCGCGTAGTTTTTTTTAAAACGGACCTTCACTATTTTGCCTTCTATCATTTCATTCCCCCTTACCCGCCGGAGTTTTAACGCAGGCGGAAAGCCACGGGCTTCGCTCGCAGTCCTCCAACGTTCATCTTACGCCGCACTCTCTTACGTTTTTAAGCATTGTCTCTCTTAACTCTTCAAAGTCTTCTTCCGTACCTGTAGTACAGGAAAAGCATTTTTCGTCGATAACGGCAGAAGGCACAAAGTGCTGCAAATAATGTATCCTTGCTCCTTTTATCATTTCTCCTATGGCCGTAAAATCTTCCTTGCAGAGCAGGGGAAAGACAACGGTTGTTTTGAATTCGTAGTCGATTCCTGATTTCATAATTATTTCTATGCTTTCTTCGATTTTTTTCATGTCTGTCTTGACTCCTGTCAACAGTTCATATTTATCAGGGGGAGCCTTGACATCCATGGCCACGCAATCTATGAGGTTTTTATCTGCAAGTTCTCCGACTACGCCTGGAAAAGCCCCGTTTGTTTCCAGTTTGACGAGGTATCCTGCCCTTTTAACCTCTCTGGCAAAATCTGCAAGGCCTCCGTGTATGCAGGGTTCGCCTCCCGTGATGACAACCGCGTCAAGGTAAACTTTCCTTTTCTCCAGGAAGGAGAAAATCTCTTCTTTTTCCATGAGGGGAAGAAATTTTTCGGGCAGCACGAGTTCAGGGTTATGGCAGTAAGGGCAGCGGAAGTTGCATCCCTGGGTAAAAACTATGCAACTCAGCTTGCCCGGGTATTCTATCAAAGAGGTTTTCTGGAGGCTGCTTATTTTCATTTCAGGATATAATTTTTTCTCAATTTGAATTCCGAAGATTTACCCTTGTTCCACTGGTTTACGGGTCTCAAATAGCCTACCACCCTTGAATAAACTTCCGTTTCCCGTTTACACTTGTTGCAGCATAAAACCTCCCCGCTTATATATCCATGTTCCGGGCAAACCGAAAAGGTGGGCGTTATGGTAAAATACGGCAGCTTGAATTTCTGGCAGATGACCCTGACAAGTTTTTTTACCCCTTCCGAGGAATTTATTTTTTCGCCCGTGTAAAGGTGTATAACCGTTCCTCCTGTGTACATTGACTGCATTTCATCCTGGAGTTCGAGGGATTCGAATATGTCTTCGGTATAATTTACGGGCAGGTGGGTTGAGTTTGTGTAAAAAGGCTCTGCTCCGTTTTTGTAATCCTTTTCATTTGCGCAGATTATTTCCGGGAATTTCATTTTGTCGGTTCTTGCAAGCCTGTAGCTTGTTCCTTCTGCCGGGGTGGCTTCCAGGTTGTAATTGTTCCCCGTTTCTTCCTGGAATTCAACCAGTCTTTTCCTCATGAAGTGCATGACTTCCACTGCAAATTTAAGGCCCCTCTCTGCGCCTATGTCTTCGCCCAGAAGGTTTAAGCACGCTTCGTTCATTCCTATCAGCCCTATCGTGGAAAAATGGTTCATCCAGTATTTACCGAACCTTTCTTTTACGTTCCTCAGGTAAAATTTGGAATAAGGATAGAGGTTGTCATCCGTCAAATTTTCTATGATTTTTCTCTTTATTTCGAGGGATTCTTTGCCCAGTACCATGAGGTAGTCAAGCTTCTTGAAGAAATCTTCCTTCGTATCCGAGGTATACCCTATCCTGGGCAGGTTGATGGTAACGACCCCGATGCTCCCCGTTAAAGGGTTTGCCCCGAAGAGGCCTCCGCCCCTTTTCCTGAGTTCCACCGTGTCGAGCCTCAGCCTGCAGCACATGCTTCTTACGTCGTCGGGTTTCATATCGGAGTTGATAAAGTTGCTGAAATAGGGTATCCCGTATTTTCCCGTAACCTGCCACAGCAGTTCCATGTTGGGGTTGTCCCAGTTGAAGTCCTTGGTAATATTGTAGGTGGGTATCGGGAAAGTGAAGACCCTTCCTTTCGCGTCTCCTTCAAGCATGACTTCGAGAAAAGCCCTGTTGAGCATGTCCATCTCGTTTTGAAAATCCTTGTACGTTTCCCCCTTTGTTTCTCCTCCCACGATAACCGGCTGGTCCTTGTAAATTGAAGGGACGGTCAAATCCATCGTCAGGTTCGTGAATGGCGTCTGAAAACCTACCCGGGTAGGCACGTTCACATTGAAGAGGAATTCCTGGAGAGCCTGCTTTACCTCTTTATACGTTAACCCGTCGTATTTGATAAAGGGGGCCAGAAGGGTATCGAAATTGGAGAAAGCCTGGGCGCCCGCCGCTTCTCCCTGGAGGGTGTAAAAAAAGTTGACAATCTGCCCCAATGCAGTGCGGAAATGTTTTGCCGGCTTGCTTTCCACCTTGCCGACCGCTCCCGTAAAACCCATGGTAATAAGGTCCTGTAAATCCCACCCAACGCAGTATACCGAGAGGCAGCCCATATCGTGGATGTGCATCTCCCCGTTAATGTAGGCAGAGCGTACCTCGGGGGGATATATGTTGTTGAGCCAGTATGTTTTTGTAACCTCGGAAGCCACGTAATTATTCAGTCCCTGAAGGGAAAAGCTCATGTTGCTGTTTTCGTTAACGCGCCAGTCTTTCCTGTTAAGGTACTGGTTTACAAGGTCAAGATTTGCCTTCGTGGTTATTTCCCTCAGTTTTGTATGCTGGTCCCTGTATATGATGTAAGATTTTGCCGTCTTTTTGTAAGGGGACGTTATCAAAACATCTTCCACGATATCCTGTATCTCCTCGACTGAAGGGATTTTATTCCCTATGATGTCTATGGCAAGGTCGAGTACCCTCAGCGTAAGTTTTTTTGCTGTTTCAAGTTCAAATTCTTCGGTTGCAAGGCCCGCTTTGTGTATGGCTTCCGATATCTTGGCGGCATCGAATTTGACAACCTCTCCGTTTCTTTTTTTAATTCTGTCGAACATTTGGAAACTCCTTTGTTGAGAATGGCGTAAAATTGTAAGGTTCCCTGAATATGCCGGGCATAATTTTTTCCCCTGTTAAAGTATATATCAAAGTAAAGCATATATCAAAAAAAAAGTTGGCTGTTTAAATTTAACCCCCGATGCAGTAAAATAGGATTAAAGAATAAAAATCAAATGGGAGGGAATTATTGATAGAAAACTTGAAAAGATAGTCGGCCTGCTCGAAGATAAAAAGGGGGAAGACATAGAGACTCTCTATGTCGCCGACCAGACATGGATAGCGGATTATTTCGTCATAGTTTCAGGCAGTTCGGTTATTCATACGAGGGCTCTTGCGGAAAACATTCTTGAAAATGCCGGAGAAAAAGCCGTCTCTGTTGAAGGGCTGGAAGATGGCAGGTGGATACTGATAGATTATGCCGAGATTATTATCCATATTTTTATACCCGAAATGAGAACGTTGTACGACCTTGAAAAGCTCTGGGCGAAACTGTGAAGTTTTTCGGGGAGGCCGCTCTTCTTTCAGGGAGGTTTCCCCGGTTTACTTGAATTCTCTTGCCGGAAAAAAATCACATGGTAAAAAAACTGGAGTTTGTTAAAAAAAGGGACAAGAGAATAGTTCCTTTTGACAAGAAGAAGATATCGGAAGCTATATTCAAGGCCGCCCAAAGCGTAGGGGGGCAGGACAGGTATCTTGCAGAAGACCTTGCAGAGGTTGTCAGGATGTACCTTGCAAACGAGTATGAAAAAGAGACGCCCTCGGTTGAAGACATACAGGATATCGTCGAAAGGGTCTTGATAAAAACCGGACATGCCCGGACAGCCAAGGCTTACATCTTGTACAGGCAGCAGCGTGCGCGTATAAGGAAAATGAGGGAAGGACTTAAACCGGAAGACATGGGTCCGATAGAAAGTGAACGTCGCAATTTGATAAGAAATATTAATATTTCGGTAAGGGAAAGCA